>Ga0326512_10004257_pt1 | contig 10395 bp, 9 predicted proteins | sample 1_2617_0518_D_FD_203652 | JGI IMG/M metagenome (GOLD analysis project Ga0326512, IMG submission 203652) | Bovine rumen microbial communities from UC Davis, California, United States - 1_2617_0518 | ecosystem: Host-associated > Mammals > Digestive system > Stomach > Rumen | place: USA: California...
GGAATTCATATATAAATCCATATTCACATATTGCAGTAATCCATGTTGTCTTATGTGTCTGACGAGGTTGACATAACATGAAATCTATGCTGTGCATGAAACACCACACAGCAGCACATGATGCACGTGTTAATATCAATCTGAATTTACCAGCACCACGTACTGGTACTCTAGCACATTCTCTGAAGAAGAACCATGGGTTGTATTTACATTCGGTATGAATTCTACCAATGTCTTCAGCTGATATGTTTGGGTCTTCTGTATCTATATCTTGAACACCAAACTGTGGGTATTTAACTTCCAGCATGAAATACCAATTTTTGATTCCCTTTGTTTTTAACTCTTGTGCTGTCAACAAAAAAGAATCATTTTTTGTGCCAAAATCATAATATCTCGGATGACCATGCTCGTCATCGATTCTTACTATTTTTGACATAAAGCCTCTCTCCTTTCCTGTAAAGGTTATCGGGGAGTTAAAAACAGATTATTAATTTTAATACATAAAGGAGGTCATAATAATGACTGATTATATCAAAATATTGAATGATGTTATAATGGAATCTGAAATGGACGTAATGAATTCCATTATAAATTATATCGATAAAGGTGATTTGGTAAATGAATATGGTGTTGAGTCATGTGTCAATGACATATTCATGGAATCCATGATGTGGTTTATGGAATCCAAAAACAGAGAACGTGATAGAACTCCTAGAAATGATATATCAAAATGGATGGAAAAGAATAATTTATGGTATACAGGCAATAATCCTAATAAAAAGAAATTATCAAATAGAATATATCACTTTTTACAACAACATGACTTCAATCCGTCAGATGGTACATATAAAACAGATATCAAATTGAAAGATGGATCTTATAAAAGGCTGAAACTAAATATAGAAATAAACGGAAGAGTTCCTTTGACACAGCGCGAGAAAGATATTATAGAACGTTGGAAAAAGTATTATGTTGAAAAGAATAAAAATGGAAACCTATCATTTGATTGGTATGCAATAAAAAAAGCTGATCCTAACCAAGAAGAAACTGACTTAATGGATAAATTACGAAGTATCGGGTATATACATGGTGGAAATAATGCATTCTATCATGGAGATGGTGACGAAATATACATGTCAATTGATACGTTAAAACACAAACAAAGTGATAGTCAGATTTCATTAAAACATGAAGAAGGACATGCATATGATATGAAAGATAACGCTAAGACTGATTCAGATATAAAAGAAATTAACAAAATAAAAGAAGATTCAGATAAACATAAAAAAGACGCTGCTAAAATTGGAATGCGTAGTAATGATCATGATGCGGAATCCGATGAGAGTTTTGCGGATGTATACGCTGTTAAAAATGCAAAAATACGTACAAAAGATAATTCAGTAAGAAATGTTTCAAATAAAGAATTATTGAAGCATTTTCAGAATACAGATAGATTATTGACCAGTAAAGAATTGGCATCTAGTATTGATGAATGTATTAATGATGTGGGTAGAGCAATAGAAACTTGTACCACATTATTGGAAGACAAAGGAGGAATGCTCAAATATCTTGTTAATCTTACTGGCCGTGTTCAAAATATAGGAAAATCGGTTGAAAAAATAAATAACAAACAAAAGGAAATAGACACCGAGTTATCTCTGTTGGATAAGACAGATGATGAATTAAAGAAATTGAGAGATGATACTAAAAAACACATAGAGCTTTTGGGCAATGGTCGATGGTGTAAGGACGTTGTAGAAGAGCTAAATAATAAACTTGATATTATTGATGATTTCTTGGATGGTTTTAAACCAGTTAATATTGAAAAACACAAAGAATCTCTCAATAAATCTTTACAAAGAACAAAAGAACAAGAAAAACAATTTTTAAAAGAATTAGGAAATAGACCATTTTTTGGTAAAGCAGGATTTGAAGAAGCTGTGTCTAGTGGTACGTTAAAATTAACCATTAGCAATAAAGACATTGATGAAATCGTATCAAAAGCGAAAACAAGAGAAGAAGCAGACTCAATGATTTTGAATAAAATGAAACCGATGATCAAACGATTAAAAGACAAACTCAATATCGCTAAGAAACAATTGGAAGAAATAAAGAAAATGGATGTTAAAATAAAAGACGTATCAACGAGAGTACGTTATGAATTCGCAAAGAAATACATCAAAGAATACTTTGATGAATTCTTTGGTGATTCTGATTTGTATGTAGAATAAAAAAATAAATTATACGGGGGCAAATGCCCCCGTATAATACTCGTATATCAATGATACTCTTTGCGTTGCTGTAATACTGGCAACAGTTCTGAGAATCTTCTGAAGAGATAGTCAATGTACTCAGGTTTCAAACCTATAAAGACATTGGTTTTAGACAGTTGGTTGAAGAAGTCTATCATATCGATTGATCCTCTCATATATGCAGCATACTGTAAATAGTATGAATGCATAATAAGCATGTAATGCAGATCAGGTATAGATATCTGTACATCTACATTACCGATCTTAACATCTTGGACTTCATCTACATTTCCTATAGTGTCATACCAATGTACATCAGTTTCAAGCTTTGTACCTAACAGCTTCAAAATATTTTTCAGATTATCTAATTGTGGGAACTGGTTGTATTTCGTTGTATCAATTCCAATACCATTCAGCTGACTCATCAGTACTGAGTTTTCTTCATACTGTGATCCTCTGTAGTATGTGGATATCTTAGCAAATGCCTTAACACCCATAGCAGCGAGGAAGTTATAAGTATCATATTCACCGTACTTGATAGGATTATCAGAATACGGTATGAGATTCTTATTATATCTTCTTGTCTTAACCGGCTGATCGTAAAGTGTTGTTCTACCAGTAGAAACAACAGACATTGCTTTCGAGGGTTCCTGTTTAAGAACCCAGGTGTACTGGTAACCAACGGGATATTCATCATCGAGTTCAACCCAACGATGACGAAGCTTTGCTTCTATCTTATACTTCTTCATTATATCAGGCCATTTAGCATAGACTTCGAGAAGCGAATCACGAACACACTTTTCATTGAGAGGCTGGATCTGAATATAGAATCCGTTCTTCATGAGATCTGTGAATGTTGATTCTGGATCAAGTCCATAAAGTCTTTCAAGTTCACCACCCTGTTGGGGATTGAATGTCTTTACGAAATCGACAGCCATTGTCATAATTTCATCATGATTCATCGTCTTATTCTTATCCTGTTCAAGGAGATATTCCCACATTCTCTCCATCTGGAAAGTCATTGACGATTCGTACGTTGCGAATGATATGATTCTGTTTGGTACAGCCAAAGCATTTGCTAACATATCAATCGGTCTACCATCGGTTGTTCTAGGCATAAGCTGCCATGGAATTATCTGTGCAATTACAGACTTATTACCATAACGACCAACAACCTTCTGACCAACATGTATGTCTTTTGGCTGAAGTATTGTGAATTTAATTATAGTATCAACTATGTCTTCCTTGGTTACCCATTTAGAGGAGTTCAGATACTTCTCTGCTTGATGATAGATATCAAGTAATGATGTATCATCCTGATAGGGATCTGCGACGATAGTTGATATATAAGCGTATATCTCAGAATACCAATCACGAATCTGTCCAAGGTAATAGTTGTACTGATCATTATCAACATCGACATTTGAATATATGTCCATATCAACAACAATACCATGTGAACAGTAGTTGGTATCATTTATATGAGGTATCAGTGATTCTGATGCTGACGACAGATATGAGTTCTCTCGAATAGAACACAGTATGTCGTTCTGTATCTCTTCACCGACATTGGGGAATGGTTTGTATAATGTCTCGTTGCCATACTTATTCAACAGATAGGAACTCTGTTTGATATTGACAGTAACGATATCGACCATGTCATATACGAGAGCTTCTGCAGCTCTATCTGATATGACAAGAGCATCCTCAGTAAGCTGTGGTAATACAGTATACACGAAACGGAGATTTCTACCAGCACAGTAGTTATCATTTACATATGATGAAGACTGTGCAATAGTTGTTCCTTTAGGTAATATATCACCATCATTGAACTTACCTGCAACTGCATTGTTCATACGAAATCCATACTTCTCAACAAGATGATGTACAGGCTTAACGATCTCACATGAGAATTTACCAGTACGAAGATTCTTGAAGATATACGCAATAGGTGATACCTGAGAATCTTTGAACTTTCTGAAAGTTCTCATGAGCTGATAATCATCCTTAGTCTTGATATTCCACGAGGATCTTTCACCAAATTCATTTTCAGCTCCGGTAAATACTCTTGGGAATTCTGGATGTCTTAAAACAACTCTTTGTGACGTATGTCTTGTTGCCATAACACCACGAACTGTTGATATCTTGTCCGGAAATGCCATAGCTGATGCACCAAAAGATGACATCGGTGTTACTTCAGCACATCTCTTTTCAATTTCAGATGCGGAGTTCATCGTGCCCTTACGACGCATTTTTGTTTTTGTTTCTTTCTGTTCCATGTCAATTGTATCCTCCTATGATAGATTTTAAAACGATTCCTCCTTTCGAAGGAATTATATATGTTTAAAGTTTAGATAAAACTTCTCTTACATATTTAGCACAAGGAGAATCCTCTGCCTTATCATTATTAAAATCTGACATTGCGAATCCGATTGTAAGATATACACCAAGGATCAGAATGATGTCTGTCTTAACAACCATATTTGTTACAAGTCTCATCATGAGATTTACAACATCGAACTTTGGTGTTGTTTCCTTCTGAGGTTCGATGTAAAATTTGTATGTTGCCGAAACATCGGGATTGAAAATGATGTCTTCGCAGTTCTTAGCATACTTTTCTTCATTTATTCTCTTAGATACGAGGAAATTCTTCCAATCATCAAGAGTTATATTATTAACGATATACTCAATGATTGGAGTAAAGTTTGAATAAGTATTCAGTCTGATCATATCGATCTGATCAAGATATTTGAAGAGTGAGTAGTATGTATAGACATCATCATAGAATTTATCCATATTCTTTGGATCATGTTTGAGAAGAATGACCATGGCATTTGTTGGACCATATGTTTCTTCTATTAACGAAAGAGGGAGTCTCTCGGTGATCTTTATATATTCTTCAGCAAGACGATTTGGTACGAACAGATGACCACCATCGTCAGAAGGAATGAAACCATCGGTTGGTGGAGTATTCAGCTCAATATCTGACAAAGCATTCAAGAAATCGTTCTGATATGTCTTACGATCAACAATTGAATGTGTGTTATTGATAGCTTGTATCATATGATAGAATATATTTGATGCGGAGATGTTCAACTTATGTGTCTGAAAACGTCCCTTAAATTCCGCCATGTCTTTAGCCGGTATCTTTAACATTTTAACCCTCCATTATATATACGATGTAGACCTATTACAATAAAACTCTTCTCGTATCGCAATGTAATTGTCAACAACGTATGTTATTCCGTTTTGTTGTATGACCCAGCATATGAATTCATTTAACTGGGTATAGTCTGACATTTGTTCCATAAACTTACCTCCTTATGAATATATTAGGTAAGTTCGTCTATGAGATCATCATACGGTGTTCCATTAAACATAGCAGGATCTAAAGCACCAACATTGGGTCGAGTTTTTCTCGACCCTGTTGGTATATTACTTTGCATACTCTTCATATTTTCCTGCTGCTGTTTTTGAGCTTCTTCTAACTGTTTGATTCTTATGTCTCGAAGGCGATGTACAAAAGGAAGCGGCAGTTGTACAAGTGTTTCCATAGGAATGATTTTAGCAAACATCAATCCCATTTGGATAAGCTCTAATCCATCTCGATCAAGTTTATCTCCGTATTGCTGAGCCTTCGAGATACTTGGAAAAGTAAGGTATTTCCTATCTCGTTGATCGGTATTCTATCTTCATGACGACCACATACAGGGCAGTCGATGTTTTCGAGATAGAATGATACGGGAGAAACATTTGCACGTGTCTTCTCGATGATCTTGAGCAGTATACCTGAATCCTCTGCATCAAGAGCCTTTGTGATGATTTCCTCGATATCCTCCCAGTTTGTGAAACGATATTCCTTGGGCTTACCCTTCTCTGTACGAACGATTGTCATTGCGGATACGAAGAGAGCGTTCGCCGACAGGTAATCGAACTCAGCCATTGACACATCATTTACATTTACATTTGCAAGCTCATCATCAGGCTTGTATCTCTTATAGAGATCATTGATGAGAGGAAGCTTCTTTGTAATGAAGTCGTGTGCAGAAGGTTCATTGATTTCGGCAATGATTCCTGTATTGGGAAGCTTATAACGCTTTCTCATATTGCATGCAGTCTCCCAAACCGAGATAGCCTCAGGACCAACTGCAGCATCAGCAGCTTCAAACCACTTAGGAGTCTTCTGATTATCGATGTGCTGAATTGTACGAGGATGATACTTAATCTTGATATTATTCTTACACTTAGGATTTCCACAAGTAATCGAAAGAGTTTCCTCTTCGTCAGCTGTAGCAACAAGAAGTCCCCACATGAGGAGCTCTCTGTCTTGATACTTTGTCTTCTTGAGGAAGTCTTCAAAGCTATCGAATTCGCCGATGGAAGGATTCTTGAGGTGGTCATAGATTACAGACCATTTCTTGAGCTCATTGTCAGAACCATTGTTAGAAGTAGGAGCAGTAAGTTTAATGAAATCAAACCAGTTGATAGATCTCATTACACAACGATATGCCGAAAGAGGAAGCGTGAGAGGTACATCATTGATTCCCGAATCATATGGATTGATGATGCCTTCTCTGTTACTGTTCTCAACAACAGTTGTTGCAAGCATATCCTTGTCAGTAACTTCTTTAACGAAGATATTCACTTCATTTGTCTTTTCGATATCAGCAACAAGTTCCTTGTCAACATTTACTGTTACCGGAGTATTCTTCTCAACAGTGATGTTGATCTGAGGAGCATCAGGTTTCTTTTCTTCAGCAGACGCTTCTTGTGTTGGAGCTGCTTCTGATGTATTGTTGTTGGGTATGTTGTTTGATGGTGTATTCATCATGAGTTTGTCGATAACGATACCGTTCTCATTTATGTTGTTGATTGCAAGTGTTCCGTCAGGCATCACCCAGTTCGAAAGAATCATACTCTCGAATTCTGTTGTTATCTTCTCACCATTCCTATGATAGATATCGATGAGTTCACCCATAACATTCATTCTTGAGAGTAAACCCATTTGACGCTGTTCATTAGTTGGTGCTTCAGGAATACCACCAGAAATGATTCTGTACTTAGCAACAACCTTGTTCACCATGGATGTTACGACAGAAAGTTTATCGGTCTGGAAACCGATTGCTTCTTCGTGATACTTCATATCATGTTCATCAGGTGGCATGAATACTGCTTCGGATTCTCTCTGTTTTTGAGCTTCTGCCATTTCAGCAGCCATTGCAGCACGATTAGCTTTTTCTTCAGCTTCTTCATTGGCAATATCTTCGGCGAGATCATTATCACCGTAAATGTCTTCCGGTGATGGGTCAACGGCTTCATCTGCAAAAGAAACAGATTCAACTTCTTCAACAGATTTACCCTCCATTGCAGCTTTCTGTTTAGCCAGCAACGCTTCCAATGGATCAATATTCTTATTTTCTGGCATTGTTATTCTCCTTTACAAGAAATTTTGTTTTATTTGCTCATGCAAATAAATCGTATATGTATTTTAAAAAATAAATACATATATCATTTATGTGTACGAGACAGAATATTACAATTAAAGAAAGGGTTGATTTGTTTATGTATGAAAAACTTTTATGGATAAATCCAAATATTCAATATATGTTCCATTCAAATATTGTTGAATACGATATGCGAGCTATGTCAGTATCTATATCAGAAAGATATAATCTTCTTGATCCAGAAACAATAGCTCTATTGAAGTTAATGCCTAAAGAAGAAAGAACCAAAAAAGTTGGTTTACTTCAAAGAGACAATAAAGACTACTCAAACCGGCTAATAGAATGTGAATTAGAAACTAGAAGAAAATTCTTAGAGATTAATAATATACAAGAAGATGATGTGTTATCATTACATTCAGATGCATGTATATTTAAATCAACAAATGAAATTATTAATAATATCGAAGGTGTTGAGTTTAAACATGCAAATACTTGGTCGGCTTATATGAATTATCGAGGAATAGAGATGTTCTACGATAATGGTGTTATTGATTATAAGGGTATACCAAAACAAATGTTAGGTCAACACACATTAGGTGTACATGCTTATTTATTAAATGTCTTCGATAAAATAGAAAACTATGATTCGGATATACTCGATTTCTTGGCAAAGTTTGAATCTAAATATCTTCAGTATAGATTACCTGATCAATATTATCTCCCATTTGGAAAGATGGGTGAATATCAGATGACCAATCTGAGTTTATTTGGTTTCGTTGCGAAAGTAGTATTATCCGAAATGAGAGGATGGTAATATGGATTATCTAAAATTCGAATTCTCATCGATGAATAATCGTGTGAAGAATATGAATTATTATGTATATTCGGAAAGTATAAGAGACCTACAGATATTTTTCAGACAACATAACTTTCGAAATGTCCCACAAGAAGCCGTTACTATTTATCCGTCTACTGGTCGCAATTCGATAATTGATCTTCGATTGTTAAAACCGTTTAAATTCAAATCAAATAAGACGAATGAAATATATACAGTAATGACATGTGATGAATTTGTCAATATAGCAATGGAAAATGTTGCAAATGAAGTTGCACAGTTTTCATTGTTTGGTGAAGCTATCATGAGACGTGATATAGATATATTCAAAATAATAGGTGATAATATTTCCAAATTACCACATGCACATATCACGGATTATGTTTTGGCCGATGAATATACGGTATTCAGAAACACTGATTCACCGGATGGTTCTTTTGACAAAGATATACGTGATTTGGATAAGAATTATTTAAAACATATAGGAGCACCAACAGAAGATCAAGATTCAAGAATGGTATTGGAAAGTCTTCATGATGCAATAGATCATTCGACAGATGACATATATCCAATAACATTAGAATGTTATGTATCCAATTTTACAGAAATGATGGTTGACGCTTTTAATTAAGGAGGATTAATATGGCAAAGAAAGAAGTAGCGCCAGATGAATTGGTTGAAACACATAAACCAAAGAACTTTAAATTCAAATACATTTTCACAGATCCTTCATTATTAGATGAATTGATAGAGATTGGTTATGATGTATCAACTCTTGATACAATATGTGATGATGATCTTGTGAATGCTGCATTAGGTGCTGAATGTAAAAGATATGATAGAGAAATCATTGGCAAAGCAAAAGATCCAACTATCAGAGATGATGGTATCATCATATCAAAAAAGATGGTAACTAAAGCGGATAAAAAATTGTATGGAGTATATCTTGGATTCTTCAATTATCATACACAACATGTTGTTGTGAAATTAGAATATGAGAGATTCACAATAATCGAAATATTCAATTTAATATAAAATACATCGAAGTGGGGGCTTAATGCCCCCACCGCAAAGTATTTTTTTATCAGGTGTTAGGACCTGCAGTGGTTTCATAAGGATTGTCGATTGGGTGCGAATCGAAGTGTTCGTTCGTATAGATCCTTGAGTGATCTTCCTTCTCAACAGCCTTAACACCGGGTGCAACACGCTTAAGCTTTCTGGGATTAGCATACATAACAGGTGCATTACCGAGACCAGACTGTACTGCATCGAGGTTGGGACGTTCGCCGTTATTGAAGATAGCGGTATTGATCGAACCACCATTCGAAGGAGCAGGAGCATTGGTATCGAAGAATGCATCGCCAGCACCAGGATTGAGATTGAGAGAGTTGCCGAATACAGCAAACTGCTCAACATATCTCGCAGCAAGGTCATTAACATATGCAGACTGGATGTACTGACAGTTGTATGTCAACTGGAGACTCTGAATCTGCGACTGACCTGTAGCGTTAGAATTGAATATATCATTACCAACCTTAGCAGAAGGAACACAGCCGAGAGCCATTGCAGCAGCTTCAACACGTGCACCAGATCTGTCGAGAGCGATAACGAGGAACTCAGCAACTTCCCAAGCGGGTGAAGGTTCGAGAGCAACGCCGGACTGCGAACCGCCAAAACCTGTAAGTGCATCAGCACCAGTATTAGGAGCAAATATTCTCTGAGGAGTATTTGCTTCATCTATTGAGCCAGCTACGAGACCATGGTATGTTGTGAGACCTGTGATAGGATCCGCAATACCATCGATCCACATATTATGGAAGTTAGCGATAGGACGACCAACCATTTCAGGAACCTGAATTGTGAT
>Ga0326512_10004258_pt1 | contig 10395 bp, 7 predicted proteins | sample 1_2617_0518_D_FD_203652 | JGI IMG/M metagenome (GOLD analysis project Ga0326512, IMG submission 203652) | Bovine rumen microbial communities from UC Davis, California, United States - 1_2617_0518 | ecosystem: Host-associated > Mammals > Digestive system > Stomach > Rumen | place: USA: California...
CCCCGTCGCAACCCCCGTCGTTACAAGGTCTGCGCCACGGCCACAAAACGTTAACGCCGTTTATGTTTATGAAAACACAAAAACAAATCCATGACCATCGCCGCTTCCGCCAGCCTGCCGGCTCCCCGAAAATCCCCTCTGCACCATGTGTCCACATCATGAATCCCGCGTGTCGCACGCCATCGCCGCCTCCGCCATACACCTCTCCATATGCGGCATACCTATATATCAAGCTCCTCAACCAGCCGCACCCGGCACGTGTGGCAGCAACAGGCCCCGCGCCCGCCACCAGCCAGCGGCAGACACAGGGCCCCGAAAACGCTCCGGGCACTACAGCCGAGAACTTGCCCACAGTGCACACGGCCCGGCCCACGGCCCGGCCCACACCGCTCAGCTGCACACCGAAAAATCCGGCGTGGGGTTCGTGGCCTTCACATTACGTGCGGTGAACGTGGTAGTCACATTCGAAGTGATCGGCTTGCCGCCCGAATACGAGCCGGCCACCGGCGAGAAGGTCAGCACCTTCTTCGTGCCGTCCAGGCTGAACATCTGCGCGCCGAACAAGGAATCGTCCGACGTGACACCACTGCTCGACGAATGGTTCATCAGCGAGCCGAGCACCACATTCGAACTCCACGAAGCCGCCCCGGCATCCTTGGTCTTCAGCACCAGCTTGCCATAGGTATTCACCGTGCCGTTCGCCCACGCGGCCTCATCGTATTGCAGCACCACGCAGCGCTGCTTGCCGGCGGTCTCGCCCGACATAAGCATGGTGACCCGCTGCGCCGCATCATCGTATTCCATGGCGGAGGCATAGCGCACATACCGGTCGATGCGCTGCGTGGCCGTGGCGATCTCGGACGCCGACCTGGTGCGGATCGCATCCGTGGTGGTGGTGTGCAGGAACTGGATGATGGACGTGAGGAAGATGCCGGAAATCATCATGAAGATGAACAACGCCACCATCAACTCCACCATGCTCACGCCACGCTCGCCCCGCCGCGCGGGGAATACGGTACGCCGACCAGCGCCACAGCCTGCCCGAAGCCCACGCCGCATCCGGCGCACAACACCGCTCACACCCGCTTCGCATTCCCTATTCATCGTCACCGCTCCCCCGTTTCCTTCACACGCCTGACGGCTTGGCTTTTGCTCCGGCATCATGGCACCGATCACACAATCAGCTTCCAGTCGGCATTCACGTCAAGCACCATGGACGTGGTGTAGATGCAGGTCTTGTTCTTGGTCAGGTTATCCGGCCAGGTCACGCCCACAACCACGCGGATCACAGGAACATAGGTGCTGGTGGAACCGGACTTGAACGCCTTGGTGACCGGCTTGGTGGGCGTCCACACATCACCCGAGGCGTCGCCGCCGTTCACATAGTCCAGGCCGTGATTGGGAAGCCCCCATGCGCTGGCCGTCTTGACCTGCATGGTGCCGGAAAGCCGGTAGGCCTTCTCCACCACCGTATACACCATGAACTCGGACTGCTTGAAATCCTTGCCGGTAGTGGTACGAGCCGGATGGATGTATGTATCGGAGGAGTCGGCCGTGGCGGCCCAGCCCAGATCCTTCAGTTGCGTGGTGACGGCGCCGTTGGAAGTGAAGGCACCGGCCTTCTGCAATGCCGTATAGGCGTCGTCCACTCTGGACTCGCCCATGCCTTTGGTCAGCTCGTCGAAATACGAGTCGGAATTCACCGAGGCGATCTGCGCCTGCACGCGCTCCACACCATCGTCGCCCAGCGAGACGGCGGTGGAACGCATCTGCTGCGCGTACGATGTGCGAATCGCCGTCACCGCGAACTGCGCCGCCGCCAAGCCGACCAGGCTCAGCACCAGCACGGCCACAATGGTCTCCACCAACGTGAAACCCCGTTCGCCACGTTTCGGCATGCCTCGTTTCGGCATGCGCCCAGCCAGCATCACGCCTTCGGCCCCGCCTTCCTGCGGGAAGCCGACGCCTCTTCTGCGCCCCATATTCAGCCCTTCCACGCCGACGCCCGCCCATCAGTGGGCACGCGATCATAAGACCTGACAACACAACCACGCATTATCACTCTTTGTTTGACTATACCACGATACCGTGCCAACGTTTTCAGGACAGAAGACGTCTCACAAACCGTGCTGTATTAGATTTTTCCAGATTCATCCTTTACAATGACTACGAAAGTCTGCAATTTTTTTGCATACGTTACAGTCCGCGGCTCCGGCAAGCACGGAAGCTCTGAAACCGCGGACGAACAAGCCCCACAGTGGCGTGCGGGGCGGGGAGGAGGAGTCATGAGCATGAGTGACGCCGCAGGAGCTCTGTTCAATTTCAGACGGAAAAACAAAGACGAAGACGACACCGCGCCGCACGTCAGCACCGGCGACATCCCACAGGTGTTCGCACCGACGCCCACCGGAGCCGTGCCACGGCACGCCGCCGAAAACATGACGCTGCCCGAGCCGGAAATGCCCGAAGACGGCGACGAGGAAATGGACGAGGAAACCGAACGCGCCAAGGCGCTGGCCCTGGCGCAAAGCCTGAGCTTCCCCTTCGTGGACCTCAACGAATACCAGATCGACGACAGCGTGATGAAACTCGTGCCCGATGACCTGTGCCGCCGCAACAACCTGCTGCCGCTGTCCATCATCAACGGGCGACTCACCGTCGCCATGGCCGACCCGAAGAACTTCTCCGCCATCGACGACGTCTCCGCCATCACCGGCATGCCCGTCATCGCCATGGTGGCCATGCCATCCCAAGTGCAGGAATCCATCAACCGACACCTGCGCGCCAACGCCGAGCTCGACGAGATCTCGCATGAGGTCGCCGTCACCGCCAAAAAGGAAATCGACCTCGAAAAGGACGATGCCGAAGCGTCATCGCCCGTCGCACGATTCGTCACCCTGCTCATCAACCAGGCCATCGACGACCACTGCTCCGATATCCACATCGAACCGCAGGAGGACGGCCTGCTCGTCCGCTACCGCATCGACGGCGTACTGCACGTGTTCCAGCGGGCACCCCGCGCCATGACCGCCGGCGTGATCAGCCGCATCAAGGTGATGTCCGACATGGACATCGGCGAGCGCCGCAAGCCGCAGGACGGCCGCATCACCGTCAAGCACAACGGCGAGAAGGTCGATCTGCGTGTGGCCGCACTGCCGACCGTGTGGGGCGAGAAAATCGTCATGCGAATCCTCAGCACCCCGGCAGGCAACCTGAAGGTGGCGGATCTGAACTTCAGCAAACGCAACTTCGAAGTGTATTCCAAAGCGTATTCGCGCCCATACGGCATGGTGCTGGTCACCGGTCCGACCGGTTCGGGTAAATCCACCACCCTGTACGCCACACTGGGCGACGTGGCCAAGCCGGAGATCAACATCATCACCGTCGAGGACCCTGTGGAATTTCGCATGAGGGGCATCAACCAGGTGCAGGTGAATAACAAGGCCGGCATGACCTTCGCCGCGGCACTGCGTTCCATCCTGCGAGCCGACCCCGATGTGGTGCTCATCGGCGAGATCCGTGACGCCGAAACGGCGAACATCGCCATCGAAGCCTCGCTGACCGGCCATTTGGTGCTTTCCACCCTGCACACCAACGATGCGCCGAGCGCCGTAACCCGTTTGACGGAGATGGGCGTGGAACCGTTCCTGGTGAGCTCGTCGCTGGCCGCCGTGATGGCACAACGACTGGCGCGACGCCTATGCAAGAAATGCTGCAAGGCCGACCAGGCCACACCGGTGGAACTCAAGCTGATGGGCGTGCCATACAAGCCGGGCGACCCGTTGCCGACCGTGTACCGCCCCGTGGGGTGCCGCGAATGCTCCAACACCGGGTATCGCGGGCGCGTGGCCATCCAGCAGGTGATGGGCGTGGACGCGAAGATGGAGGACATGATCGCCAAGGGCGCCACCTCACTGGATATTCAGGCCGCGGCCGAGGCCGCAGGCATGACCAGTCTGCGTGACGACGGCTGGCAGAAGGTGCTGGAAGGCATCACCTCCGTGGACGAGGTGCTGCGCGTCACCGTGTGACAGCGCGGACAATGCCGTGCCACCGATTTCGTGGTTGTGACCGGCGGCACGGCACACGCTCATACACGTTCATGCACACTCTACCCGCGCTCATCGGGCGGCCGCCCAACGGCCAATGCGCCAGGGCGCCGCTCCCCCAAGATTTTCAACGAAGAAAGCAATCGAGATTAAGGACAACACATGACTGATGCGGCAGAGCAGGCCGAGTGGGATTCGGACAATGGCTCATATCTGGCCGGGTTGAAAGGCGTGACCATTCCCGGCACCGCCCCCTCGCTCAACGAATCGCACAAACGCGGTCGCCACGGCTCATCCGAAGACGCGTTGCAAGCCAACGCATCCGACATGATGGGCATCTTCGAATCACTGAACGGCAAACCAGCCGTGCAAATGACCGTCGAATCGATCGTCCCGGCAAAACCGGCCCCGAAAGCCGAAGGCGACGACGCAGAGAACGCAGAGAACGCCGACAATGCCAATCAGACGGCACGCGGCAACGAAGACGAACACAGGAAAGCCAACGGCGCAACCGCAGCCTCGCCCGCAGTCGCCCAGCACCAGCCGACCCCACGCCAGTCCGCCCCGCGCCAAGTCGACGCCACAGCACACGGCGACGGCAACAAACGCCACACCAAACCCTGGTTCTCCAAACCGGCCCCCTCCACGCCCGTACAGCGCCCCGCGTCATTCTCCGAAGCCCAAAAGCCCTCCATGACGCCGGTCGAAGACTATTACACCATGCCCGAAAACACGTTCGAAGAGCAACAAAACGAGCCATTGACGGCGCGCATGCCCGAACTCGACCCCGAATTCACGCGCGACACCGGCACAACACCGAAAATCCCATTGAACAGCATTCCCTCACCGCTGCCCGTCACCGATTTCGTAGTGCCGGAAACCACCGGCTCCGACAAAGACGCCATCCCGCCGCAACGGCTGGAAAAAGCCCGGCTCGTAGAGGAAACCCTACGCGCCGAACACCCCGACGCAGACGACGAGTTCGTAGCCGCCATCCGCCAGCTCGTGGAATTGAACGCCTCCGATCTGCACCTGGTGATCAACGACCCTCCCATGCTGCGCGTGGACGGCAAACTCCAGCCCGCCAAAGACCTGAGCGTGTGGAACAAGGACCACACCTTCGCCGCCGTGCAGACCATGACCAACGATCTGGAACTCGAACGTTTCAAAGACGACCTGGAACTCGACATCTCATTCTCCATCGGCGACCTGCTACGCTTCCGCGTAAATGTATACCGCGACCGCCTGGGCATCTGCGCCGCTCTACGAACCATCCCCACCGAAATCAAAACCGCCAAGCAGCTCGACCTCGACCCGCGCATCGCCGACCTGGCGCTGCTGCCGCGCGGCCTGGTGCTCGTATGCGGCCCGACCGGCTCCGGCAAGTCCACCACGCTGGCCGCCATCGTCGACAAGGCGAACGCGGAACGCGCCGACCACATCATCACCATCGAAGACCCGATCGAATTCGTACACCAGCACAAGCGCTGCGTAATGAGCCAGCGCGAAGTGGGCACCGACACGAAAAGCTTCGCCGAAGCGCTGAAGCGAGCGCTGCGCGAAGACCCTGACATCATCGAAGTAGGTGAGCTTCGAGACCTGGAGACCATCTCCACCGCATTGACCGCAGTGGAAACCGGCCACCTGGTGTTCGCCACCCTGCACACGCAGGACGCAGGCTCCACCGTGGACCGTCTGATCGACGTATACCCGGAGAACCAGCAGCAGCAGATCCGCGTGCAGGTGGCGTCCACACTGCGCGCCGTGGTCGTGCAGACCCTACTGCCCCGCGCCAGCGGGCATGGCCGAGTGCCCGCCACCGAAGTGATGCTCAACACCCCGGCCGTGGCGGCACTGATCCGCGGCGGCAAAGCCCATCAGATCCGCACGGTGCTGCAATCCGGCGAAAAGGAAGGCATGCACACGCTCGACCAGGATCTGGCGCGCCTGGTGAACAAGGGCACCGTGAAATACGAGGATGCCCTCGCCAAGGTGCAGGTGCTTGAGGAATTCGAAAAGATGGCCGGCGCCCGGTCCGTGTTCTAGAAGCGGCTGAGCCTGAATCCGGAGACGCTTTTCTTTCTTCCGTAACCGCCCCAAGGGTGTGAAGCAGACAAACGGCTTCACACCCTTCTGTTTTGAGCAATCCGATCAGAGCGAACGACGGCAACAGCCGATCGAATTGAGGGATGAGACGGGTCACTCCCCTCTCTGGCGAGTTCGGTAGGGGGTTTTGAGGTTCCGTAGGCGGTTGCCTCCGGAACCAAGACATAAAAACGGCCTGATAAAGCGGATTCCGTAACCGCTTTCCGGCACCGACCATCTACGGAACGCAAAAACCACCTACGGAACCGATAACGCCCGAATTCTTGCGCACTTTCGGATTCCGGCCCTGACGTAAGAGGGCATGGCCCGCGTCCTGTGTACGATTTTCATTCGCCAAAACAAAAAACCGCGATTGGAAGCCAGGAGACGGAACCATGCCCGAGAACATCATACAGATCGACCAGAACCTGCTCGAGACCAGGCTCGACCGGCTGATCACCGAGAAGATGACGCAGATCCTCAACGCGATGCTCGACGCCGAGGCCGACGAGATCACCGGGGCCGCCAGATACGAGCGCAGCGGGGGACGGAAGGCGTACAGGGCCGGCCACTACGAACGCAAGCTCACCGCCAAGGCCGGCAGGCTCGAGCTGAAGGTGCCGAAACTCAAGGGCGCCCTGTTCGAGTCCGCGGTGATCGAACGCTACCGGCGGCGCGAGCAGAGCGTCGAGGAATCCCTGATCGACATGTACCTGGCGGGCGTGAGCACCCGCCAGGTCGACGACATCAGCCAATTGCTGTGGGGAGACCGCATGCCCTCGCAGACATTGAGCGACAAGCTCAAAAGGATCTACGGGGAGATCGACCAGTGGCGCACGAGGCCGTTGGAATCCGAATACCCGTACGTGTTCGTGGACGGCGTGTGGCACAAGCGCTCATGGGGCGGGCACGTGGAGAACGTGAGCGTCCTGGTCGCCATCGGAATCAACGCGGAGGGGCATCGCGAGGTCATCGGCGTCACGGAGGGCATGAGGGAGGACTCGGCCAGCTGGGAGCAGTTCTTCAGAGGCATGATCGAACGCGGCCTGAAGGGCGTCAGGCTCGTGGTCGGCGACCGGTGCGCCGGACTGGTGGCCACGGTCGGCTCGATGCTGCCCAAGGCGAAGTACCAACGCTGCATGGTGCATTTCATGCGCAACGTGCTCTCCAAGGTCCCGCCGATCCACAGGGAATGGGCGTCCGCCGCCCTGAAGGCGGTATTCGCCATGGAAAGCCGGGAATCCGCGCTGGACAAAGCCGAACAAGTCGCCGCGGAGATGAGGTCTAGGAGGCTGAGGGCCGCCGCCAACTGCCTGCGGGAGGGCGTCGGCGAGACGACGACCTACCTGCTGGACGAGTTCCCGGACGGGCACCGCAGGCGCATCCGCACGAACAACATGATCGAGCGGTTGAACAGGGAGATCCGCCGGCGCACGCGCGTCGTGGGCGGCTTCCCCGACGGGAACAGCGCGCTCATGCTCGTCTGCGCGCGCATCCGGTACGTCACCGCGAACGAATGGTCGACCCGCCGCTACCTCGACATGTCCCGGTTCGATGACAACCTCGTGGAAGCGAACTGATCATCGCTCCATGGACGGCCATGATCCAAAGTGCGCAACTTTTCGGGCACTACCACGGAACCCCGGTTGCGGTCATTCATGCCATTCCTGCCCATCCTCACATGTCGAGTGAATCAATTCGCCGCGAAAACGAAACGAACCGTCACACGGCTTCCATCTTTGCACTACTTGATCTTGCTGCCATCCGACCATTTGATGCCGGCATCTGGCGAATGCAACACACCGCGATAGATATCCTTACGGATGTAGATATCCGTATCTTTCTTCGTTCTTGAATCTTTCCAGGGTGTAATGCGCGTTCCAACATGGAATTTGATATAATCGTTTCTTTTATAACCAAGATCCGAGAAATAAAAAGGCTGATAGATGGTGCTGTAGAATTCAGGTTCCTCAGAGGATCGCCATCGCTCGATGTCCTTCCGGGCGCGCTGAGGATCCTTCATCCACTCCCACGAGAGATACGTCTGATTTTCATATGAATTTCCTATGAGATTTGATTTGAAGTACGGATTGGAGATAAGTAGCGTGCCTTCAATCCAAGGAGTGAAGTCAACACATTCCTCACCGGCGCAATACCATTCACCGGATCGAATCATTTGTTTCACCTTGGCGTTTGCCTGCCCCTCAGTGATTCGCGACCATCCACTCATCCACTTATATTTTTCAAGATCATTGTCTTTGATGAAACTTGCCACATAACGACTGGAACTGTAGTCATACTTGATGTCGCACGCACAAGCGCTTACGTTCCAGTACACGCCTATGAACATGACCGACAATCCGGCGCAACAAAGCATTGCCTTATACCAGAGGAATTTTGAATTGCCTATTTTCTCCGCAACATCCTTCTCAGCTTTCAACAGTTGTCGAGGCACATCCGCCATACCCAATTCTTTTACATCACATGCAATAGTCAGAATCATCAGAAAATATCCAAGAATAATGCCTTCATGATGCATCGAGAAATACATCATGAAGATCACGCTGAGAACAACGTATGGAACCAGCAATAGCCTCAACATATTTCGTCTACGACATATCCAACCGATAACGCACCAGACCATGATCGAAATCGCCGCAGCATAGAGAAATGCTCCGGCGGACAGATCCACCGTTTCCAAGGAGGAATCGCCGGTATATGACGTGAACATCGTCTCAGATGGAAGAAGCAGCCATATGTATAGGTATCGAATCGCGGGCGAGTTGATGTCATCATCGGATTCGCCAATGGCACCGGTCGATGTTCCGTCAATCGGGCGAATGGCATATATAAGGCAAATCGCCAAAACCAAAAGAGCAAGCAAGGCAAAGAATCTGCCTTTATTCAAAAACAGGGATTTGTCGGAACGAATGAAATCGAACACCCACAGCACTGAAAACAAACCGGCAATCACGATGCCGTACGAGCTGGTGAGGCACAGCAGCATCATGCTCAGCACAACCGGCCACGGCTTCTCATCGCGATTCTTCCAGTTAATCGCAACCAAGAACATGGCGGCAATCATCAGTGCATATGGGCGCGAAGTGACACCATACTGGTAGCACAGAAAATACGAGAACGGCATGATGACCTTCAGAATCTCGGGCAGCTTCGTCCTGAATTCCAACAACCAGATCATCAATGCCGCAGTCAGTAGCTGCACGCCTTTGAGGCCCCACTCGTATGGCATGCCAAGCTTTGCGGGAACGGCAAGCAACATCCACCACAACGGCGGATGGCCTTCGTAATGTGTACGGACCGTCAGGAGCTCCCTCCACGAACAGTCTCGGGCGATGAGCCACGCCTGCGCCTCATCGAACCATGGCTCGTGGAAGCACATGACCGTAACGACCACGGCAAGATAAACGATGAACACCGCACTATGGATAGCGGTGCGATGCGTACCGACGAACACCGGAAGAGACCGCAAAAAACGTTCTACGCCCGCTTCCTTTTCTTCTCTTTGCGGAGAACCATCACGCCGACACGCCTTACCAGGCACACGCCTGACGGATTCCTCAGTTTTCGTTGTCGTCCGGCTCATCTACGTTCTCCCTTAAATATTTATCTACAAATCTTTTCTTAATCCGGCGAATGCGAGAACTGGATGATATGTCATTACACAACATGTCAAATAACATATCGGCTTTTCTATCAACGCATATCACGAAACAAATCTGTCGAACAATATCGATAACAATGCATCCAATAAAGATAAGAACTATAATCGCAATGCAAGATAAAATAGCATGATCTGACACGATTAATTTGGAGAAGGGGTATAGTTCATCGCTCCACAGATAATCACGAAGACTAAAATGTTCATGAATCAGATACACGCCAAACGTTGCGGAAGATACCGCATTAATGAACGTGCTGCAGAAATTCCAACGCGAAAAGAGAATCAACAGGCCAAAGGAAACCAATACAATGGGGGCCTTACCCTCGGAACATAGAAAAAGCCGATTATGATCGACATTTTCGATGAATCCCAAATCCATTGGAACATAGTCGCGAATAGCAACATTAAGCACCACAAACAGCGTCCCGACACCGCAGAACAGCATTGCCGCTTTTGTGGACAGCGGCTTCATATACCATCGATAAAATGAGATCAAAATATACAAATACACGAAATACACGAAGCTATAATTTGAGAAATTCATATTTCCCAGGCCAGTCATTCCGTATATCAATCCCC
>Ga0326512_10004259_pt1 | contig 10395 bp, 20 predicted proteins | sample 1_2617_0518_D_FD_203652 | JGI IMG/M metagenome (GOLD analysis project Ga0326512, IMG submission 203652) | Bovine rumen microbial communities from UC Davis, California, United States - 1_2617_0518 | ecosystem: Host-associated > Mammals > Digestive system > Stomach > Rumen | place: USA...
TAAAAATAAAGAAGTAATTATATTATGACATTAGAACAAAAGGCAAAAGCCTATGACGAGGCTATTGAAAGGGCAAAGTCATTTGAGTTACCAGAGTACAAGAATATTATGAAGTCTGTATTTCCCGAACTCAAAGAGAGTGGGGACGAGCGCATAAAGAAAGCACTATGCAAAGCAATATGGACTTATGTACCTACAGAAGAGGGGCAAGAATATATTGCTTGGCTTGAAAAACAAGGTGAATTAGTTAATTCTTTATTAGAAGGATTAGATAATGCACATGAACGAATTGATGAACTTATACAGAAAAATAATGAATTATGTATTAAGCTTGAAAAGCAAGGTGAGCAGAAAGAATATACCTTTAAACCACTCCCACGTCTGCTTGATATGATTGAGCCGACAAGCAAGGCAAAGGCGTATTGTCAGAAATTGATAGATATTCTTGTAAAAGAAGGATATGCCACCGATGCCAAGATAGTCGGAGAAAGCTTAAAGATAATGAATGGTGAGGATGTCCCAATGGCTATAATGGATGAAATGCAAGGTGAGCAAAAGCCTATTCTTGATTTCAAAGCAAAAGATTGGTATGTAAGTAAAGTTGATGGTAAAATCCATAACATGTACTACTCAGTTGATAAAGTTGAACCAAAGTTTAAAGTTGGTGATTGGATAATTAGAAATGCAGAAGGTTTCAAGCATAATACATATCTTGTAACTGAAATAAAGGATTATTATGTTTGCGAAGAGTTGAAAGGTAGACGAGTAACTTTTACATTTAATGATGTTCATAAGAATTTCAAGTTATGGGATATTTCTGATGCAAAGAACGGTGATGTGCTTTTTCAAGATTTAATGGGAGGTAAAACATTTATTTATAATGGAATTAACCCTGACATGGCAGTACTTTATTCTTTTATTATAAGTAATGATGGTGAAGATGTTTTATCATATCATATAGGGAAGCCAAATACAGGTATAGGAAATATTGAAGAAAACAAAAATATCGTTCACCCAGCCACCAAAGAGCAGCGTAACCTCTTATTCCAAAAAATGAAAGAGGCAGGTTATGAGTGGGATTCTGAGAAGAAAAAACTGAAGAAAATTGAACATATTGATGATTATAAAGGGCTTACCAATTTTGAAAGAGCAGTTGCAGATGTTTGTATTGGTTGGATAGGTAAAGAACCTGGTTGGAAACAATATATCATAGATAATGCTGATATACTCCTTAAAATTGCAATTAAGAAGTTTAACTCTGCGCAAGATGCTTTCCTTGAGCCAAAGCCTGCTTACTTGGAAGAATTTATCAATGAATTATCTAAGCAGTTTCCTGACGTTTCTTTTGCTAAACTATCAAGAATAGCTATAAGAGTAGCTAAGTGGGCTAAGCCTACCGATGAAGAAATGAAAGAACTTCTGCGTACAGAGTATGAGAAAGGTAGAGCTGATACCATTGCTGAAATGCAGAAATTTATTTGGAGTGAAAAAGATATTATTAAATGATAAAAACTTTCGAAATATATACAGATGGAGCCAATAAACCTTCAATCAATCAAGGTGGAATAGGTGTAGTCTGGATAAAGGATGGAGAATTAGAAAAAACTTATAGTAAAGTATATAAAGATGTTACCAATCAAAAGATGGAACTAGGTGCTATGATTGTAGGTTTAGAATATCTTATCCGTAAAAATGAATCTATTGAAAATCTTACTATCATATCTGATAGTGAATATGCTATCGGATGTGCTAGTAAAGGTTGGAAAATGAATAAAAACGTCAAGCTAAGAATTAGATTAGACAATGCTGTTAAAAATTGTCAGAAATTAGTTACTAATCCAATTCAATTTAAATGGGTTAAAGGACATTCTGATGATAAATATAATTGTTTAGCTGATGAACTAGCATCTAATGCAAGTAAAGAATTAATATTATGATTATATCTATGTTAGCAATAGTAGCAATAATCTGGACTTTATTCATTTGGGGAATCATAATTTATGATAAATTAAAATGACAAAAGAAGAATTTATACAAAAGTCTGCTATGTTAAATATGCAAGCAACCTTTCATAGACAATATAATACAGACCATTTCGCTGATGACTTTTATGTTGGTAAGGCATATGAAGCAGCAGTGAAATTAGCAAATTTAATTTATAAAGAATAATGAAAAAATATCTCAAAATTCTAGGTTTTGTAATATGGGTTATCTTAACTATTATTGTAGTTGATACCCTATTTGGTATGTTAACTCTCCCTAATACTATTGCAAATATTTTTGGCTTAATAGGATTAGTACTCTATGGTTTTATTAGTTATGCAAGTAACTGTTTTACAAATTGGAAGAAATATGAAAAAGTTACTACTCCTTCTGATGATTCCACTACTGCTTAATAGTTGTCTACCTTCTGATGTAAAAGTATATGAAGTAAAACAGACAAAAAATGCTATTAAGTTTTCTGATGGAACTTATTATAGTGTATATGAATTTAAATACAAAAATCATAATTATATACAATTTGGAAGTGGAGATGCAAAAAGTATAGTCCACGATCCAGAATGTGTTTATTGTTTAAAATAATTAAAAATTAAAAAAGAATGAAAAGTATTAAAAGTTTGTTGGTGGCTTTAGTAGCCTTAGTGTGTATGAGTTCCTGTGTTGAGCGTGTTGATGCAGGTTGTGAAGGAATCCTTGTAAATCTCTATGGAGATGATAAGGGTATTGGAGAAGTAGCTCTGTGTACAGGATGGGTATTCTATAACCCTTGGACTAAGCAGGTATTTGAATATCCTACTTATGTTCAAACTATTGATTACGAACCATTTACAATTAATGCAAAAGATGGATCAGAATTTATCATCGATCCAAATGTAAACATTAAGATTGAAGATGGTAAATCTCCTGTTGTATTTAAGAAGTATCGTAAAGAGTTATCAGATGTAATTGATGGTCCAGTTCTTAAGCACGTTAAGGATGCTTGTCGTATTGAAATTAATAGATTTACAACTGACCAGATTGTAAGTAATCGAGAAGCAGTAGAACAGGCTATTGAAAAGAGACTAACAGCTTCATTAAAGACAGAAGGATTTGTTCTTGACCAATTTACTTCAGGATTAAAGTATCCTAAGACTATTGTAGAAGCAGTTAATGCTAAGAATAAAGCTGTTCAGGAAGCTCAAAAGAGTGAAAATGAGTTGAAAGTAGCAGAAGCAGAAGCAAAGAAGAAGATTGTAACTGCTGAGGCTAATGCTAAGGCTTATGAATTGCAGACTAGGTCATTGTCTACATTGATGATTCAGAAGATGTGGATTGAGAAGTGGAATGGCCAGTTGCCAACTTATTCTGGCGATGGTAATGGAATGATTTTAAATATGAAATAAAATGTTTACTATCTTTTTTATTGCGTTTTTATTATATGCCCTCTTTTTGATATTATATCTATCTTCTGAAAAGTTAGAAAATCCCTGGAGTAGAACTACTTCTAAAACTACTCCTTTAAGACTTAATAGTATTCATATTACATTAATTATTATAACTTTTAGTCTTCCTGTAATAAATGTATTTTGTGGAGTAATAGCACTTATACATTATTCAATAGAACCTAGATGGAAGCTCAAAAAAGATAGTAAAATATATAAAATTTGGGAAAAATTAAATAAACCAGTAATATGAAATATAAAAACAAATTAAAGACATTAGAAGTTCGTCGGAAACAATGGGATGCTTTTGGAAATAGTGAGAAAGCAGCCACAACGAGACCAGGTTCACAAAAAAAGTAAAAATTATGGAAGAGTTATTTAAAGACAAACTTAAGCGTAGCTACAAACAGCTTAAGGACGACAGAGCAGAAGCTGTTGTTGAAGAGTTAGAAACCGCTTGGAAGCGTAAAGTAGAAGATCTTTGTCATGACATCAAAAAGATTGATCGTGACCGTAACAACTTGATCGATGATCTAAGTCCAGATGTTACATTCAAAACTAATGTAGTTCCTTCAGATTTTGATGGACTTCAGTTTATGAATAAAGACATTGAGCTTGGAATGAAGAGACGTAATGCTCTTATCGTGCTTCGTGTAACGCTTTCTCGTTATGAAGATATGTTTGGAGAATATCCAGATAAAGCTACTATCGAGAAAATTTTACCTAATTATTACAACAACAAAGAAGAAGAAGAGGATTAATCATGGGTAGTGGAAGTTATAGTTATTTAAAATCTAAAAGCAGGAGTTTTGGTTATGCAGCAATGGCTTCTTCTGCTATTTTTGATTCTGAAAGTAGAAAAACTCACAAAGTAAGTCAAAAGTTCGATATTAAGGGTAAGGTTAGGGAATCTAGAGATAGCGAAGAACATCCCGAATCTTTCCCTATTATTATTGCTCTTGATGTAACTGGCAGTATGGGAAGTATTCCAGAACGTCTTATCAAAAATGATTTTCCTGAAATCATGAAGAAGATTTTAGACACTGGAATTAAACATCCACAAGTTTGTTTCTGTGGTGTAGGAGACCACGAATGTGATAATGTTCCTTTCCAAGCAGGACAGTTTGAAAGTTCTGATGAACTTATGGAGTCTTGGCTTAAAGGAACTTATCTTGAAGGTGGTGGAGGTGGAAATGACGGAGAGTCATATCCTCTTGCTTGGTATTTCGCTGCTTTCCATACTGATACCGATTCTTTCAATAAGAGAGGAAAGAAAGGAGTTCTTATTACTATTGGTGATGAGCCTTATCTTCCAAATATCCCAAAAGAAGCTTTACAAGAAATCTTTGGTGAGGGAGAAAAGAATATGAAATCCAGTGAAGCTTTTAGTGAAGCTCTCAAGAAATGGGATATTTATCATATTAATGTGATGGATTATTCTGGAAAGTATTCAGTAAAAGGCTGGAAAGAACTTCTTGGAAATCATCTTATTTGTACTGAAACTTACGACGGAAGTGATATCATTGATATTATTCCAAAGTTAGTTATTGATAGTTATGGCGATACTAAGCCAGAACAGGTTCGAGAAGAAGAAATAGAAATTCTTTAATTAATGGAAAAAAAGATAGTATTAGGTTCCCTTTTCGGTGATGAGGGAAAGGGAACCGTGGTACAATGGTTGTGCAAAAAAGCCATAGCAGATAATAAAAAGTGCATTGTTGTTAGATTTTGTGGAGGCCCTCAAGCTGGACATACCGTTACACATAATGGAATAACACACGAATTTTCAAGTTTTGGAAGTGGAACTTTATTAGGAGTTCCAACATATATCACAGAAGATGTTTTAGTAGATCCAATTTGTTTATGTAAAGAATGGGATGTTCTCTTGAATAAAGGAATTGAACCTGAATTTCATATATCGACTCTTTGTAGAATAATTACTCCTTATGATGTAATACACGCTAGAGAAGATAAAAAGACACTACAAGATGGAACTACTGGACATGGAGTATATGCAGCTGTAATAAGAAATGAGGATTTTCCAACTTATTTTTATGATGGAAATCCAGAAGATATGTTAAAAAATTCTCGAGAATATTATGGTTTAGAAAAAGATGAAGAATTAGAAGAATTATTTATATCTTGTTATAATAGAATTAAAGACTTTTATTATACCAAAGTATTTCCATCAGATGTTCTTATATACGAAGGAACTCAAGGTCTTCTATTAGATGCTGAAAGAGGTTTTTATCCAAATGTAACAGCTACTGAAGTTGGATTAAATACCTTAGATGAAGAAACATTGAAAGATGCAGAAGTATATTTTGTAACTAGAACTTATCTTACAAGGCATGGTAATGGATATAATCCAGAACATTTTAATTGTTTTAATAGAGAAGAATCCAATAAAACAAATGAATTTCAAGGAGAATTTAAAGTTGGAGCAATGGAGTTTTCTTTATTAGACCAAGCTTTCGAAAGGCATTGTATTGATAATTATGTCGCTAGATATGATATCAAACCAAAATTGGTTATTACGCATCTTGATTTACCTAAGGATAAACCTTATTATTATTATGAAAAAGATAGACTTAGATGTCTTTTAAAATATGATAAGGATTATATAATATCTCTTTTTGTAAAAAATATTCCAATATACTTGAATCAGATCTTTTATTCAGATAATAATCTTTCTGATATTAAAGAGTGGTAATTAAAGGAATTGATTATGAATTAAGTCCTGTTTCTGATGATTCTTTACTCTGGGATTTACGGTTAATGAAAACCGTAAAACCCAGAGGTGGGACTCCTAGAGAAGAACTAGGAGACCCTCTGTATGGTATGCCTCTTGATACAGCTATTAGACGTATTGCTGCATATAGAACCAGGAAACATTTTAAAGATGAAGAAACAGTAAAATTAGAAGATTATATCATAAAATTACAGCAGATGAATGATGAACTTACAAAAGAAGTTCGTGAAAGAAAAAGAAGTAAAGACAAAAATTAATTATGAAAAAGGTAAAAGGTCGTAAGTCTACAGATGACTTAAGAATTAAGTGCCCTATTTGTGGTAGAGAAACTCCACATTATGTAAATATTAAGGGAGAAGTGAGATGTTCTATTTGTCAAACAGTGGCAAAAGTAATAAATGTTAAAACCCCAAAAGAAGTAAAATTTGAAATGGATCCTGCTTTAGATAAAGCTTTAAATCCTGAAGTTAAGAAAGTTGATATTACGGAATCTATTGATGAAACTCTTTCAGATGGGGAATCTCCAATGATTAGTTAATGGAATTTCTGAGACATCCGCCCCAAGAATTTGTTCATCCAGAATGGATAAATAAATATGGAGATAGAATAAGAGAAGGAAAAAGATTCTTATACGAGTTATCTACGTATAAAATATATCCAAATAGAGCGGAATTATTATTTCAGAAATTTGTAGAATCTAATGAAGAAAGAGAAAGTAAATGTATTGTAGAATATTATCCTAATAAAAAGAAAAAGGAATATATTATAGAGAAATCTATTATAATGCTAGAAGCACCAAAATCTTATCTACAATATTTATTAAAATATGAACCAATTAAAAAAATTAAGAAAAATGAAAAAAGTAGTAAATTACAAAGTCGGAGAATTCGTTGATTACCTTGGTGTAACTCATAAATTTGTAATATGTGCTGTTAGTACAGGAAATCTTGAAGATTCAAAAGGAAACAAGGTTTTCAATGTACTTAGAAGAGAAACATATAATGATTACATGGATGAAGAAATAGATTTTCCACGAGCTCTATTTCTTGGAATTGCTATTTGTAATCCTAAGGATGAATTTGACCTTGAAAAAGGAAAAATAATTGCTTACAATAAAGCAATTACTGTTAAGGATATTAACCATCCAGCTATTTATACCACACGTCCAGGATTTATCAATACAGAAGTAGTAGAGGCTCTTCTTAATAACAGCGTAGAATATATTAAGAGAGATCCAGGTTCTGTTATTCCAGGATATGATGAAGCTCATAAGAAATATTTAAAGAAGAAAGAAAATGAAGAGTTCTTGGCTTCTGTTAATCCTGAAATCTTGAATTTAGCTAAATCTATTAAGAGTCTAAATAAAGATTCTATGGAAGATTTAAATAAAGTTCTTAATATTAAATGAAAGATTTAAAAATCTATATTGTACTTTTATTAGGAATTATTTTTTGTGTTGGGATATATCTTTGGGGAGTATATTCCCCAAAGATTCCTAGTGATATAGATATATTAAATTCCAAAATCGATTCACTAGAACATAAAATAGATTCTTTAAACATAAAAAGGGACAGTATTAGACTTATTGTAGATACTTCTAAAGTTAAAATAATAGAAATCCATGAAAAGTATAATAAGATTCACACTAATATTGTTTATCAGCCTGTGGATTCCGACTACGTCCAATTCGCAAAATACTGTTCCGATAACAGGGGACTCCTTAATATCAATGACTCCTCAACAATTAAAGATAACTAATCTTATCTTTAATGAACACAAAATGCTTAAAGAAGAGCGTCCTTATCTATTAAAGCAGATTAAAGGATTGGAAGACCTCAATAAAAGTTATATATTACAGGATTCAATTAGAGTTGTAGAATTACAGGCTAGAGAAACTCAAATAAAATTATATCAGAAAGAAAATGTTAAATTAAGTAAAAAACTTAAATTTTACAAATTTTTTCCTTATATTAGTGGTGGATTAGCAGCCACATTAATAGGAGTATTGATATGCCGGTAAAACAACAATCTAAAGATAAAGACGGAATAAAACTCAAATTTCCTTCTCGTTCTTGTAAAGAATGCAAAAAATACCCTTGTATGCATAATTTTGAACTATTTAAATGTGACTTCGCTAAATATGGATGTAAACAATTTAAATAGTGATAACTTTAAAAGCAAAATTAGTTGAATATACTGAAGAATTTGGTGGATATATAGTTTATGTATTTGAAAACTTAGAATTTACTGATTGGACTAACAAATATATAATGTGTATTAGGTATCCAAATTGGGATCAAGTACCGTTTGCTATAAATTCTGAAGGATATTTAACATTTACTCTAATTGAAGCTGGAAATAAATATTATGACGTTAGGTCTGGAGAAAATAAAATCTACACTTATACTCATAATAGATTTGATAAATTTATATTAATACAAGAAAAATTAGTAGATGAAAAAATAGTAGTATAGATTTGTATTTAAAAATTTTTAAGAAGAAATTACATGGGAGTTTTAGGAGACAAATTGGCTGCAGCAATTGAAGAACAGAAAAAGCAAGAAGAAGCAGCAAAGCAAAACGTTAATAATTTTATTTGGAAGGGTCCAAAACGCGAAATTGCAGGAATGCGAGTGCAGTCTGAAATTAAATTAGTTGACGCCACTCCAGAACAATTAAAAGATTTTTATAAGCATTGTGTGTCAATGCTTTATAGTTCTGATAAACAAAATCCTGGAAGATATGTACTCAAGGATATTGTAAAAGATCAAATTAATAAATGTAATACAGAATTATGTTTAAGATGGTTAGAAAATAAATATCAACATGATGATAGCAGAGAAGCTCATCCAAGATTTGTAATATGTAAGCTTTTGCGTGATTATCTTGATACTAATAAAGACGTTTTAGATAAAAACTGGAAAAAGACTTTAGTATTTCCTGATGTATTTAAAACATGTCCTCAAGAATTTCAAGATGTTTTGATAGATAACGTATTAAACGGATGTCTAGACACATTAGGTATATTCGATAGACGTCATCTTTCTTTGAATTTTATTACTAAATTAGGAGTATGGTTTACTCAAAGTGAACTTCTTGAACTTATTGAAAAAGATCCAAAGACTGGAAAAAATAAAGACAGACTTGATGTAATTCGTGAACGCTTGGGATTAAAGAGTTCTACTAAACTTCATATAAATCAAGGAAAAGGTCTTACTTATACTGAGCTTCGAGCTATGCTTACTTTAAAGAGTAAGAAATATTCTGATTTAACAACTGACCAACTTCTAACGCTACGTAACAAAGTTCTGTATAGATTTTCAGACGAAATTGATTATCACATCAGTCAATGGGAAGAGAGAATTGAACAGCTTGAAAAGGTTGCTAATCTCAAAGGGTTCTCGTTGATTGATAATAAAGAAACGAGCAATGTTGAATAACTTACGTTGGTATTTATGTACACAAGCTGAATTTATTACTGCCCTCGTATGTGGAGTAATAGATGCAGGAATTAGAATTATTTAAAACTGTTGATAGAACTGAACGACAAAAACAATGTGTAAAAGCATGGCTTGGTAATAAAGCTAAAGGTACTGTTGTTGCGTGTACAGGTTTTGGCAAAACAAGGGTCGCTTTAATGTCTCTCAAATTACTTTTGAAAAAATATCCTAAATTTAAAATATTAGTAGTTGTTCCTACTGAAACTTTAAAAAATCAATGGATATCATTATTAGATGAATGGGGTTTAGGATTAAATTGTAATGTTCAAATCATTAATTCAGTTATTAAGAATAAACATAGTTGTGATGTATTAGTAATCGATGAAATCCATAGAACTCCGTCTAATACTTTTCAAGAAGTATTCAATGTAGTTAAATATAAATATATTTTAGGTTTAACTGCTACATTTGAAAGACTAGATGGTAAAGAGAAATTAATAGAAAAATATTGTCCTGTAATAGATACAATTACTTCAGAAGAAGCATTGCTTAATGGGTGGGTATCTTCATTTACTGAATACTTAGTATTAATAGATGTAGATGATATAGACACTTATAAAGCATATAATAAAGAATTTACTCATCATTTTGAATTTTTTAACTACGACTTTAACATGGCTATGTCAATGGTCGGACCGAAAGGATATGTTAAAAGAATTCAAATGAGAGACGAGATAGTTCCAGAAAATGCATCTAAAGAAGATAAAAGTAACGCATTAAA
>Ga0326512_10004260_pt1 | contig 10394 bp, 7 predicted proteins | sample 1_2617_0518_D_FD_203652 | JGI IMG/M metagenome (GOLD analysis project Ga0326512, IMG submission 203652) | Bovine rumen microbial communities from UC Davis, California, United States - 1_2617_0518 | ecosystem: Host-associated > Mammals > Digestive system > Stomach > Rumen | place: USA: California...
TAATAATATGACATTGGATCACCGCCTGATAAAGTCAAACCAGTAATAAAAGGCTTAGATAATTCTTTAAACAGTTTTTGTTTTACCTCATCGGTAAATTCATTACCGCCATCTTTATTCCATGTTCCAGGATTATGACATCCTTTACAATAATGATTGCACCCAGATACCCATAATGTAATTCTACATCCAGTACCATTATTAACATCAGGTGTTGTTATAGCGTTATATCTCATTTTATCTTATTAAATTTATTTCGTTTACCTTTATATCTTATATATTAAAAGATAGATAAATACTTAAAATTTTAACAATTTATATAAATGAAATTAATAGATTCTGAATGGGGTAATTACTCTGAAAGTAAAAAAGCTCGATATAATAATATTTTTGGAAAAAATAAAGTACAGGTGTTTAAGAATGGCTGTAAAGTTTTAGGTATTGATCCTGTGAAAGTGACACAGCTTGCTGAAAATGCTAAGACAAAATATCCATCACAGGGATTCGCTAAAGGATATCTTAACGCCTTTGCATATATTGCACAGGGTCTTCATAAAGCTGGTGTACCACGTGTATCATATAAAGCATTGAAGAAAAACTATGAAAGCATCATATTATTCAATAAATCAGATGATGACGATAATAAGTATAAGCTTGAACATCTTAATCCAATGATTTTTGCAATGGTATATGTATATTTTGCAGCATTGAATGCTCGTAATGGTAAGCATAATGAAGAAGATCCAATGTCTGAATCAAAGAAAGTTAGTGTATCAAAAAAACAGCTTGACGTTCTCATTGAATCTAAATTGAATCAACGTTTAAAACAATTAAATGAAAGTAATGTTTCTGCTGCCATTAATCAGGTAGCTAATGATTTTGGATATGATCCAGAAGAAATGTATGATTCAGTTGATATGTGGCTTAATGACAGGTATATATTTCATCCGGATCAAGTTGTAGATATTATCAAAATGATTGGTATGTTTGCTGATGGTGTAAGTACCGGCGAAGTTATTGATATTGTACAGGAAAAATATAATAAAATGAATAGAATATAAAAAATTAGGGAGATACATTTAAGTATCTCCCTCTTTTATTATCCTTTTTCAATCATTTTACCATAAACTGTTTTTGTCCATCCGTTTAAATGACCATGGTTATTTCCAATTAGTACTCCTTTATTATTATCAACTGCATATACTTTATGAGTAACACAACTACTATGAACCTTACAAAATACAACATCATTTTTTTTCAAATCATGCCAATCCTTCACAGGTTCTAATTTAGTCTTTTGATTTGAATATAAAATAGGCGTCATTGAATTACCAGACTCGCTAGTCCAAAAAGTTTCGCCTCTTTGTAATCTCTCTATTTTCTCCTGTATCGCTTTATTAATCATTATTTAATATTTTTACTTGTCATACATAATATATATTATCTGCTATATTTTTAATTTCCTTCATCTTCAGATCCATCTTTGACATTGCAGTGAATAATCTATACATCAATTCCTGTAAACCAAGATTCTTACCTGTTGCTGAAATACTGCGCCATTCTGGATGTCTGCTAAGAATATCAATTTTACAAATACCATCACTAACAGCCTTAACAGCTATTGTTGCATCATCAAATGCATAATAAAGATTGTCAACAAGATCAGTAACCTTACGATTACCACGTTCTGTAGCTTTCTTCAAATTCTTATAAGCTGTTTCCATCTTTGGAATTGAAGTATGTACCAAAAACCATGCATGATGCATATCTTTTGAATTAAGGATTATTTCCATCTCGTTTTTACGCCATACATTAGAGTTCTTTTGATAATACCAAAGTCTCTTGAATGCGTCAACTGACTTCATAATCTCATCAATCTTCTGTACCATTTCAGTATACTTATCAACGTTTGTTGTTCTCATATCTTTAATATTTTTAATTGTTATTTTGATGATACAAAGATATAAATTATATTCTAAAGTTGGATCAAAAGACTATTTTTTTTAATGTTTATTAACAAAAAAAGGAGTGAATATTTAAATTCACCCTTTAATTTCCTCCTAAACTAAACATATTAGTTAAACATATTATATTATTCTGATTAAATGAATCACTTTGTTTTTCCAAGAATGCTTCGCAACATAAACGCATTGACGCACCTGAATTAAAGTCTTCATCAAATATAATAAACTTCTTATCTTGAAAATCCTTCTGGCACTGTGTTAATCCATTCTCATCTGCTTCAGTTAAATACTTGTTTGCTACAAAATATAGATTAGACACAAAAGGTCTCATACGCTTCTGTACATAAGTAAGCATAATTTTATCATCGTTCAATGATGCTATTGAAAAACCTCCATTCTTAAGATCATCAGTCAAACTTTGCATTGCTGCATATGTATCTTTTAATGCTTGTATGAACTGAGGCTTAATCTCTTTTCTAGCTAATAATGGCACAATAAAATGTGATACTATATAATTATAATCATAACCATCTTTATCAGGAAGTATTTTCAATTTACTATTCTGAATATACTTACTATAAATACTAAATTCAAGCATATCTTTATTTTTCTTTCGTGCGCTCTTATATATTAAATACTTATATGTATAGCTCAGAATTAAATGATATATTTCATTTATATTACATTTTTTACGGGCGCTTTTTTTAATAGTAATAGAATCAAATATTTCTTTATTCTTGAATACAAAATCTTTAATAGGTTTTGCAATCTTCTGTGCCATCATAAAATTCTGTACTTTCTTTACAAAGTCGAACAATGTTCCCATTACATGCGGATCATCATTATATCCGAATTCCATTAAAGCCTGCTTTGCATCATGAAGATGATTCTTATCAAAAGTAATAAATTTACCTGTAGATGGAATCTTTAATTTTACATCAGTATAATCCTTAACAAAGAAATCATCCAAATAATCACAATAAAAAGCTCTAGCGAGTTTCTGACAGTAATACTTATTATAATCAGAACTTGATGGTATAGATAAAATATAATCAGGTTTAAAGTTTATACTTTTAAAAATATTAAATGTATGTAATGCCGTTATATTAAAAAACTTATTTACTGATGGAAATCTCTTATCTCCATTAAAAAATACTTTAATATCACTTTTTCCATTTTTTAATACAGGAATTTTATTACCATCAATAGTAGCATTAGTAAAACCTGTATTACTACCCGTTCCTAATAGAGCTTGTGTCGCATCAGTTTGTTTAAAATGCGCATGCTTTAACACTACATTAAAGTTAAAGTCATTAAATTTATATAATGATATAAGCTTCACTTGTGTATTAGGTATCTTTGCAGAATAATAACGTAATATTAAACCATTTTTATCAGGCTTATCATTAATAACACGATCATGTGTTTCGATTGCTATAGATTTACTAAGTGAATGATCCTGTAATTTAACACGAATAAGTTTAAGTATGTCTTCTATATCAGCATTAGCAATAACATTATCTTTAAATGCTTTAATAGATGATATAGCATAACTATTCTTGCAGGCATTAGCTTTAGATTTTTTAAAGGCTGAATCAAATATATTTGCTGAAACCGTACTATTTGGAAGTTTTGTTGCTCCAGTTTTTTCATATTGTTGCAGCAGCTTATATAATATCACATAAAAGCCTTTGTCTCCGTAAAGCGTATTATTTAATTCATAATTATCCTGTATAGTAGATAATCTTTTATAAGAACGATCTCCATTTAGCATACTATCTTTAGTACTATATCTTCTATTATCAACAGCAAACTTTCCAGCTAAATTGCTCTTATCATCCTGCTTATTGTTAATAGTCATGTTAACAGTCTTATCTGGATTAACTTTCCATTCAACGCCTTCTTGTAATAAATTTAATAAATTGTATATATTTTTTTTCATAATTACTTTTTACTCTTATAAATGTTGATTTATCACCTGAAACATCTACCTTTTTTAAATTCATATCATATTTATTAAAAAATGAACTGTTAGGAAAAACCTAACAGTTCATATACTATGCGCTTTTTCTTAAGCATCCATTTTCATATTTTAATTAACATTATTAACTAAATAATGTTCTCCTTCAATAAAGTTAATCTCTATATCCCTATAGATTTTTATATTATATGTTTCATAGTGAATTTAGATATATTTTATATGAAGAACGCGATGCCATACTTCTTCCTGCTTACCATAGTTCATGTTTTTAACATCTGTGCTAAGATATCCAGTAACACGTGCAAGATGTTCAATATCATGACTACCACAACATGGACATGTGTCTGTTAATTCTGGATTTGAATATCCACATTCATTACAAGTATTAATCTTAACATTGATTGCGAAATATGGAATATCATGATCCATTGCATAATTAACATATGTCTCAAGAGCTTCAATATTATTTACTACATTAGAATCAACTTCAATATAAGTAATACATCCAGCAGAACTATAACCAGTAAGTTGTGACTCAATATCAATCTTATCAAATGGAGTCATTCCCTTATATACAGGAACATGTATAGAATTAGTCATCCATTCTTTTTCAACACGTTCACCTTTGTCATTAAAGTAATAAGTAACATTCTTAAATTCACCAAATTTTCTCTTGAAAATTTCCATAGATGTTCTACAAAGGCCTTCAGCTGGCGTATAATAAACACCAAAGTTAAGCTGATACTTTTCTTTATATTCATCACAACGGTCTTTCATTAGTTGTTCAATACGCTTAGCAAGCTTCATACCTTTCTTTGAACACTGGTCTTCACCGATAAGAATATATAATGTCTCTGACAGACCAATCTGACCCATTGCTAATGTTCCATGCTCTAATGCTGAACGTGGCGTATTCTCTACTTTGAAACCTTTCATTGTACCATTACCCCACATATACTTAGCTGCTGATGCTGGCTGACTTGCAATCCATTCGAAACGTTCGAGAAGCATATCTTTTGCATCTTCAATATTTTTATCAAGAGCATGCATAAATTCTTCTACCAAATCACCCTTAGTAATCTTATTATGTAAACGAGCTTCCATTGCAAGTGTTGGAAGGATAATTGTCATTGGACAAATATTTCCACGTCCATCTTTATTTGCACCAGAAAAATAATCTTCCATTTCCTGTATTGGTGCATTATCAATAGCCTTCTTAACATTATAATCAAATACCTTATGGAAATTAATATCAAATCCGTTAGCTGTACGACATCCCATTGTTGAAAAAATTTCAACTGGGCGTTCCTTCATATCAACTTCAAGTTTACCGCCTTCAATCTTAATACCAAGTAATGTACCAACTTCTGGATCATCTTCAATTCTATTCATCAAAGCCTGATATTCATTAGGACCAAGATTCTCAAGATACTTTTTCTTATCAGAACGGTCTTTCTCATACCAACTTACCTGAGCACTCCAATCACAGTTAGCATAATTAGGATAAATTCTCTTTGCTGTTGACTGTAATGCAAACTGATAAAGATCATAGTTAGGATCACCTTTCTTACGGTTAATACCTTTCTTCATCTGGAAAATACCACATGGGAATATTGCTGTCTTATTGAACTTACCAACACCATTAATACATCCCTGAATAAGAGCTTTGATTACCATACGACCAGCCATTAATGTACATGTACCATAATTAATTGAAGTAAATGGAAGCTGATTACCAGAACGTGACTGTAATGTATTAAGATTATGATACATACCTTCAACTGCCTGATCAAGTTCACGCTGAGTCATATCCATAGCATAATTCCAAGCCTTAGTATACTGACGATTTGTATAATCTGGCGCATCCATTTCAGTTGTCTGCTTACGAGCACGATCCCATGATTTAAATGACTGATAAACTATTGGCATATCAAGAATATATTTCAAACCATCACAGAAATGACGATGGAATGACATTCTTACATAAGGTACCATTGTCCAATCTAAATGTGTTGCACTAACACCTCCAAACTGTTCCAATGACTGACACTGGAATATAACTGCGATAAGTTGCATAGCTGTATTAATTGATCCAGCAGGACGTACATCAGCCTGACGACATGAAAAACCATTTTCGAGTAAATTATCAAATGGAATTGAAAGACAGTTATGTGCGCCTACAGCATACATATTAAGATCATGTATATAATCTTCGCCATTTTCATGATGCTGTTTAGCCATTGGACTCATACAATTATCAAGAGCATATCTCTTAACAACAAATGACTCTGCTTCACCCATACGGCCACCAAATGACTCCTCATCAAGGTTAGCATTCTGATTAACAACATTTTTAGCAAGAAGCTTCTCTGTTAAGCCTTCATCAAGTTTAGCTGACTTTTCCTGAAGTCTCTTTAAACGATGATCATGTCTGTATATAATATATGCTTTAGCAACATCTGGATTCTCTTTCATCAAGAAATACTCAATAATATTCTGAATATCCTCAACATGAATTTCTTCATTCTCTACCTTATCATCAAACTTCTTTAAGTAGTAATTAAATCTGCGCCAAATATTATCTGGAAGTGGTTCACCAACAGCCTGATATGATGATTCAATCGCAATTTTAATTTTCTTAATATTATACTTCTCTTTTTCTCCATGATGTTTTCCATCATCACGCTTAATAACCAATCTAATTTTATGTGAATTCTGCTCTGCTGCATCTATACTATCCACTGGAGCATTCACAGCTTCCTGATATAAAGAATCAGCAAGTTGTCTGTTGCTAAGTTTTGTCATTATTTTTTTCTTTAATTATTTTTCTACTGTAAATTATACAGTTATGTCTTGTTATTTATTAAAGAAAAATAGCGGTTTTTAGCACTTTTTGATAAAAAACTACCAACAATGATGGTAAAAAATATAAAAAAACTAATGAAAAACTCGATAATACTATTAAAACCAGTATATTAGGAGTTTTTCATTAATTTTTAATTCATCTAAAAATTTTTAAATTATTTTAGCATTTTTAATTTATATAATACATTATTTTCAAATCGAAAGGTCTCATATCTTTGTATATATTTGGTAAATTCCTTGAAATATTTCTTAATAACTTTAACTGCTGCTGCTTTAGTATATGATACAACTGTGCATGCAACTGTGCAGCCCCAATCAGTACGAGATATTAATACAGTTTCACCATCATAATAACAAAAAGAACCTGGTATAGTAAACATATCATCACTAATTGTATCTTCTATTACACTCCAATCATTTATACCAACGCCTAAATCATAATCCTTTAAGATTTTACGTGGGGCATTTGGATATATGATTTCTCCATTTCTACCTTGCTGTACACTATATGTACATTTTGTCGCAACCTTTAATACAGGATCTAAAGCTTTTTTATAATCATCTTGAATATAGAAAAAATATAATTCCTGATTATTTGGTGATAAATTATCAAAAATACCAATCTTCGCTGAATCTGCGACAGCTTGATCGATATTATCAGCCTGATCTGTTATAGTAGCATTAGCTGTTTGAATAAGACGCTCATTAAGCTGTTTAGCTTTTAACATGATATCGTCATACATTTTTAAATCAAAAGCTTTATCTATTGTATATTGTATGTTATCCATTAATTTATTATTAATAATTTTTGTTATTTATTTATGGCTGTACATATTGAACTCTATTATTAAAATCATTACCTAAATTATACTTATGCTTTTCATACAATGATACAAAACTACCATCAATTACATATGTAATACACCAATCAGATTTATGACGAATACCTCTACCAATGCTCTGTATCACTTTCTTTAATGTTTCAGAATCATACCATTCAGGAATCATCTTAGCTTTTTGTCTTACTAACTCATCACCAAGGGATGCATAAGGAACCTTCATAATAATCATGAATCGACATGCATCATCCGGTAAGTTAATACCTTCAATAATAGAAGGACCTGCTAAAATCTTGTCCGTGCTGCTTAAATAGTCTTCAAGATATAATTGCTTATCCTTTGAAGTTGGATAGCACAGAAGACGATTCTGGAGCTCTGGCGTAGACATATCATTAAGTTTACGCTGAAAATCATAACTACCTGTATGAATAATACCGCGTTGACCTTTATGAAAATTACAAATAGTCTCAATAAGATTATGCTGCGGTATAAGATTCTGATCTTTCTCCTGATAATTCATTCTATAATTCGGTACAATATAAATTGGTGATTTACTAAAATCAAATGTAGATGGAATACGAGAGAAAGAATAAGTTGCATTATCATTAAATAATGTTGCACCGATACTTCTCTTAAACATAGCATTATCACCAACTGTTGCTGATAACAAAAGTTGTGATTTTGCTTGCCAATTAAAGAATACATCTACAAGATAATTATCATATACACACTGTAATTTATATTTCTTCCAATCAGCACCATTAACAACTACAAAATCATATCCCTGCGCACCAATAGAATTAATAGCCTTCTTATAATAATCTACTAAAGATTCAAGATTACTAATCCAGGAATTAAGTGCAGCCATATGACGAAAATCTTTATTTTCTTTCTTATCAGTCAAATCAATATGCTTATCACGAATATACTTCATCACATCATCTTTATAACCTACAAGTTGATGTATTTGTTCAGCATATGTACTGAAACTATTCCATACAGATTTTTTATTATCCATATTAAACATAGCTTCCTGTACATTCTGAATATCCTTAACTGTTAATGTATTAGGCAAACAATCTGTTGTACGTCCAGATATGAACTTATGAAAACTGATGATAAAATCAAAATTTTTCTGCTGTGCTTCCCAATCAAGCTGAGGTGCACAAATATCCTGTACAATATCAGGTATTTTATGACACTCATCACATATTACAAGATCTCGCATAGTAAATGGCGGTTTATTATCATCACCATTCATAAGATACCATGGAACAACCATAGTCATTTCATAAATATACATCTGATATGTAAAAAGAGTAATATGTGCACGTTTAGCACGTTTACGATCACGAATCTCTTCACAATATGCAGCACATGGAAAGCCCCTTTCATTTGCCGCTTCAGGATTTTCCAGAACCTTAAATGATATATTCTGTGTTTGACATTCAGCTGAATTAAAATTAAAACCATTTATATCACAGTAATAATTTGAACGACCCTTAAGCCATCCCCATTCATCTCCAAGATTATATCTTTTAATATCAGATACATACTGGTCAAACAAGCCGATATCAGTTACAAGAATATATGATGACATCTCATAATAATCCCAAAGAACACCAGCAATAATAATAGCTATAATTGACTTACCAGCACCTGTAGGAGCTTCAATGATATTCATTTTTTCACCTCTAAGAATTTGTTTCAACTTAGCTATAATATTTTCAAACTGATGCTCTCTAAACTCAAATTTAGAGCCTAAATGTTCTTTAGCCCATTCTATAACAGCCTTTGAAATATAATCATCTGTAACAGTTTCATCTATAACAGCTTCATAATTCTTATCACTGATATAAGAAAAGTCTTCTGTAGTCTTAACGTCTATATATTTTTCTCTGAAAATCTTATCCATGTTTATTATATATGAAAAAGAGCTTAAAGTCCAATACCTTAAGCTCTTTTTAATATTTAAATTACATTTATATGATTACTGATCGCCGAAAACATCAAGCGGGTTGATTGTTTCTTCCTTACCTTCTTTTTCACTATTACCATCATCAGATGCTTGATCAGTATCATCTGCATCTTCAATTGAGCCACCAATCATATTCTCAAAGTCTTCTTTAGAAACATTATACTTATCTTCAAGTACTTTCTGTAACTTTGTAGCATATGATGTATCTGTCAATCGAACTGTCTGACCTTCAGCAGAATCAGCTGTATCTTTTGTATTCATTGGGTCTACATTAGCATCATCAGTTGCAGGCTGATCTGGATCACCAAATCCACCAGCATCAGGATCATCATCAAATTCTGCAAATGGATTTTCATCCTCATTTAATGGATTACCTTTTACTGTACGAACAGACTCAAATGGGTTTTCACCTGGTGCACCACCCATAGCTGGAGCTGCTGGAGCCGGAGCTGCTGGAGCTGGAGCCGGAGCTGCTGCATTTGGAGTTTCGGCTGGTTGTTCATCTGAACCAGATGCATCAGTATCATTTACTTTTTCAAGAGCTTCTTCTGGAATACCTGCATCTGTCAAAACTTTAATAAATGCATCTGCATCTTTAACTTTAATATCAATAGCTGTTAATGTAGCAGTCATGTCATCGCCTGTACTTTCAGCTGGAGCTGCTGGTACTTCATCATCTTCATTTAAAGCAAGAGCTTCACGATATTTTCTATATTCATTTAAAGTTTTTACCAACTTAGCTTGTTTCTTAATAATCTTACTAAGTT
>Ga0326512_10004262_pt1 | contig 10393 bp, 9 predicted proteins | sample 1_2617_0518_D_FD_203652 | JGI IMG/M metagenome (GOLD analysis project Ga0326512, IMG submission 203652) | Bovine rumen microbial communities from UC Davis, California, United States - 1_2617_0518 | ecosystem: Host-associated > Mammals > Digestive system > Stomach > Rumen | place: USA: California...
ATGCATTCATATCCGATACTCCAAGATAGTTCCACGTCACCTGATTGTTTATCTCATTTCCGATTATCCAGTTGGATATCTTATCCTTATATCTGTAAGCCAGAGCATTGGCTACCTCTTCGGTTCTCATTTTCCCTGCTTCTGTAAGCGTATTGAACTGATAAAGATTAGCTACAGAAAAACTAACTGGACACAGGTCATCATCAGGCTGGAAATCATTCATGACTCCCATGGTCATCGTAAGATCCGCAGCATTATATGCATCTATAAGGGCGTCATACCCCATCATCTGATTTTCATTTTTCAGGAAGCTTGCATTGAACTGGAAGACAACCTGCTTGCAGCCCAGATCCACCATATCCTGGATCATTGTTACATGAGATGAATGTATACCCTTTATACTCTCCGGTGTATTGTAAAATGCCAATGACTGCATACTCATTGAGGCAGTTATAATACCGGTAAGCATCCATACTGCTGCTTTTTTCATTAACTGATTTTTCATACATAACCCTTTCGTTGTCTGAAAATAGCTCTCATTTATCCTGCGATATGATTATACACCATATTTCGGACAAAATAATTTTACTTATTATTACAGATTTTTGCAGATTTCTTCCATCTAAATGCCTTGCTTTTATCACATTTCTCGGATATAATGCCTAAAGTTTGGGACATTTAAGAGCGGCTAAATCAGCCACTCTTTTTTTAACATAATAGATAAGAAAAGGAGAAGCGAATGATTGCAGCAAACAATATAACCTTTCGTGTAGGCAAAAAGGCACTGTTTGAGGATGTTAATATCAAGTTTACCGAGGGCAACTGCTACGGTATCATCGGTGCCAACGGTGCAGGTAAGTCAACATTTCTGAAGATCCTTAGCGGCGCTCTGGAACCCACAAGCGGTGAGATCACCATGACTCCCGGACAGCGTTTAAGTGTCCTTGAGCAGGATCAGTTCAAGTACGACGACTGCACTGTTATCGATACAGTTATCCGTGGAAACCAGAGGCTTTATGACATAATGAAAGAAAAGGATGCCATCTATGCAAAGCCTGATTTCTCTGATGAGGATGGTATGAGAGCAGCCGAGCTTGAGGCAGAGTTCGCTCAGATGGACGGCTGGAACGCTGAGGCTGATGCAGAAACCATGCTAAACGGACTTGGAATCGGCACGGACCTTCATTACAAACTTATGAATGAGCTCAAGGGCTCAGAAAAGGTCAAGGTTCTCCTTGCCAAGGCTCTCTTCGGAAACCCCGACATCCTTCTTCTGGATGAGCCTACCAACCACCTGGATCTTAACTCCATCGAATGGCTTGAGGAGTTCCTTATTAATTTTGAAAATACTGTCATCGTAGTATCCCATGACCGTTATTTCCTTAATAAGGTTTGTACCAACATTGCGGACATTGACTACGGAAAGATCACAATATTTGCAGGAAACTATGACTTCTGGTTCGAGTCTTCACAGCTTATCGTTCGTCAGCAGAAGGAAGCAAACCGCAAGAAGGAAGAAAAGATCAAGGAGCTTCAGGAATTTATCCAGCGTTTCTCTGCCAATGCCTCCAAGTCAAAGCAGGCAACCTCCCGTAAACGTGCTCTCGAGAAGATCGAGCTTGATACCATTAAGCCCTCTTCAAGACAGTATCCCTACATCGTATTTAAACCAAACCGCGAGATCGGTAATGATGTTCTTGAAGTTAAGAATCTTTCAAAGACCATCAACGGCGTAAAAGTTCTGGATAACATATCCTTCATCGTAAACCGTACAGACAAGATCGCCCTTGTTGGTCCTAACGAGCTTGCAAAGACAACTCTTATGCAGATCCTTTCCGGAGAGATGGAAGCTGACAGCGGTGACTATAAGTGGGGAGTAACTACAACCCAGTCCTACTTCCCTAAGGACAACACTCAAGAGTTTAAGTCTGAGGATACCATCGTTGAGTGGCTCACTCAGTACAGCCCTGATAAGGATACCCAGTTCGTCCGCGGCTACCTTGGAAGAATGCTTTTCAAGGGTGACGATGGATTAAAGAAGGTTAATGTCCTTTCAGGAGGAGAACGCGTAAGATGTATGCTCAGTAAAATGATGATCTCAGGTTCCAATGTTATCATCCTTGACGAGCCTACCGACCACCTTGACATGGAATCCATTTCAGCTCTCAATGACGGTCTCAAAAACTTCCCTGGGGTTATCATTTTCTCATCCCGCGATCACCAGGTTGTTGAGACAACCGCAAATCGTATCTTCGAGATCATTGACGGCCACCTGATCGATAAGATGACAACCTATGATGAGTACCTTGCATCCGACGAGGATATCAAGAAACGATTCACCTTCACTCTTTCTGAGAATGATGCAAGCGATAACTAATTAATTAAACCGGAGGGCATCCATTGTAAAACGGAGCGCTTCGGCGAAATATTCTGAAACAGACCTCCCAAGACTCACCTTGTGGTTCCCGGGAGGTCTGTTTTAATTTTTAAAGCCTCAGCTTTATGTTTTTTAAATGGATTCCCTCTTTTTGTCCAAAAATTTCTATACTTGTAATAATTCAAGCGTAGTATTAATTGAATATATGATACTTTAGTATAGTACTTCACTATTATATCCTGTATTTAGCGCCAAACAGTAGTCTACCTGCGTTTCTGCAACTGTATTTTATAAAAAATACTGATATTTTAACGTGTTTTTCCATCAGAAAACAGGCACAAAAAAATCCCCCCTTACCAAAAACAGCAAGGAGGGATTTTTATACCGTTAAGTTCAAATACCAAGTTTTGTAAAGGCTGCGCGCTTCATTTCGTTTACCCAATAAATATAATACTGGTAATTATAATGTATCTGTTTATCTATGCTCCAGTCTTCCGGAAGATTTCCCTTTCCATCACTCATTATGTCCTGAACATCTATAAAACTCCATCCGTTTACAGCACATTTCTGTTTCATGGCAGCATTCAGGGTACGAACCGCATCATTGTTATAGCCTGTCTTCTGATAGGCTTCTGTCATATATGTGGTGGAGATAACATTGATATCTATTCCCGGATTTTTCTCCTGTATCTCTTTAAGGAGTTTTTCATAGTTATCTGCAGCATTGGGATCAGCAAGATCCTTATAGCCGAAAAAGCTGTAAACATGTCTTGCACCGATCATACCAATTGCCTCGGGAAGTCTGTATCTTTTTCCCTGAACCATTGGATGTATATTCTGACCGTCATTTGGAAGAAGTGCTTTTTCAATACTGTAACCTGCCACAGCCAGGGATGTAAAATTATCACTTACGGCATCCCCTGCACCGGCAGTGATGTTATACCTTTGAAAATTTTCCGCAACTGAATCACCGATGATAACAGAACCTTGAAAATAGTTTCGAAGAATTGCTGTCTCTTCTTCTGTTAAATAAGCAACATCCCTTTGAGCCCATTTCTCAGAAACAGCATTTATTCCGTTAAATGCCGTCCCTGCAATCGCACTGACAGGGCTCCCGAGGTTTACACCGACTGCGGGCGTCATCATACTGCTATACGAATTCACAGCGTCAATTCCCTGAGCAACAACTCCTGCCCACACAGAAACAGTCATGCATACAGAAAGCATAACCGTAATTCCGGCAACACAAAACTTAAATCTTTTCATCAGTCTTCTCCTATATAAAAACTATAAAAACAGAATCTTTCTAAACATCAAAAAGTTAAATTATTCATTTTACTTAACCCTTTCAGACTATTATTTCTTAAAGGATTTGTGACGATTCCTATTATATCGGATTTATATCTTTTCCAACACCATATAAAGGAGTTTTTATGAATAAGTATTTCAAAAAATGGTTCACTTCATTAATGCTTCTAAGCGGCATTATAATTATTTACAGCTCTTCTGTTTTAGCTGCCGGAAGCCCCCTTGTCCTCACGCCTTCTGACGCCGTGGGCGCTCCTTCTGTTGCTGCCTCCGTTGCAAAATCCAATCCTTCCGCAATCTACAATTTTACGGGTACAGCTACAGATCATCAAAACCAGCTTCTCTTTCAATACTTTAAAAATTCTGTTATTGTAGGTGATTCCATCGGATGTGGTTGGGGACTTCAGTGTCTTAAATACTCTTCTGACCCTTTAATGGGTAATTTCCAAAGCCTTGCATATCCGGGTTTTTGTGTACATTCTGCTTTTGATGCAAGTATAGAAGATGCCGGTACACCTATGTACAAAGGTGCAAAACGTCCGGTATGGGAGTCACTTCAGCTTATGGCTGCAGAACATCCGGGAGAAACAACTCATGTTTACCTTCATTTCGGCTATAAGGATCAGAAGTGGTCAGATACTCCGGAACTATACGTTCAACTGATTCAGACTCTTCAGCAGTATGTTCCCAACTCAGATATCACCATTATCGGTGCAAGCTATATGTATCCCGGAAAAAATGGAGAGCCTTATACCAGCGCGAATATAAAGGCACTTAATCTTGCTATGCAAAATTATGCCAATGCCTATGGCTGGGGCTTTGTTAATGTCGGAGATCTCCTCGCCGATCAGAACGGTGACCTGAATCCTACATATTGCAGTGATCAGTTCATGCACATAACCCCTGCAGGATATGAAATCTGGAAGAGAGCTCTCACAGGCTATGCACTGGCAAGAATGTCAGCCGCAGGAATAGCATAAAACTAGTACAATACTTCAAATCTGTAATTGTCCGGAATAGTCAGTTTTGGATGTTTCCTTATGTAATCCACTAAAAGATCCTGTACATTGTCAGCATCTTCGTACACCACTTTAGCATTCCCAATCATCTCATAGCCACCGGTTCCGGTTGCTCTGTAGTTTGATGTCACAAGACGGTAAGTTTTACCTTCAAGAAGAGGGGTTCCGTCAAGCTTTCTTAAACGTATAACCCTGCTGCCCACAGGCTTTCTGATATCAAAGGCGTAATCCAGTCCCGCATAGAAATCATAATTGTAATGTTCGATTTTCGGCTTCATAAAAACATCTGAAATATATGGCTTTCCTTCACTATCAAGCTCCAGATACTGTGCACATCTTTCCAGCGCTTCCTTCAAAATATCAACTGTGACTTCCTTTACCACAGAGGTATTTGCAAATGTATATGCTGCGTAAATATCTCTTATACTTACACTCTTCTTAAAGCCTATTTCTGCATTTCCGATACTTGTACAGGAAAAATCACATTCCACTGATTCTAACTGTACCTGGTTAAAAAGAGCCGCAACCTTACTTCCGTGAAGAGCTATCTCCAGCTTATTCTCGGGTTCTATTTCTTTGTCGAAGTCTCCAACGGCTTCATCCAGCCACTTTTCTGTGCTTTCTTCCAGAGGCATTATCTTTTCTTTGACAGCCTCATCCGTTTCCGAACCTGTTTTCAGAAGTTTTGAATTAAACCTCATTTTTCCGGCCTCGTTATACTCTGCCTTAAGATATATAAACTCCTCAGCATTGGCAGAAGGCTGAACACTCCAGGTACCGTAAAGATCAAGACCCGGTACCGACATATGCTGATGGCCTGTGAGAATCAGATCATAATTAAGCCTTTTACACATTTCACAGGCTATATTCTCCCTGCCGTCAGTAAGACTTTTACCGGTTACCAGATCTTCCTCAAATCCACCATGATACATCAGTATGGTGAGATCACACCCTGCCTCTTTAATCTCTTCATAAACCCTTGAAGCAGCCTCAAATGCATCTGTAACCCTAAGTTCTGTAAGATTTTCCGGAAGCTCCCATACATTCACATAATCTGTAACAATACCTGTGATACCGAGTCTCAAGCCATTCGGAAGAGTACATATAACAAATCTTTTATATCTTATCTCCCCGCGAAGATCCTCCACATTAGCTATAAGGAGTGTGCCGTTCATGGCATTAACATAATCACGTATAACATTGTAACCGAAGTTGAAATCGTGATTTCCAAGGGTGTAAAAATCGAGACCCATGGCATTGAAGGCTTCAGCCACAGGATGACAGGTAAACTTTTGTGGGTTTTCCAAATAATATGTTATAAGCGGAGTTCCCTGAAGGCTGTCTCCTCCGTCCATGACCAGTACATCTTTATCAAGCTTCACTTCTGTTTCGGTAAAGAACTTTTTGTTTTCTTCAATGCTGACGGTTCTATATATTTCCGGCACTTCAGATACAGATCTGTTTTTTTTGATATTTTCTGCATTGTTATTCTTCTTTATATCCCGGGCTATGTTTAAAAGCCCACAGTCTTTTTTCATGCCTGTTGCATAGTCCACCGGCATTACCTTTCCATGGGTATCGGAAGTAAAATATATCTCAAAGCTTTTCATTTAAATTTCTCCTAAAAAATAAACCTGTTTGACATCCGAAAGAATCTCTTGGGCATCAATTAATATCCTTAGTCCCACAAGTCTTTGATAAGCACTATTTATATCATAAATCATCAAAAGGCGGAGAATCATCTCCGCCCTTTTCATTAACCTCTTGTTAACTTTACACGGATCTTTGTACTGATCCACTCTACAATAAGAACCAGCACTACAAGACCGATCAAAATGGAACCTGCTTCATTCCAGCGATATGCATTCATGGCAAAGATAAGCGGTGCACCGATACCACCGGCACCTACAAGACCAAGAACAGTTGCATCTCTAAGGTTAATGTCAAAACGATAAATAGCCGTTGATGCAAAGTTCGGCATAAGCTGAGGCAGGATACCGTAAAGTATCTTCTGCCAGGTAGAACATCCCATGGCATCCAGTGACTCCAGGATCTTTGTATCCAGATCCTCGATGGCTTCAATATACATCTTGGAAACCATACCTATGGAGGTCACAGACATGGTCATAAGACCGGCAAAGGGACCGGGACCGGTAACTCTGATAAACATAAGTCCGTAAACAAATGCAGGCACAGTACGTATTATCATGATAAGAATACGTCCGATAAAAGCCACAGGCTTTGGTGTCAGGTTACTTGCGGATAAGAAGGCCAAAGGCACTGAAAAAATGGCACCCACAACTGTTCCCATAAAAGCTATACAAATAGTCTCCACCAGGAGGTAAGGAACGCCTTCCTTTGTAAGGTTGAACAGCAGCTCCTGATCAGGGTGAACTATACCGTTCAGGATGTTAATAGCCATTTTTCCGCCATTTGCGCTGGCACCCGAAGTTTCCATGGCACCCAGACTCCATATAAGAAGTCCTATAACAATGACAGCAATGGCAAGCTGCCAGATCCAGTCCTTTGGACGGCTCTCATATGCTTTTACAATTCTTTCATCCATACGAGCACCTCCTTAAACAAGCTTTTTACGCGCATAGCGGCTTACAGACTCGATGATAAATACCGTCACAAAAAGCACCAGGAGGATCATTCCGACATTTGGATACTCTCTCCATCCAAGCTGCTCGTTGAGAATGAGACCGATACCACCCGCTCCAACATAACCAAGTACAGCAGCATAACGAACATTACCTTCAAAATTGTAAAGACTGTTTGAAAGGAATGCGGGCATTACCTGTGGAACAATGGCATGTATAAAAGCTTCGGTTCTGTTGAATCCCATGGCCTCCATGGCTTCAAAAGCCCCCATATCCACAGTCTCTATTTCCTCATACATTATTTTTCCTATGTAGGAAAATGAGAACACCGCGATAGCTGTGGTTCCGGCTATGGTTCCGAGACCAAAGATAAATGTTGCGATAAGGGCACTTACAAGTGTAGGCAGTGTACGGATGATACTGAAGATAAGTCTCATAACCGCAACCACGAAACGATTCTTGCAAATATTGGTGGACGCCAGCATTGCAAATGGTAAACATAATACAGAACCAAGGGCTGAACCGAGAAGCGACATCTTTACCGTATCAAGGATAGGATTAACTATATTGTTAAAATATCCGTATTCAGGCGGAAACATCCGACTTAAGATTACAAAAAACTGATTCCCTCTTTTGGCAAGTGTAGCCGGATCGAATCCTGTTACCTTTACGGAAATATAACTCATAAGAAGCACGAAGATAACATAAATAGGTGCTCTGGATCGCTTCTGTTCAACGGCTTTTCCGTTATCCAGGGTATATTTTTTAGGAGGAAAGATTTTATCGTAAATACTCATTCGTTCTCCTCCCGTCCTCTCTTGTAGATCTCATTAAGGACTTCTTTATTAACCTCTGATGCAGGTCCGTCATAAACGATCTCTCCGGCATTGATACCTATAACTCTTGAACAGTACTTCAGAGCCAGGTCAACATGATGGATATTTATAAGGATACTGATGTTCATTTCCTTATTGATACGTGTGAAATCATTCATTACCTGCTTTGCGGTTACCGGGTCAAGTGCTGCAACCGGCTCATCCGCAAGGATTATCTCAGGATTCTGTGCAAGGGTTCTTGCAAGGGCAACTCTCTGCTGCTGTCCTCCTGATAGCTGGTCAGCACGGACAAATGCCTTGTCAAGTATTCCTACCTTATCAAGAGCTTCCAGAGCCTTCATCTTCTCATCCTGATTATAAATTCCGAATACAGAACGGTACCAGGGCATATCAGGAACGAACGCAGTGAGAACGTTATTGATAACAGTTGTTCTTGTAATAAGATTGAATGACTGGAATATCATACCAATCTTTCTTCTGAAACGACGGAGACTCTTTCCTGAAAGAGTCATAACATCGGTCCCATCCACAGTGAGCTTTCCGCTCGTTACATCATGCATACGGTTTATGGTACGGATCAATGTTGACTTACCGGCACCTGACAAACCGATGATGGCAACGAATTCTCCCTGCTCTATCTCGAGATTGATATGCTTCAGACCTTCATAGCCATTTGGATATCTTTTTCCTACATCCTCAAACTTAATCATGCTTATTTCCTTTTCCTGTTATGAATATAAAATGATTTTTAAACCCAATGTTCCATGTGAATGTTTAAATCCTTAAGCACTCACATCTAATATCGGATAAAAAATAATAAAAAATTAGTCTGGCATTGATTTTATCATTATGTTCTGCATATTGATAATCATCCCCGGTACTTTATCTAACATAGAAAGAAAGTCCGCATGAATGCAAGCATTCTGCGGACTTCCCGAATCTTTAACGTGTACCGCTTTTATCAGTTCTGACCAAGACGAAGTTCCTTGATAAGATTCTGAGCATCACGAGCAGAATCGTAGTCAGAGTCATTAGCCTCTACATAACCCTTATGGCTGTAGATAGAGATTATCTCCTTACCCTCTTCTGTGCTTCCGATATTGATCATAGCCTGCTTGAAAGCAGCCTTGAAATCTTCATCCATCATAACGTCAGATACTCTTGAACCTGAGATAGTGTCATTGTAGATTCCCTCTGTAACACCGATAACATTGGTGTCATCCCATATAGAATTCTCCATTGCATATTCTGCATTCCACTTCTCAACATAGTCACGACGTGCATCAGCATATGTGCAAAGTACATCGATCTGTCCCTGAGCAAGACGGGCAAAAGCTGTACCATATGAATCACACTCAACAGCATGTGTAAGATCTGTGATATTCTTTCCAAAGTTCTTCTGGATCCAAAGAGCCGGATAAATGTAACCAGCTGAAGATGTAGGTCCCATTACACCCCAGTTAAGACCGTCAAGATCTTCCCATGTAAGCTCTTCTCCGTTGTTAACCTTCTCAGCAACAGCCTTACCGTTATCTGAAGGTCCTGCAATGATAAGTGCACGATAGAATGTCACCTGCTTCTCAACTGCCTCTGTAGGCTTCTGATCGTTCCAGTCCTTTGCACTGTCACTGTCAATTGAAAGTCCGTCTCTTGTAGCTGTAAGAAGAACTTCCGCATCCTGATCATAAAGAACGTAGGTACCACCCGGGATAAATCCGATGTCGATCGTTCCGGCAGCAAGGCCCTCACCAACAGCCTCATAGCTTGTTCCTACTGTAATATTTACATCATCAATGTTGTAACCAAGAGGAGCCATCTCCTTCTTGATCATCTCCTTAAGAGGCTCTGTAGCTGTAACTATCTCATCCGGCTCACGTGATGGTACGAATGCAACATTAAGTACTTCAATCTCCTTTGCATCTGCCGGTGCTTCTACTGCTTCTTTCTTCTCTTCCTGAGCTCCTGCAGCAGTTGTCTCCTGTGCTGCCTCTGTTGCTGCTTTTGTTGCTTCAGGTGCAGCTGTTGATGAACCACAACCTGCAAGTGCTGATGCCGCAAGTAACGCAGCCATAACTAAAGAAATAGATTTTCTCATTTTTTCCTCCTGGTTTGAAGCTTTTAGCTTCTTATAAAATTTCACAGCATTTCTGCTGTCTGCCTAAAACCTTAAAAAGTATATCTGAGGTTTTGGAATGTGGCAATACATTACACAACAATTATATATAAATTTTGAAAGATTGCCATACTTTT
>Ga0326512_10004264_pt1 | contig 10392 bp, 6 predicted proteins | sample 1_2617_0518_D_FD_203652 | JGI IMG/M metagenome (GOLD analysis project Ga0326512, IMG submission 203652) | Bovine rumen microbial communities from UC Davis, California, United States - 1_2617_0518 | ecosystem: Host-associated > Mammals > Digestive system > Stomach > Rumen | place: USA: California...
GGAAGGCATACTGACCGACATCAACAAGAAAGCCTGCGAGACCTTCAACTGCAACCGTGAAGAACTTCTGTCAGAACGGGTGCCTTTCAACTATGCGTTGGAGGACAACGCCATCAAGGTTGAGGATTTCAAAGGCTGTTACAGCACCCACATCATCAGGGCTAAGAACAATCCGAACCTGGCCGATGCCATCGTTTTCTCGAAAGACAAGTACTACGAACAGAAGCTCGTTCCCATGTATGACGCCAAGAGCCGCTTCCTCGGCATCTTCGGTTCAGGGCGTGACGTCACGGAGTTTGTTGACTCGTATCATCAGCTGAAGAAGAGCATCGGACAGCTGAAGTCCGCCGCCTTTGACATTACCGAATACATCAACAACATCAACTACGCACTGCACGTTGGCGGCGTCCGCTTGGTAAACTATTCGCCCAACACGCATATCCTGACCATCTACAGGGAGATGAACGATGTGCAGTTGAAGCTGACACAGACACGCTGCTTAGGGTTGGTGGACGAATCATCGAAGCGTGTGGCCATGCGGCTACTGAAGAACATGGACATGCACAGCAGTGACGGCGTGGATGTTGACATCAGAACCACCGTCCACATACCAGGCAACCGACGGCTGTCGCTCCAATTCCATTTCATACCCATTTACGACAAACGTGGAAATATTGACAACTATTTCGGTCTGTGCCGGGATGTCAGTCAGGAGAAGGCCACCGAAGAAGAACTGGAAAGGAAGAAGGCCCAGGCCCAGGAAGTAGAGAATGTCAAGAACGTCTTCCTACGCAACATGAGTCACGAGATACGCACCCCGGTCGCAACCGTTGTTGGCTTTGCCAGACTTTTTGTCGAAGACCACGACCCAGCCGACGAGGAAGGCTTCATAGCCGAGATCAAGAGAAATGCCACCTTCCTGCTGAAGCTCGTCAACAACATCCTGTTCCTGTCCCGCTTAGATGCACAGATGGTAGAGTTTGACAAGACCCCCATCGACTTCGCCTGCACTTTTGAGGGCCATTGCCAGATGGGATGGAGCAAGGCGATGAAGACAGGTGTAGATTACGTGGTAGAGAACCCCTACGAGCACTTGGTCATCGGAATCGACGATGCCAATGTGGGACATATTATCGAACAGATAGCTGAGTGTGCAGCCCGCTTTACCGACAGCGGCAAGGTAAGGGCACGCTATGACTACATCGGTGACAAGCTGCTCATCACCATCGAAGATACAGGCAGTGGAATCGATACGGAGAGGCAGCAGAACATGTTCGAGCGTTTCAGCTTGAAAAAGGACAGGGGCGGCACAGGGTTAGGACTGGCCATCTGCAAGGAACTGGCCAGACAGATGGGAGGGGACATCCATGTCAACTCTGCCTTAGACAGGGGCACGACGGTATGGATTGTCATTCCCTGCGTGGCTACGGTGATAGAGAAGAGACGATGCTATCAGAACTGAACGGTATGGGAAGAACGACTACATATATCACACGCACCATGTTGCTTCTGACCATCCTGCTGCTGTCTGGCATGCGGGGTGAGGCAAAGTATTCTGACCGGTTTTCTAAGGAGAAACCGCTGACGGTCCTCTGTGACTGGGAACTGCCACCTTATGAGTTCCTAAATGACAAGGGCCAACCCGCCGGCTATACCATTGAGGTGCTGGATGCCATCCTCGGGAAACTGAAGATTCCCTACCGGTTCGTGTTGCTGGACAATCTGTCAGAGGCCAACAACATCAAGGCAGACCAGAACTGCATCTTCCTGGTGTCCACCAATTCGCTTCCTGACAAGGACTGCTATCTGTCAAGCAACGTGATGTACTATTTTAAGATAAAGGTGGCCTCACGCAACAATGCTCCGCCAATCAATTCGATTGCCGACGCAAAGCCCGACGAGATGTTTATCTTCAGACTGGACGGACAGATAGCTTCGTCCCTCCTGCCAGACCTGCATACAAAGGCCAAGGTAGAGTACCATGCCCCGATGGAAGCCTTGTCGGGCGTATCCAGCGGCAAGTACGACTATTTCATCTGGGGCGAGGAGCCCCTGAAATGGAAAATCAAGGAACTGAACATAGAGAACATCCGCCTGAACGACATTGACATCCCCACTGCGGAAATTCGCATCGGCGGCTACGACAAGGAACTCATAGATGCCATAGACGACCAGTATGCACGGCTTGACCAGACCGGCGACATCGACATGCTGCGCGACAAATGGTTACACCCTGAGCGTCATCACGACAACGCATCGCCTGTCGTGTTGTACGTTGCAGCTGCCGTCATCATCCTGCTACTGTTGCTGTTCCTCCTGAACAGGTTAGTAGCACGTAACGTAAAACGGATGACGCTGAAGAACTCTGAACAGACCCGCTTAATGAACATGGCCCTTGACATGGGAGGATACATGGTGTCGGAATACAATCCTAAACGTGACAGTTTCAAGAACCTGCGCGGAAACATGATGGACGAGCAGACCACCATGAGCGGAGCCATGGGAACGCTCCACAAGGATGATGTGAAAGCCTTTGAGAACAAGGTGAAGGAACTACAGAACGAGGTAAGCAGTTCTGACCTCATGGTGCGCCGCAACAACGGTACTGAACAGCAACCCCGTTGGCAGTATCTGAATGGCAACTGCATCAAGGAACGTGACGAGGAGAATCATACGGACTACCTGTTGGTGGCGAAAGACATTACCGAGGAGATGGACGAGCAATCCGCCAACAACGAGATGGCAGCCAAATATATCAAGGCCTTTGACATCTCGCTTGTGGCTATGTCCTTCTATGACAAGAACGGCCGGCTTTTAGAAATAAATGAACGGATGAAGGAAGTCATCGGTGTCAACGAGAAAAACCAACAATTCTTTTGGGAAACCTGCTTGTTCGATGCCCCGCTGTTCTGTGACATCCTATACTATGGCATGTGTGAAGTCACCCATGCTTGTCAGCACATGTACTATCCGGAAATCAATCTCGACAAATACCTGGAATACCGCGTCCGCCCCGTATTCAGCGACGATGGCGAAATCCGCTATTATGCCATCACCGTCAGAGATATCACCGCCGAGCGCAACCTGTACAGAGAACAGCTGCTGACTGAACGGCAACTGAAGGTGACCAGCGACGAGGCAAACAAGTTTGAAGCACAGATGAACTACCTGCTGGAGAACTGCAACATGTTCATCTGGCGTAGTAATTACCAGACCAACACCATCGAGGTGTCCCGTTCACTGCACCACGTAGATAAGCTCATCAGGTTCGAAGACTACCTGAACTTACTGTCGGAAGAGGACCGGCGGGAGAGCAACAACACGCTGGTCAATCCGCTGGCCAGGAACAGAGCCGTCAACTACGTACGCCATTTCAGACAATCGCCACTGAGTAACGTCGAGGCTTGGTTTGCCATCAGCGGCACACCCGTTTACGACAAGAACGGCACGTCCAAAGGACACTTCGGCGTCATACGTGATGTCACACAGCTGATGCGCTCACAGGAGGAACTGCGCAAGGAAACAGAACAGGCCGAGCACTCGGGAGCCATGAAAGCTGCCTTCCTGGCCAATATGACACACGAGATACGTACGCCACTGAACGCCATCGTAGGCTTCTCCGACCTGCTGCATATGACCGACAGTCCTGACGAGCGCCGTGAGTTCATACACATCATCCAGCACAACTGCGACCTGCTGCTCAGGCTCATAGACGATATCCTGGAAACATCGAACATGTCGGAAAGACCCCAACGGATAGAGCCTGTCGATACCGACTTCCCAGCATTCTTCGACGAGGTATGCCAGACAGTGGCCCAGCGGGTCCAGAATCCTGACATCAGCTTCATCAAGGACAACCCCTGCAAAGAGCTGCCGTCCCGCACCGACAAGGAACGCATCCAGCAGGTCATCACCAACTTCGTCACCAATGCGGTAAAATATACCAAGGAAGGACACATCAAGGTGGGCTACCGCAATGAGACGCGCAAAGTGAACGGCAACGACACCGAGGGAATCTATCTTTATTGCGAGGATACGGGTGCCGGTATTCCCAAGGAGAAACAGGCCTCCGTATTCGACCGTTTCGTGAAACTGAACGACTACGTCCAGGGTACAGGACTCGGACTCAGCATCTCTAAATCCATTGCCGAACGCTGTGGGGGCCAGATTGGCGTGGAGAGTGAAGGCGAGGGAAAAGGCTCCACTTTCTGGCTGTGGATTCCGCGCTTCTTGACTTCAAGCAATTTAACAGCGGAAAAATAAAAAAAAGTGGCGCCAGACTTGGAAATAGCCACTTCTTTTATTATCTTTGCACCCTATTTACATATATGTACATATAACGTTAGACACAAATGGCAGAAACAAAGAAGATCAGGACCGCATTGGTATCGGTATTCCACAAAGATGGCCTCGAAGAGTTGCTGAAGAAGCTGAATGAAGAGGGTGTGAAGTTTATGAGTACGGGAGGTACTCAGCAGTTTATCGAATCGCTTGGTTACGAATGTCAGAAGGTAGAGGACGTGACGACGTACCCCTCTATTCTCGGCGGTCGTGTGAAGACTCTCCACCCGAAGGTGTTCGGTGGAATCCTGGGGCGCCGCGAAAACGAGGGTGACCGTGAGCAGATGGCGAAGTATGAAATCCCTGAGATTGACCTCGTCATCGTCGATCTCTATCCTTTCGAGCAGACCGTGGCCAGTGGAGCCTCGGAAGCCGACATCATCGAGAAGATCGACATCGGCGGCATCTCGCTCATCCGTGCCGGAGCCAAGAACTTCCGTGACGTGGTCATCGTTCCCTCCAAGGCCGAGTACGCCGTGCTGCTTGACATCCTGAGCACACAGGGCGCAGAGACAACCCTGGAACAGCGCAAGACCTTTGCCGAACGTGCTTTCGGCGTCAGCTCTCACTATGATACTGCCATCCACAACTGGTTTGTGAAAGATTGATGATTGAAGATTGAAGATTAAGAATTAGGTATTATGGGATTTTTCAGTTTCGTCCAGGAGATAGCCATGGACCTTGGCACTGCCAACACGATTATTATCAGTGATGACAAAATCGTTGTTGACGAGCCTTCCGTCGTAGCCCTCGACCGTCGCACCGACAAGATGATTGCCGTGGGCGAGAAGGCGAAGATGATGTACGAGAAGACTCACGACAACATACGCACCATCCGCCCGTTGCGCGATGGCGTGATAGCCGACTTCTCTGCTTGTGAGCAGATGATGCGCGGCCTTATCAAGATGGTACACACCGGCTCACGCCTCTTTTCCCCGTCGCTGCGCATGGTCATCGGCGTTCCCTCAGGCTCTACCGAGGTTGAACTTCGCGCCGTGCGCGACTCTGCCGAACATGCCGACGGACGAGATGTCTATCTGATCTTTGAACCGATGGCTGCTGCCATCGGTATCGGCATCGACGTCGAAGCTCCCGAAGGCAACATGATTGTTGATATCGGCGGCGGCACCACTGAGATTGCCGTCATCTCACTTGGCGGCATCGTGGCCAACACCAGCATCAAGGTGGCTGGTGATGACCTGAATGCCGACATCCAGGAGTACATGTCGCGCCAGCACAATGTCAAGGTGTCGGAGCGCATGGCTGAACGCGTCAAGATCAATGTAGGTTCGGCTTTGACCGACCTTGGCGACGAGGCTCCAGAGGATTATGTCGTCCACGGCCCGAACCGCATCACCGCCCTGCCTATGGAAGTTCCCGTTTGCTACCAGGAGATAGCACACTGTATCGACAAGACGGTGGCACGCATCGAAGCTGCCGTATTGGCAGCCTTGGAGAACACACCGCCTGAGCTGTATGCCGACATCGTGAAGAACGGCATCTACCTGACCGGCGGCGGTGCCCTCTTACGTGGTCTGGCCAAACGTCTGACCGACAAGATTAACATCACCTTCATCGTTGCTGAAGACCCGTTGCACTGTGTGGCACGGGGTGCCGGCATCGCCCTGAAGAACGTCGATCGTTTCTCGTTCCTCATGCGATAGTAGGTAGCAGATGAAGAACCTGCTGGCGTTCATTGCGAAGTATTACCACTGGCTGATGCTCCTTTTACTGGAGGTGGCCAGTGGGGTTTTGCTGTTCCAGAACAACAGCTATCAGGGCAGCGTATGGTTCTCTTCTGCCAATGCCGTTGCTGGCAAGGTCTATGAGTGGGATGCCGCCGTGCGTTCGTTCTTCTCACTGACCCGTGTCAATGAGGAACTGACGCTACGCAACTTCTACCTCGAACGCCAACTGACACAGCTACGCCGGCTCTATGGCAACCTGACACAGGACACTACGTCTGCTGAACGTGAACAGCTGGCTTTTCTCCAACAGTACAAGCTGGTGCCGGCCAAGGTTGTCTCCAACACACTCGACAAGGCCGACAACCTGATAACCATTGACAAAGGACGTGTTGACGGTGTCGAAAAGGACATGGGCGTGGCCTGTGGCAGCGGCATCGTGGGAACCGTCTATCAGGTGTCTGACCATTATGCAGTGGTCATCCCTGTTCTCAACGTCACGTCGTCACGCATCAGCTGTGCCATCCGCGGACGGGGATATTTCGGTTATCTCCAATGGTATGGAGGCGATGCTGCCGTGGCATACGTTGAGGACATCCCCCGTCACGCCCGTTTCAAGCGTGGTGACTGGGTGGAGACAAGCGGCTACTCGGCTATTTTCCCGCCGGGGGTTCTCGTCGGACAGATAGAAAAGATCTATAACTCGGCCGACGGACTGTCCTACCGTCTGAAGCTGCGCCTGGCTACAGACTTCGGTTGCCTGCGTGATGTTGTTGTGATCAGCGACAGGAACATCGGCGAACGACTGCGTCTGCTGGAACAGGTGAAGGACTCCATAACCATGGCACCGGGCGGGTGAAAAATGAAACAGTAAGAAGTAATAAGGTAACAGTATGCCGATAGATACATTAAGAAGGGCACTCATTTTCGTGGTACTGTGTCTGGCACAGGCGCTGGTGTTCAACCACATCCACCTGTTCGGTTACGCCACGGTGCTGCTCTATGTCTATTTTGTGGTCATGCTCCCCCGCAACTACCCTCGGTGGGCTGCACTCCTGTGGAGTTTCGCCATGGGACTGTGTGTCGATATGTTTTCCAACACTCCGGGCATGGCGTCAGCATCTCTGACGCTGACAGCCTTCATACAGCCCTCACTGCTGGAACTGTTCGTCCCGCGTGAGAGTCCGGAAAACATGAAGTCATCAGTGTCGACGCTGGGCTATGCCAAGTTCCTCACACTGGCTTTCATACTGGTGCTCATCCATTGTCTGGTGTTCTTCACCATCGAGTCATTCGGCTTCTTCAACTGGTTGCATTGGTCATTGAGCATTGTCGGCACCACCTTGCTGACATTATTGTTGCTGATGACATTGGAAAGTGTTCGCAGATAGCAGATGAAGAAGGAATTCGGACTCGAGAACCGGCGCTATGTCATTGGCGGGGTGGCTACGTTGATTGTGGCCATCTATATCGTGCGCCTGTTCATGCTCCAAATTTCCAGTGACGACTACAAGAAGAGCGCCGATTCCAATGCCTTCCTCAAAAAGATAGACTTTCCGTCGCGTGGCGTCATTACCGACCGCAATGGCAAGCTGCTGGTGTTCAACCAACCTGCCTATGACATCATGGTCGTTATGAACGAGGCTCGTGGAAGGCTCGACACCACTGAGTTCTGCAATGCTCTCAACATCACCAAGGAGGAGTTCAACCGCCGAATGAGCATCATGCAGGACCGTTCCCGCAACCCGGGCTACTCCCGATTCACACAGCAGCTGTTCATGAGTCAGCTCTCGGACAAGGAGTTCTCGGTCTTTCAGGAGAAGATGTACCGCTTTCCAGGCTTTTACGTCCAGCGGCGAAGCATCCGCCAGTATCAGTATCCATACGCTGCCCATGTGCTGGGAGACGTGGCTGAGGTCTCGCCCGGCGACATCGAGAACGACGACTACTACCAGCCCGGCGACTATATTGGCAAGAACGGCGTGGAACGCAGCTACGAGAAACAGCTACGCGGTGAGAAAGGCGTGAAAATCCTGTTGCGCGATGCCCATGGCCGCATACAGGGCAGCTACATGAACGGTGCCTTTGACAGCCGTCCCAAACCGGGTAGGAACCTGACGCTCTCGCTCGACTACGACCTGCAGGTGCTCGGCGAACGGCTGATGCAGCACAAGATAGGTTCCATCGTCGCCATCGAACCATCTACGGGCGAGGTGCTCTGCATGGTGTCGTCACCCACCTACGACCCCCGCCTCATGGTGGGACGACAGCGCGGCAAGAACCACATTGAACTGAGCAAGAACGTCTGGAAGCCGCTCTACAACCGTTCCGTCATGGGTCTCTACCCACCCGGCTCCACGTTCAAGACCTCACAGGGACTGACCTTCCTCAGCGAGGGCATCATCACCCCGCAGACAGCATACGGCTGCGCCCACGGATTCAACTTCAAAGGCCTGCATGTGGGCTGCCACGGCCACGGGTCGCCACTGCCGCTGGTACCGGCACTGTCAACATCGTGTAACGGCTTCTTCTGCTGGGGACTCTACCACATGATCGGTGCAAAGTCGAAGTACGGCTCTGTACAGAATGCCATGAACACCTGGCGCGACTATATGGTATCGATGGGCTTCGGCTATAAACTCGGCATTGACCTGCCAGGCGAGAAGCGCGGCCTTATCCCCAACGCCCAGTTCTACGACAAGGCATACAAAGGCTCATGGAACGGACTGACCATCATCTCCATCTCCATCGGACAGGGCGAGGTCCTGCTCACACCCCTGCAGATAGCCAACCTCGGAGCAACGATTGCCAACCGGGGATTCTTCTACACACCCCATGTGGTCAGGAAGGTACAGGGAGAACCACTCGACACCCTCTACACCCGGAAGCGCTATACCAAGGCTCAACGGTCAGCCTATGACTATGTTGTGAAGGGCATGCGTTCCTCAGCACTCGGAGGAACCTGCAAGGCACTGGCTCACTACAGCTTCGAAGCCTGCGGCAAGACGGGAACAGCACAGAACAAGGGTCATGACCACTCGGTGTTCATGGGCTTTGCGCCTATGGACAACCCAAAGATAGCCGTGGCCGTCTATGTTGAGAACGGCGGATGGGGTGCTACCTACGGCGTACCCATCGGCGGACTCATCATGGAACAGTTCATTAACGGAAAACTCTCTGAGGCCTCACAAAAGAAGGCTAACGAGATTCAGCATAAGGTCATCAACTATGGATCAAGCGAAAGATAAACAGCCGGGCATACTGCGTTCACTTGACTGGTGGACCATTCTTATCTACCTGCTGCTGCTCGCCGGCGGCTGGATGAGTGTCTGTGGTGCCAGCTACGACTATGGCGACACCGACCTACTATCACTCTCCACACGTTCTGGCATGCAGATTGTGTGGATTGGTACCAGTATTATTCTCGGTCTCGTCCTGCTGCTGCTTGACGACCGATACTATGAGATGTTCGCGTACTTAATATATATAGGACTACTCATACTACTGTTTGCCACCATCTTTAACCCGCATAGCATCAAAGGTTCCCGCTCCTGGCTCGTCTTAGGACCACTACGACTGCAACCGGCGGAATTCGCCAAGTTCGCCACGGCACTGGCCCTGGCGAAGTTTATGAGCATCTACGGTTACGACATCCACAAGTGGAAGCACTTCGGTGCCACACTGGCTATTATCTTCCTGCCGATGGCGTTTATCGTCCTGCAGCGTGAGACTGGTTCTGCACTGGTCTATTTCTCGTTCTTCCTGATGTTCTACCGCGAGGGGATGCCTGGCAGCGTTCTCTTCACTGCAGTGGCCATGGTTGTCTATTTCGTCGTGGGCATCCGCTTTGCCGATGTCATGCTGGCAGCAACGCCCACCTCCATCGGCAAGTTCGTCGTACTTTTTCTGATACAGGTCTTCTCTTCGGCCATGGTCTGGGTCTATTGTCGCGACAAGCTCGATGCCTGGAAGGTGTTTGCCTTCTGTGTCGGCATCACCGGTGTGGCCCTGCTCTTCTCGTTCTATGTCATACCCTTTGACATCGTCTGGGTGCAACTGGTGCTCTGTGCCATGCTGATAGGCTATCTCGTCTGGCAGGGACTGGGTACCCGCGTCCGGAATTACTTCTGGATAGCACTTTTCGCACTGGGATCCATCATCTTCTTCAACGTAGCCGACTATGGACTGAATCACGTCCTGCAAGCTCACCAGCGAACCCGCATCAACGTTCTCTTAGGACTGGAGGAAGACCTGAAAGGTGCCGGCTACAATGTCCACCAGAGCGAGATTGCTATCGGTTCCGGCGGCCTTGAGGGAAAAGGATTCCTCAATGGCACTCAGACAAAACTGAAGTACGTACCCGAAC
>Ga0326512_10004265_pt1 | contig 10391 bp, 14 predicted proteins | sample 1_2617_0518_D_FD_203652 | JGI IMG/M metagenome (GOLD analysis project Ga0326512, IMG submission 203652) | Bovine rumen microbial communities from UC Davis, California, United States - 1_2617_0518 | ecosystem: Host-associated > Mammals > Digestive system > Stomach > Rumen | place: USA...
CTTGATTTTTTCTCCGGGGGTAAATTTCTAAAAAGCAATTTGGTTTATTAGATAGGCCTATAGGTGCACAAGGTGTTGAACAAGTTGAATCGTTTCTCTCGCTTTTCTCCTTTCCATTCAACTGTGCATTCTATGGGTCTATTTAATAGGCCAAAACTATTGCAAAACTGTTTATATTCTCAGGAAAGGAGGTGCCAAAGTGGCATACACTAAGAAGAAACTAACAACAAACACTAGTGAACCTATAGCACCACTCACATCTCCCGAAGCCACCGAGGCAAGAATGTGTGGTTTGGCTATAAGTTTGGCTGAGCAACAACTAAGAGATGGCACAGCATCATCACAAGTGATTACGCATTACCTAAAACTTGCAACTGGCAAGTACCAGGAAGAGATAGAGAGGCTAAAACGAGAGAACGAATTGCTTTCTGCAAAAACTAACGCACTTCAAGCACAACAGAAATCCGATGAACAGATTCAGCAGGTACTCGATGCACTTCGTTCGTATAGTGGAGAGACGGAGTATGAGGACTTATAGAGAACTTATATTGCTTCCAACGTTCGAGGATCGGTTCGAGTACCTCAGGCTTAATGGTGGTGTGTCAAATGAGACCTTTGGCTTTGATCGGGCGATCAATCAGATATTTTACAAGTCGCCAATCTGGGAAAAGATTCGGAGAGAAGTGATTCTTAGAGACAATGGATGTGATCTTGGCGTTCCTGGCTATGAGGTTCAAGGAAAAGTCTTAGTCCATCATATGAATCCAATTTCTATCGATGATCTACTTGACGGCACAGATATTCTTATGGATCCGAACTATCTAATCACAGTTTCTCACGATACCCACAACGCAATACATTACGGAACAGAACCTACAACAGCCAAGTATGAAGGATACGCAGAGCGAACCCCTGGGGACACTTTGCTTTGGAGGAGATAAGTTATGTTATCAAACACTGCAATTCCTAAATACTACGGTGAATTTAGAGACCGAGTAATTCGTGGGGAAATTCCGGTAAACGAAAAGATCTCGATGGAGATGAATCGAATCGATCAGCTTATCGAAGACCCGAACGTTTACTACGATAGTACCGCAGTTGAAGGTTGGTGCCGTTTCTGTGAAAAAGAGATGGTGCTTACCGATGGCGGTGACCTCCATCTTCTCGACAGCTTCAAACTTTGGGGCGAGCAGATATTTGGATGGTATTACTTTGTTGAACGGTCCGTATACAAGCCAAATCCGAATGGGGTTGGTGGTGGATACGTAACAAAGTTTGTTAAGAGACGACTCATAAACAAACTTTATTTGATCGTAGGACGAGGCGCTGCAAAGTCTTTGTTCGCCTCACTCGTTCAGGCATATTTTCTTGTTGTGGATGGTAGCACTACGCATCAGATCACAACGGCGCCGACGATGAAGCAGGCAGAAGAAGTAATGTCTCCGATCAAAACAGCTATCCAGCGATCTCGTGGGCCAGTGTTTGCGTTTATGACCGAGGGCTCATTACAGAATACCACTGGCAATCGAGCTAATCGCCAGAAGCTTGCTTCAACGAAGAAAGGAATCGAGAATTTCTTGACCGGGTCACTTCTTGAGGTCAGACCAATGAGTATCGACAAACTTCAGGGACTTCGATGCAAAATTGCTTCTGTCGATGAATGGCTTTCTGGCGATGTGCGCGAAGATGTAATCGGTGCAATCGAGCAGGGTGCATCGAAAATCGAAGATTACCTGATCATTGCAACCAGTTCAGAAGGTACAGTCCGAAACGGATCCGGCGATACCATCAAGATGGAACTTAGCGATATTCTCAAAGGTGAATACAAAGCCCCTAACGTTTCGATCTGGTGGTATGGAATGGACTCCATCGATGAGATCCAGGATCCTGCACTTTGGCCCAAGACAAATCCGAACATTGCGTTTATTCCTGGCATGTATGAAGCGTATCAGCGCGATGTAGAAAGAGCCGAGAAAGCGCCCGCCACAAGAAACGATATTTTAGCAAAGAGATTCGGCATTCCTACAGAAGGTTACACATACTTCTTCACGTATGATGAGATCATGCCTCACAAGAAACGGTCATACTGGGGTATGCCTTGCGCGCTCGGAGCTGACCTTTCACAGGGCGATGACTTCTGTGCATTCACTTTCATATTTCCACTTAAGAGTGGCGGCTTTGGCGTAAAAACTCGAAACTACATTACTGAGCGAACCGTAACAAAACTTCCCGCGGCTATGCGAGCAGCATACGATACGTTTATGAATGAAGGAAGCTTGATCGTGATGCCTGGAACGGTTCTTGACATGATGGAAGTGTACGAGGATCTTGACAACCATATTGCCCAGAGCGAGTACGCCGTAATTGCGTTTGGCTTTGACCCGTACAACGCAAAAGATTTTGTGAACCGATGGGTAACTGAGAACGGAGGTTTTGGTGTCGAGAAAGTAATTCAGGGTGCAAGAACTGAATCAGTTCCTTTAGGCGAACTCAAGAAGCTTGCCGAAGATCGAATGTTATTTTTTGATGAGGAATTAATGAAGTTCTCGATGGGTAACTGCATAACGCTTGAAGATACAAATGGTAACCGCAAACTCTGGAAGAAGCGTTACGATCAAAAGATTGATGCAGTTGCGGCTATGATGGATGCCTATGTGGCGTACAAGATTTATCGAGATGCCTTTGATTAGGTTCGCGCAAAAAACATTCCCTTTTATGAAGAGAGAGGTATAAATGCCCGTTGAGCATTACATTTTCTTTTGACTTTTGATTGGAGATCATATGAGCACAGTACTTTACCATCACGGTATCCTTGGTCAGAAATGGGGAGTCCGTAGATACCAGAATTCTGATGGGTCTTACACAAATGCTGGTAGAAAACGATATCGTAGAAAAGAAGTTGAAAGGGATTTTCAACGGTCTATCGATACGCATAAGGATGCTTATGAACGTGTAATAAATACTGGTTCGAAGATCTCAGATGCAGCAGATGATCTCGGAAATGAATACCAAAAAGCATTCAACAATGTGAAACAATTAACGCCAGAGGCTAAAGAGCAAGTATATAAACAGTTGGAACAAGATTTTGGATCTGGTTGCGATGACGAAGAACTCTTCAACCTCTACTCCGAGATGTACGTGCATGATGCCGTCATGGACCAAGTAAATAAAAATAAGACACTCGCAACAAAGAGAGAAGCATTCAATAAGCTACAGCAAGAATATTGGGACGATGTGCATTCTATAACCGACGGTGTAATGGAAAAGTACAAGAACGCAATCATTAAAGATGATCGCTATTATAATGATGGCCAGATGTTTGTGAATGACTTATTAGGTAAGAAATTAGGCACGTCGTTCAACGCTTACCTTAGCCGGCATTTCGATGATTATTGGGTTTTTGATACCGACGGGTACAATAATGCAATAAATCGATGCCGGGAAGGCTTATCTATGGACGAGTACAATCGGAGACAAGCTGCAAAATATTAGAGGTGAATCCTATGGACAACATAGCAAACAGCATACTTCAGTCTGTCAAGAAGATGCTCGGAATTAACCCGGAGTATGAGGAGTTTGATGTCGACATAATTCTTCATATTAATTCGGTGTTTTCCATTCTTAGCCAGATTGGCGCTGGACCGGCTTCGGGGTTCATGATTTCCGATGGTTCTGCAACGTGGGCCGACTATATGGAAGATTCTCCCGAGTTAAACAACATCAAATCATATATGTATCTCAAAGTTCGTTTGTTATTTGATCCGCCTCAGAACTCGGCCATTACAAAGGTTATTGAGACGCAGGTAACTGAGCTTGAGTACAGGATCAACTATGCAGTAGATAAGGGAGTGACGGAGGGTTAATCGATGGCTTATGTTATTTACCATCATGGTATCCTTGGTCAAAAGTGGGGGGATAGGAATGGCCCTCCGTACCCGCTTGGGGGAGGAGCATATTCCAAAACCGAACAAAAAGAGATCTACAAAGAACGAAGAAAGAAAAATTCGATTTACAACAAGAAACACTTTGATACAGTGCTAAGTAAGGACAAAACAGTTCTTACTACACTGTCTTACGACAAGAACAGGACTAAAGATACAGACATGTTCTATGCGGCTCACACAAAAGCCGATAAGCATCAGTACAATGCCCTGTTCAATCGTAAAGCTCCGATTCCTGTATACAACGAAAAAGGCGAGCAGATCGGAACAAACCAAATGTACAAGTTCAAGATCAACAACAAAATCGCACAGGACATGAAGGTCGCAAGCGAAGATTCTGGCGCTAAGATATTTCGTGATCTGTACAGTAAAGATCGAGACTTTTACAACTTTGTTACGGATCCTGCTCGCATGGAAAGCCACTTTGTTAAGGATAAGTACAAGTTCAAAGGCTATCGAGAAGCAAAACACGTTCTCGATAAGTTCGAAGATCCTGACTATGTCCCTAGAGACAAGGATGTGCAGACCATATATCGTATGTTCAACTATGTAATTCCTTCTGATGGAGGAGGAGATGCTAGGCGAGCAAAAGATGTAACAACACAGAGAACCAAGTTCTTTAATGCGCTGAAAGATGCAGGTTATGGAGCAGTCCTTGATACAAATGATGCCATTTATGGTGGGTTTAAAACAACGTCGCCAGTAATTGTGTTTGATATGCCGAAGGTTATTCCGGACAGCATTAAGAATACGTCGGCTACGGACAAAAAGATTTCCGACCTTGCTTTGGTTGGTAGAAAGTTACTGGGGGTGTGATATGCCTGCAATGGTGTTATATCATCATGGTATTAAGGGCCAACGTTGGGGCGTCCAAAATGGTCCCCCATACCCACTTGGCGAGAGCCAAAGACAGGGAAATCTTAAGTATGCAAAGCAGATCGATCGTGGTCGTAACTTCTTTGAGAAAAGTGCAGCTAAAGATGGCTTTGTTGATGAGGTGCTTATACCTTATACGGCAGTTGCTGCTTTCCTTGCGATTTATGGCTTGATAGTGCATAAGATGCAGAAAGCACAAGAGAATGCGGCCATAGAGAAGTTTAAAAAGAATTGCAAAGAAGAGCTAGAGAATAACGCGGCAAAGAACCCGATCAAGAACGTCAAAGATCTTCCAAAAGTAGATAAAGTGCAGTCTGCAGAAGAAAACATGAAGATTGTGAATCCCGGTTTTCCGGAAGACGGTCATGTCAATAACTGTACTTTGTGCACAGCCGCAATGGCTATGAGGGAAAATGGATATGACGTTATTGCTCACACGTCAAAGCATGGCTTTATAGAGGAACAGTTATTTGGCGATGCCTTTAATGCCAAAGTTTCTACCATGAGCAAGAAGCAAGCTCAGGATATTACCGGAACCTTATCGTCGCTCGGTGATGGGGCTTATGGCGGTCTCGGCCTTCAATGGAAATGGGGAATGGGTGGCCATTCTGTGTTCTGGAAGAATGAAGGCGGAAAAACAAGGATTTATGATGGACAGTCTGGCGAAGAATTCAAACTTTCAGACTACAAAAATGTCATAGACACTAATCATTGCGATTTTGTTCGTCTTGACAATTGCACACCTACAAACTACATTTTGGGTGTGGTAGAAGCGAGAGAGAGGAAAGAATAACATGACAGCAAACGAAGGATTGCGTATTTTTAAAAACAAATACCCCGATAAAAAGCTTAGGGGATATTGGGATCACGGCAATGAAATCGTCGTGTGCATCGAGTCCAAAATGGCAGGCATCCTTCGTGAGCCTGTGTTGTTTATTGTTAAGCCTGACGGTTCCATTATTCCGACTGACCCAATTAAGGGTCGAATTTCTATCGAAACAATGGTTGCGTTGTAAAGTATAAGCCCTTCGGGGCTTTTTTTTTTATGGTGGAAAAAGCATATGCAGAATAATTTTGGAATGGTTTTATACCATCACGGTATCCTTGGTCAGAAATGGGGAGTCCGTAGATACCAAAATGACGACGGCACACTTACCGAAGCTGGTAAGAGACGACTTGGCGGAAAAGTAAAGTATGACGATTCCGGAAAAGTCAAAGTCGGACAGGAAGGTAAGGCTCGATACCAGATTCACCAAGAAGTGGCAAATGACTATAACAGTTTGTCAAATGCCAATCGTTCCGCTTCGGATATTGCAAGAAATGCAGCAAATATTGCTGATCGCTCTGCTTCAAGAGAACGTCAGAAAGCTATGCGCGAAATGGACGTTTCCCAAATGAGCGATAAGGAGCTTCAGGCTGCTATTAATCGCATGAATTTAGAGCGGACATACAAATCATTAAAAACCGAAGATGTGGCTTCTGGAAAGAGATATGCATCAGATGTGCTTAAGACCGCCGGAGAAGTTCTGGCCATTGGCGCGTCTGCAACGCTGATCGCTTCGCAGATCCATAGCATGTTGAAGTAGGAAGGGGCATCATGACATATTACGCAATAGTTACCAATAATACATTGGAGCACCATGGCGTTATTGGTATGAAATGGGGCATTCGTCGCTACCAGAATTACGACGGAACATATACCCAAAAGGGTGTAAAAAACTTCCGAAAATCTGAAGCTGCTTACGATGAGGCTAATCAGAAGTATAAGAGCACAAAGAAAGCTTATAAGCAGGGGGAAGCTAGTAAACTTGAAGTTCGCCAGGCTAGAAGCGAACGAAAAGATGCAAAGCGCCAAATGAGCAAAGATTATGATCAGGTCAAGCGAGATAAAGCTGGCGATATTGGTAAGAAGTTGTATCAATCTTCAGATTGCCTCAACAATTGCTGGTGGAGCTGGTTTGGCTGCCAAACTTCTTCATGAAAATGGTCGTGACGATTTAGCTAAGTGTGCTGTTTATATAGGTGCCGGTTTGGAAGCAGTCAATGCTGTTTCCGCTGCTAAGAATGCAGTAGAGGCTCATTATTTAAGAGCTTATTATGGCCATACTCGAAACTAAAGGGAGAAGAACACATGAAATACTATTATGCAGTAGTGAGGACTAATTCCTTATACCATCACGGAGTCCTTGGCCAGAAGTGGGGTGTAAGAAGATACCAGAATGCTGATGGATCTTATAAGGCTGGCGCTGAAGGACGTTATGGGAAGAAAGCAGATAAACTGGATGCCAAAGCTGCAAAAACTAAATTTTCGTTGCTTGCCCAAAATCGGGCCATAAGAGCATCACAGAAGAGATCTACAGCCGAGACAATTGGAAATGTTAAAGATTCTAAAGGAATTAAAGACACAATTTCCAATGCCGTAGGATATGGTGAGTTAAAAACAAGAGCAAAAAATCTGTCCGAAGGTTATGCAAACGCAGCAAAATACGCAAAAACCGAATGGGGGAAAACTCGTCAGGAAGCCAGATCGTTTAATGCGGACCAAGTATCAAAGTATGCAGAAAAGATGCAAAGCGCTAGTACTGGAAAAAAGATTGTTGAGGCATTTACGCAAGCCGAATACATGAAGATGCCAATTAAGACTCTGAGTGGCAGAGAAACTACCGTTGGTAAAGAAATGGCACTCCGTATCTTAACAAGTGGTGTTGGTAATGCTTTGCTTGACGCAGAATACAGACACGAAAAACGGCAGGAAAAGAAACAGGCAGCAAGAGAAGCTAAAGCGATGGCTAAAGCTGTGCCCGCTACTGCATAATCGTATTGGAGAAACTTCAAAATGGCAGAAAACAAATTAAGTTCCAGGCTCAAGCACGCCTGGAATGCTTTCTTTAACAAAGACCCAACGGAATTCTCCTATCAGCCAATGGAATTTGGTTCTGCTTATAGACCGGACCGTCGCAGATCCACAAGAGGAGTAGACCGATCCATTGTCAATTCGGTGTATAACCGATTAGCAATGGATGTAGCTGCTATCGACATCTTTCATGTCAAAGTGGACGACAACGGCCGGTTTGTTGAGCAGATCGATTCTGGGCTGAACAACTGTTTAACACTGGAAGCGAACATTGATCAGACGGCCAGAGCTTTCAAGCAGGATGTTGCCGCTTCCATGTTTGACGAAGGTGTTGTCGCCATTTGCCCGATTGACGTTGATGAAGGGAAAGACCCCAATGAGGGTACCCCTGGAGCATTTGACATTCTTACCATGCGTACCGGAAAGGTACTTGAATGGTATCCGGATAAGGTTAAAGTCAATGCTTATGATGAACGTGATGGCAAACGGAAAGACATCATCTTCCGAAAGCAAGCGGTTGCTATTGTGGAGAATCCACTGTATAGCGTGATGAACGAGCCTAACTCCGTAATGCAGAGACTTATTCGTAAGTTGGCGTTATTGGACATGGTTGATGAGCAAAATGCCTCGGACAAACTGAACATTATTATTCAGTTGCCGTACGTAGTCAAAACCAAGGTTCGTCAGGACCAGGCAGAAGCTAGGCGACAGTCGATGGAAGACCAGCTGGCTAATTCCAAATATGGCGTTGCCTATATGGATTCTACCGAGAAGATCACGCAGCTTAGCAAACCGCTTGAGAACAATCTGCTTTCGCAGGTTGAGTATCTTACAAATCAGCTTTACAGTCAGCTTGGCCTTACGCAGGAGATCCTTAATGGAACCGCGGATGAGAAGACCATGCTGAATTACTACAACCGGACAATTGAGCCTATCGTGTCCGCAATTGTAGACGAAATGAAGCGAAAATTCTTGACAAAAACTGCTAGATCTCAGCATCAGTCAATCGCTTCATTCAGAAGCCCCTTCAAACTTGTTCCCGTATCAGATCTTGCAGAAATCGCTGATAAATTCACAAGAAACGAAATCCTCACAGCAAACGAAGTACGTCAGATCATTGGCATGAAACCTGCACAGGATGCAGGTGCAGATGAGCTGCGTAATAAGAACATGCCTATCTCCGAAACTGGTGCCGCTGCTGGCGGTCCCGAAGGAACGGAGAGTTCTGAGGCATCTGGCGATATTTCAAGCGCGCTTCAGGGAGCAGCCGAGGGATCCGAAGATGATTCCATTATTAATGAGTTGCTCGATCACCTTTCCGCAGAAATCGACAAGATTGTTAGCGGTGTTGAAAACGGAGAAAGCGATGAGGATTCCGGATCCGAGGAAGAAGAGGAAAAGGAGGAAGAGTAATGGCCGACTGGTTTGTGCATTATGCTTCCCCCTATTACGATCCCGAGAAGGCTCACGAATATTACGAGCAGCATAAGCAGCTTAAAGGGAAACGCTCAACTTCTCAACTGAATGATGAAGGCAAAAAAATCTGGGAGTACACCAAAAACAACATCACTGCCGAGAAGAAGGCAAAGATGGAGGAGCAGAAGAAAGCTCACGAAAAGCAGATCGAGGCTCATCGAGAAAAAGCCAAGGAAACCAGAACCTTCATCACAAATCGGTTGAAGGACTTAAACAAGGCCCTTACTGAAAAAGCTAAGCAGGATCGGACGAATGTTTCCAATAAAAAGAAAGCGGATTCCGATCAGATTAGTGAACAGGCTAAGCAAGAAAAAGAGAGAATCACCAAAGAGAATCAAGCCCAAATCAAACGTCTTAGAGATCAGACTGTTCCCAGCGGACTGAGCAAAGAAGCAAAAGCTGAATGGATTGCAGATCGTAATGCCAAGATAGCAAGTTTGCAGGAAGACAGTAAGTCTGCAAAAGACAAAATCTCTGCAGACGCGGCAGGCAAGAAAGCCGAAATTTCGGAAAACGCCAAGGGCGAAAGTGATCGTATTGGTGAGCAACTCAAAGCAGATAAGTCTGTTCATTCAGAGAATACGAAGAACGAACGCCAGAAAGTATCTGACGATCTTAAGAGCGTTATCAGTGCAACTCGTGAAGCATACAAGGCTTCGAAGACTCAATTGAATGAGGATTACGAGGCTATTTATGATCGCGAGTATGAAAAGATCTATTCCGAGAATAAAAAAGTTAAGAAGAGCAAGAAGTAAGAAGGGAGGAAAACTTCAAAATGGGTGAAACAAGACCTTATGACTTTAAAGGTTGGGCTACCCGCAACAATGTTCGTTGCAAAGATGGCCGAACGATTCGCCCCAACGCGTTTGCAGAATGCGATGGGAAGCAGGTTCCTATCGTTTGGAACCATAGACACGATGATATTGGCAATGTCCTTGGACACGGTATCTTAGAGAACCGTAAGGAAGGTGTCTATGTATATGGTTACCTGAACGATTCCGAATCTGGTAAGGATGCCAAGATCCGTATTAAGAACGGAGACATTAATGCATTGTCCATTTATGCATATGGGCTCAACGAGACCCCTTCGAAAGAGGTTATGCATGGGACAATCGGAGAGGTTAGCTTGGTTCTCGCCGGGTGTAATCCCGGAGCGTATATCGACCCTGAAATGGAGCACAGTGTGTTCATCGATTCCGATTTGGCACACAGTATTAGCGGGGATGACGACGATGCCGTGATCT
>Ga0326512_10004266_pt1 | contig 10391 bp, 12 predicted proteins | sample 1_2617_0518_D_FD_203652 | JGI IMG/M metagenome (GOLD analysis project Ga0326512, IMG submission 203652) | Bovine rumen microbial communities from UC Davis, California, United States - 1_2617_0518 | ecosystem: Host-associated > Mammals > Digestive system > Stomach > Rumen | place: USA...
TATCGATAACCGTGACTGTGACCGCTATTGTGCCGGAGCTTGTGAACGCATCACCCTGAGGAAGGCTTGAAACCGTGCCTTCTTTCTCGGCCATGCTTCCGACTTTAAGTTTTACCTTGCTTTTGTTCGCGCCAGTACCGGCCGTCCATGTCAGCGTATTGATTTTAAGGGCGGATAATCCTTTGACATAGATACCCCAGGATGACGGGACCGTTGTCAGTCTTTCCGCCACTGTGAACGCGGAGATGCTTGGCTTTACTGTATCCGGGATGGTGACCGCCAGTGTAGCCGTCTTGGTCGACCAGGTCGTATTGCCTTCCTTGATGGTGACCACGACTGTCAGCGTTCCGCTGGTAGCATTCGGAAGTCCTGCGTACCATGAGGAATCAAATGTCTTTGTCGTGGATGCCGCAAAGGATGAAGGCGTCTCTGACTTGCTTCCAAGCGTATAGGTTACAGACGCAGAATATCCGGATGACTTCGGCAGTGTGTAACTCATTACTGCTTTAAGGTTTCCGTCTACAAAAGTACCGCTGAGCGTTATCCCTACCAGGCCAGCTTTGTCGTATACGGTAATATTTACCGATGCCGTTGCAGTGCGGTTTCGGTTATCCGTTGCCGTCAGAACACACGCGACTGTGCCTGTGACCGTTAAAGCGCTACTGACTGGCATGGTGCCGTCCGTCTTGGTTGCCGCCGCCATCGTGCCAACCTTGAGGGAGATGCTTTTGATTGTTGACCCTGTCCCTGCCGCAACTGTGGCGGAAGGTTTAACGGCGGACAAAGATTTGATATACCGTGCATATCCATTGGCATCCGAGACGGAATAATTGGATATCGTCGGTTTAACGCTGTCCGGTATTGTCACGGCAAGGGTTTTTGTCAGCACTTGCAAGTTGTTTTTGCCATCGTTGACCGTTCCTGTGACTGTCAGCGTGCCGGATGTGGCATTTGGCAGACCTGCATACCACGATGGGTCGAAGGTTCGCGTCACAGACGTACCCGGGTTTGAGTTTGTTGCCGATTTTGATCCAATCGTATAACTGATATTGTAGGTAAGATTGCTGAATGTTTTATCGAGTGTTGAAACAGCCTTCAGATTTCCCGCCGCAAAGGTGCCGCTCAGCGTGATATCACTGAAGAAATTTCTGTCCCCAAGCGGGTCAACTGTTACAGAACGGGGACTCATACCGGAAGCGCCGAACTGGAATGTATACCCGTTTAGTGTGTGCTGTCGTGTAAATGGTCCAAGTCCAGACCCAAATCTAAACTGTTCACGCGTTCCGTTCTCCGGAGTCAAGTAATATATCTGGCTAGCCATTGATGTGCCGCTACATACGCACTGTATTGTAAAAGTGATTTGACCGTTTGCGACACTGATGTCTTTTACGCTCCATTCACTTTTATAATAAATGTCTCCAGAGTATTCCTCTGTGCCCAAATATTTACTAGTGTACATCAGACACCTCTCCACTTGACCCCGATGCCGGCATCTGTAACGATCCAATCAAAATACCCGCCATAATTGGCATCGCCAAGCGTCATCCTGTCCAGAATTTCTACGTTGCTGATATGCAATATGTTGTACTGGATATACGCAACCTCGTAACCGTGCTGTTGGAAGGACATCTTTTCGTTAGTGATCAGGATGCTGTATGGCGTCTCCTGATCGCCGACCAGCTTGCCGATTCTAACGCCGTCACTGTCTGCATTGAAATACATTTGGATGTTATTCTGCAGAGTCGAAACGGCATTGTCCGCGTAGTTCTGCAGACTGCTGACTCCTGCAGCGTAATCGCTTTCGCTGACTGCGCCGATGTCAGAGGCCTTCATCGCCAGATGGAGCTGGCCCGTCACCAGATTCCACCAGCTCTCGCCGGTCTGGTCCGTGAGCACGCCTGCCTTGATGATATTGGCATCCAGTTCGCCGGACGTTATGAAGTTCGCGACAAACTGCCCGTCGATCGTCCATGCGGACCGGAACGCTTCCGGATGGTAACCGGCATTGCTGAACGCGATGCCTTCTTCATTCATCCGGATGATGTTCGTGGCGTTCGCGACATCCTCATCGTCCATGATCAGGATCTCGTACGGATTACCGTCGCCGTCGTAAGAAAAGCGAACGTATCCGCCACGCACGCCGACGATCTTCTCCGTGGCTTCTGTCAGAGCAGTCCGCAATGTCGTATTCTGCGCCGCAAGTGCATTGCTGACGTAGTTCGTACTCGCGTACTTTCCACTTGTCTGGGAGACTGCTTCCGCAACCGTGGACTTGTCAAAGCTGATCCGCGGCTCTCCGAGTTCCATCGCGGTATATTTTTCCTGCAGGACATCGTAAGTAACAGAAATAACTTTCAGCTTTACCTGGTCGACGCCAAGCTCCGGAGCGAGGACCGTGACAGTATCGCACAGCGCGACCCTCTGCAGGTCCTTATACTGCTCGTAGCCGGGCATCTGCCATAACTGGACAAAATCAATGTCCAGATGGATGTCCGGATTCCATGCGCCGGAATTGTCGAGACGTGCCTGCGCTGATGCGCGGAGCTGTTCGACGGTCGGCTGGTTCTGAAAAGCCTCTGTCAGATCCATCGGGACAGGGACGACTTCCTCTGCCGGGTCGATGCCGGTCCGCGTCAGGATATGCTCCGGCAGTGTGACAATCGTTCCGGAATCATCGTTCGCGGACCAGTACGGCACCACGGCGTTATATGTCTCGCTGATATCGTAGTTCTCAAGGAAGTTTGCGAGGTTCTTTCCGTATCGGATCGTAACGCCTCTGTCCTGCCCGCGGTTCTGGTAGAGATAGACGTTAAAGCGATCCCACAGATAGTCAGCTTTGCCGTAAATATCCAGAATAGAGCCCTGCATTCCGCCGAGGATCGCCTTAACGCTGATCGGAGCGTCCACCGTAAAGGTCGCGGCGACCTCTTTGTCCGTCACGAACCTGAACGGATTTGCGTTGAGGGAATTGCCGTTCATGCGGGCAAATGCTTCTGCGCAGGATCCTGCCGTGAATGGCCGCAGGATAATGCGGCTCAGTCTGTAGCTGATGTGATGGGCGTAAAACTTAACGATCCCATTGATCGGAATATCTCTGCGGTAGATATCGAACGGCTGAAGGTCCCTCGTGTCGTCATGGGTGCAGACGATCACGCGCCCCTCCTGGATCTGATCATAGTTCCTGCCGGTGACAGGATAGCGGAACTCTAACTCATAGGTGCCGTTCCGTTCCTCCTCCACCACGCAGGACAGGCAGTCCGGGAGCCTGCAGATTCCATTGGTAGAAAAATCTGTATCCTCTTTTTCAAATAGGATTGGAATCATACGACAAACCACCTCGGAGTGATATCTATACGCGTGATCGTGTTATCAACAATCGTGATATTGTTGTTGCCGGGTGCCAGTTCCGGAAAATTGTTCGGCTCAAGATGGATATTCCTGTTGCAGGACAGTCCGTCCTTGAGGGCTTCCATGACCTCACAATCAAGATCCGTATAACCATCTGCAGTGTCGATCGTGACGCTGACACCACCGATATAAAACTGCCCTGTCCCGTACACTCTCAGCATCGGCTTGGATGCAAAGTATGTCGGATTGTTAAGCGCTCCGGATGCCGTGAAGGTGATCGTGTCCTCGCCAGACAACAGATACCTCTGCGGCTTTACTTTAAATCCGAGCTGGAAGGATCCCATCCGGTTGTCACTTGTCATAACCGGGCGGATCGGCGTGTCCAGAACTCCAAGCCGGTACTCGTTCGGATGGTACGTGTCCGTCAGGCGCTTATATCCAAAGCGGGACAGAAGAAAGTTTCGAAGCTTCGCGAAGTTCTCCTCGAAGTCGCGGATAATAAACGCATCATAAATTAGATCAATATTCGGCAGTCTGCCCTCGATGCCGATCTCGTCGCCGTGCTTGCCGGAGACAGTAATAAAGGAATAATCCCGGACAGACGAATCAAACGTGTCATGTCCGGATATGTAGACCCCGAAATCTGTGGACGGCACTCCGTCATAGACAAAATAATTTCTGTTCATACGCCTGCCAGTCCTCTCTGCCTCTGCTGCATGACAAATACTTTCTCGATCTCACGCGCCAGTGCCTTCGTATCCTGTCCGGGCTGAGCGTAGACGTTTATGCTGACGTTACTCGCCGCGCTGGCAGCTGCTTCCCGGACCATCGCGCGGAGGCTGTTCGCGCCGACAAGGACTTCTGCACCGGTTTCTCCTGCGCCCTGAAGCTTTCCGCCATACATCCCGAAGATTGTCGGGTTGTTCATGATGATGCCTTCGCTCATGGCATCAGCGTGCCAGGAGACACCCGAACGAAGTGAGGAGTTATAACCGTAGCCTGTATAGCCGGACGTAGTCGTCACGCTCATCATCGACTGCGCGATATTGGATACTGTGCTTTTGACATCGTTCCAGATATTGGACAGTTTCGTCCGTAGTGTTTCCGCCATTTCTCCAGCTTTCTCGCTGACTGCATTCGTGGCGCTGTCCAGGCTTGCGATGATATTATCGTTCATCTCGGAAAAGCTCTGCCCGATAGACTGGGCGGCCTCTTTGATGGCCTCGCCTGCCTTCGCCGCAGCTGCACAGATCTGATCCCAGTTTTCAGCGATTAGCTTGCCGACCATCAGACCAGCAAGAACAGCGGCCAAACCAAGGATTATAGGTGTTAATGCTGTCAGGGCTGTTCCCATTGTAGCCGCAACAGGAGCGATGGCAGCCATACCTGTGCCCGCTTTGCCAAGGGCAATCATCAGACCACCGACGCCAGTTATCAGCTGACCGACGCCAAGGATGATCGGACCGATAGCGGCGGCCATAGCCGCGGCGACTACGATAAACGCTTTCACCGGTCTCGGCAGCGCATCAATCGCCTTGATAATATCTGTCAGTCCTTGAATTAGCGGAGTGATAACAGGAATAATCAGTTCACCAAACGATACCGCCAGATTCTTCAGTTCCTCTTGCATTGTGCGGAGGCTGTTGGCGGTTCCGTCGGATGTCCTCGCATAATCGCCCTGAGCATTCTTTGTGCGATCCAGAACATACTGGTACCGGAGAGTCACCTTCTGCGTTTCGTCCATTTCCTTATAGACGAGGCCTTGTCTGGCAGCGAATCCTTCCAGGTTCGTCTGGGTCATAACGACACCCAGGTTCTTAAGGGCCTCGGTTTCACCCGTAAACACAGCCTTCAGGGCGTTCATAGCCTGATCTGTCGAAATGTTTTTGAAGGATGCCAGATCGCCCGCCAGACCTGTCAGCGTGGTGGCCATATTTGCCGCCTCGCCGGTGGTTAGGCCCATCGCGGTACCCATATCGCCAAACAAAGCGGCAGCTTCCAGTGCGGAACTTTCAGACAGGCCGAATGATTCTGTCGCAGTCTGCGCCCAGCTTTTCACCTGCGCGGCGGATTCACCGAACGCGACATCTACCTTGTTAAGGTTTTCCTCATAGTCGGATGCCAGCTTAACGGCTGCGGTACCGGCGGCAATGATTGGAAGCGTGATATATGTCGTCAGTTTCTTCCCGACGTCCGTCAATTTACTTCCGAGATCCTGCAGTTCTTTTCCCTGAGCCTGAAGCACCTGACCGCCGACAGTGCCGAACTGACTATACTGCTTTTCGAGTGATTTCAGCTTGCTCTCCGTCTCAGCAACTTCACGAGTGAGAGCCTTCTGGTCTTCCGTCAGCTCGTCGGTCGGATTATTGGCGTTTAGCTGCTTAAGAGCTTCTTTTTCTTTCTCAAGCTTCGTCCTGGTCTCGTCGATCGCAGTCTTGAGATAATCCTGCTTCTGCTTAAGCAGATCGACGTTAGTAGGATCCAGCTTCAGGAGCTTGTTGACATCACGTAAAGAGGACTGAGTATCTCCAAGGCTTTTATTGACATCGCGCAGATTCTGCTGCAGTTCTGTGGTGTCGCCGCCAATCTCGATTGTTATACCCTTTATTCTGTTAGCCGCCATACATCACCTCAGAACGTGTCAAAATCTTCCTGCGTCGCTATCTCGTCATACTCACAGCCATCATTACCAGCTTCGATCATCATGTCGATAACAAAGCCATAATCAAGGCGCTCCAGATCGGCAAAAGATAAGCCAAGCTGGAACGCCCTGAGCATGAATACCGCCGTGTTTAATTCCCGGTCGGTACTTCTGGATTTTTTTTTGATTCGGATTCAGAAATCATGTTCCCGTTATACAGATCCATAATTTCCTGGGCTTTTGTGTAAATATCATTTGGATTAAATCCGCTCAACCACTCATAACAGCTCTCCTCAGATAGTTTATTCATGTCGCGTCTTTCCGCAGACATCGCCATGATATAGGCAAGCTCCATAGCGACATAAGCCGCCTCGGAATCTTCTGCTCCATGAGTGATTATTTTCAGCAGATCCTTGTGAAAAACCTGCTTATATCTGTATGGCGTGGCGGCATTTGCCTCAAGCAGTACCGCCTTGTCGCCAAATGTAATTGTTCCTACCATATCAACCCCCTATTAATGATCAGGTCGTCGGAGCTACCGGCAGATAAACCTGAGAGAACCATGTTGCATACGGAGTATCTGCTTTCTTCGCGGATGCCTTCTGGATATTCTTTCCAAGTGCGGAGCTGTAAACAGTACCGGTCTCGATGCTGATGCTCTCCGTTGTGGGAGTGATCTGCTCCTCTGTGGTCTGCCCGGATACGGACGGTCTGGAAGCTGTGCAGTGATACAGGACGTGTCTGGTCTCGAACTCGTCACCCTTGAACTCGAACAGCAGGGCGAACGGCTTGGTCTGTGCTTCTGCATCCTCAACCAGGACGCCGTTCTTGTCAGCCACAAATCCGAGGATATCGGTCTTGAAGCTGTCCGGGACGAGAGCAGACTCAAAGTTTCCGCTGTAACCGTTGTTTGACTGCCCGATCCAGTAATTGAGGTTGTCAGCACGGAAGCGAGTCACCTCTCCGGCAGCATCCATGGTCAGGGTCACTGCGCCGGGCCATGCGACAGGAGTGCCAAAAGTCGGCGCATTGTTCGCATCAAGCTCAAGTGTGGCGTAGTGAACATTCTTGAGGCCATATTGGACTTTATTAGACATTGATTATTACCTCCATGTTATAAGTTGTCTGCCACATGCGCTCAGATGCGATATAAGCAGATTCCTTTCCAAATGAAAAACCGGCCTCTTTGAGACCGGACTCGATAAATTCTTCCTTGTCAAAATCTTTGTTGTCGGTGTAGAGCTCGATATACAAGACCGCCCGCTTGACATAGTTGCTGTTATCCGCGTGGATGTCATTGTAATCGTAGAAGAAGCAAATGAACGGCGGCGCCTGCTCCGTACCGTCAGGGAACTGGTAATACGCAAACGGCAAATCGAACGAAGCTATTAAGTTTTTAATTTCCACATATGTCATGCGTCCTCAAGCCTCCGATCGATCTGTCTGATCACTTCTTCCTGTGCCCAATCGTTCACGGGAGCGATGTGCGGATATGCGGGTGCGTTTCCAAATGACCTCTTTGTCCCGTTCCGGATCACATGGCCAAACTCAAGCAGATGCGTTAACCGATAATTATCTACGTTGTAGACAATGGCCGTCGAGGTAAATCTGCCGGTTCTCTCCATTACGGAATCCCAGTCCCTGGAATATTCTCCTGTCGGATGTCCGTTCGGTGCGAATCTGTGAACAGCCTGCAGTTTTACTGCCGCTTTTTTAGCGACATCATCGATGGCCTCCTCAAGAACGGAATTGGCAATAGCGCCGTACTTTTCCAACTCTTCCGTGATCGCCGCTTCCAAATCAATGGGCGCTATACGTTTGTGACTACTGCGTCGTGACATTTGTGCCACCCTTTCGTTCACAATAAAGTTCGACGGTTCCGTTATTGGGCTTATATGTCCGATATACAGAAAACCGATCAGGCTCTCGAATCAGTTCTGTCTGGCCATCATAATCCAGTTCCGTCATAACGAATCGGAGCTGCGGATTTAATCCGTTCCTTCCGCCTTCAAATAATTCGGTGGCCGATATGGAATCATAATATCCATACACTTCCTTGACCTTTTCATTTTTCTGCGGAACTCCGTATTGATCATGAATATAAAACGTGGTAACAAGCCCCGCTTTTTCTGGGATCCTCATTTTGCCACCTTCCTGAGTTCATCGACCTGCAGCCGATAATCTCTCATATTCAGATCAATATCATTGGCATCTATACCGAAGCGTGACCTCGCAAAGGAGCGGACACAGCCGAGGGTGGAATAATTGGTCTCGTCATTGGCGACGGCCTCATCCACCCCCTTATTAATCATGTCAGCCCGGCACTCTTCGATGATGTCCGTGATCTCCTGAATAACATTGAGATCATTTGACACCGTCCGCACGGCAAATCTTATTTTGTTCAGATAATTTTCGCTTACGCTCATGCCGGGCCTCCTTTACTCGATCAGGTCGAAGCAGCCTGCTTGATGACCTGCATGCCGTTAAGGGCTACCAGGCCAGCGTTTGCTGTCTGAGTGCCCTTGATGCCGATCATGTTGCGCTTGAAGTAGTCGCCGCCTTCATCGGTCTCTACTGCGTAATTGCCCCACATTGGCATATCGATCGTGCCGGGCTGGCCATACAGCTGTGTGCCAGTGGTCAGGCCGTCAAGGATCCTGAAGGATACGGCCATGCCGCCCTCTTTGATCGTGCCGGATGTGTTGGACTCATTATCGAAAGTGATCTCATACAGAGCGCACTTCTCGTTCGTGCCGCGAACTGCGCCAAGAGTAGCAAGGTCTGCCTGGTTGATGTAGAGCTTGCAAGCACCCTTGCCCTTGATCGGGCGGAATCCGAGAATAGTATTGCGCAGGAAATTCTGATCCAGTGCTCTGGAGAAGATGGCCTGCTTGAGGCTGGAAGCCTGGATAGCGGCAACGATCTTTGTGGAAGCGAAATCTCTCAGAGCTGCTACAGCTGCATCTTCGATAGCGCCCTGGTAATCCAGAGGAGACTGCTTCTTGACCTGCTTGGAGATTTCATCCAGGATGCCCCATTCAGCAGGGTTGATGTCGACATAGTTGTAAGTGGATGCAGTGCCACCGACTGCAGATCCTTCAGTGACTGCTGCAGCGGCAGCGCCGGTAGCCTGATAAGCGGCTCTCCATGTGCCAACACCGTTCAGTACGAAAGCGTGGACATCATCAACGATGTCAGAAGCAGAAGCGGCAAGGCCGTTGATTCCGCCGACCTGTGTAGGCTTTGCGATATGACCGGTAGACAGGAGCTGTCTGGTCTCCATAACCACGCGGCCGGTTCTCATAAATTCGTCTGCCTTGCTCTCCACCTCGGGAGTTGCTACGGGTGTGCTGTTCTTTGTCTCGAGTGCCATCTTTGCACGTACCTCCATTTCTTCTTTGTTCAGAGCTTCTGCCTCGGAGGCGATCTCCGCGAGGCGTGTCTCCGTGATGTCTTCCGCGCTGGTCTCAGTTCTCAGCGCTTCTCTTTTTTCCTCAATTTCCTTGAGGCGTTCCATATTATCACTCATTGGTGACCTCCTTATGGTATTTGTTGATTGCAGCAAGTGCCTTTGCTCTTGCTTCCTGTATCGCAACGCTCTTCAGTCTCTCCGCTTCAAGCTCTGCGATCACTCCGTCGCACCAGCTGCGAGCGCTGATTTCTGTTCCGTCATTCGCTGGCAGGGACACGGCAGACACGTCGTAAAGCTTGCGGATCTTTGTGATGGTCCGCAGGACGTCGATTGCGCCGGTCGCCCGGTCTTCCGTGATTTCCCGCTTGTCCTCGTCGACTGTAAAGCCGAAGGACATCTTCGTGATATAGCCGCCCTTGATCTCGTCATAGAGCTGCCGGCCCGTCTCCGTACCGCCCAGATCCGCCTTCATGCGAAGACCGTGGTCGTCGGTGGAGAGCTCCAGGGTGCCATTGCTGTTCCTGGCATATACACGGCCCTGATGATCGAACTGCATGATCACGTCAGACATATCGCATTCGTCGAACGCGTGCGGGTCAATCTGTTCGCGGACAGTATATCCGGAAAAGCTGTACAGCTCATAAGGCTCTGAGAAGGTGCAGGCATATCCATCCACCTCATATTTGGGATCCTGTTCTTCGCCTTCCGGCTCAAGAACACGGATCTCCATCCGACGGTATTCTCTACCGTTTCCTATCTTTTCCATGAGCTTCTCAAGTTTATTCTGCTCCATCGTCATTTCCTCCTGAATTTTCACCAACTTGATACCTGCTCATGTCGGTGGACTTAATATAGTTGAGCGACACATAAGAGACGTCGCCGTCGTCGATCGGCGGATACCCGAGCAGTTCCAAATACTGATTCTTTGTGAGCAGCCCGATCTCTTTCGTGTTATTGATGATATTAAGCTTTGTCTGCCATGATGCTCCT
>Ga0326512_10004267_pt1 | contig 10384 bp, 10 predicted proteins | sample 1_2617_0518_D_FD_203652 | JGI IMG/M metagenome (GOLD analysis project Ga0326512, IMG submission 203652) | Bovine rumen microbial communities from UC Davis, California, United States - 1_2617_0518 | ecosystem: Host-associated > Mammals > Digestive system > Stomach > Rumen | place: USA...
GAACGCAGCCGTCCCGAAGACCGACGCTGGCATCCGCGCCGAGCTGGCCAAGCTGAAAGGCAAGGGCCAGAAGATCATCTACGCCAACGCATCCACGATCTACAACACGATCGCCGGCATCCAGGACACCAACAAGCATCCGCTGTTCATGGCGTCCGCGATGGATGATCCGACCGTCGCCGGTGTGATCTACGGCGCGAAGGTCAAGGAAGACGTCAACCTCGCGGACGGCGTTTTCTATATCGTCGTGAAGGGCCAGCTCCTCGCGAACGATTACGACGACCTGACGATCTTCTCCTCCACGCTGCCGAAGTCTGCGGCCGAATGCAAGACTGCATACAGCCTCTTCGACGCTGGCCTGAAGAACCCGAAGGGCGCCGTGAAGGGCACCTTTGCTTCCTGATCAGAGGGGCAGAACAAACACAACGGGAGAGCCTGAAATATGGCTCTCCCGTCCTTTTGGAGGGTTAGACAATGGCGACGAAACTGCTTGACAACGTCAAGGCGGATCTCAGTATCACGCACAGCAAAAAGGACAATGAAATCGAGGATGCGATCACCACGGCAAAGCAGCGCCTCTCTCAGATCGGCGTCGGCATCGTAAGCGAAAACAACAAAACGACGGCAACGGCGATCAAACTGTTCTGCCGGTACTGGTTCAACTTCCAGGGCGACGGCGACCGGTATCTCGGATCCTTTGAAGCGCTGGCGAATGCCATGTCGAAAGCTTCCGAATTCCGGGAGGAGGACGGGAGCGAATGAGCAGAGCATTCAGCCCGGACAAAACCAACCGGACACCGTGGACGGACGTGATCACGCTGATCAGCGAGAACACCACCGAGGACGCTGCCGGATTCGTGGAGCATGATCCTCCTACGCGAAGGGAAATCTTCTGCACCTTCGTCGAAGGTGCATCAAGAGCGGAGTATTACGAGGCCATGAAGGCGGGTGTCAGGATCTCAGCCACAGTGGAGATCTGGGAAGATGACTTCCAGGGCGAGCGGAAGCTGGAGCGGGGAGACAAGACATACGAGATCGGCCGGACGTATCCGACCGGCCGCGGAACCCTGATGCTGTATCTCACGGAGGTGTGGAGATGACGACAAACGAGCTGCTGAAGGAAACGCTCGAGCCGCTGCTGCCGGGGAGAGTGGCGCCGATCGAGTACACCGGAAAGAGCGAAGAGTATATCGTCTGGAATCACTCCATGATCCCGGAGGTCTTCGCGGAAGGAGTCGCACACGCTGCAAGGTATCTCGTGCAGGTGCACTACTTCCTCCCGAACGGGAAGAACCCGGATCCGATGAAGGTGCAGATCTGCCAGGCTCTCCAGGCGGCAGACTTTACCACGCCGTCGATCCAGGACGCAAACGAGGCAGCCGGACAGCACTACGTCTTCGAGTGCGAGTGCTGCAATGGAGGCCCAACCTATGGCCAGGCTTGAATTCACAGGTACCGATGAACTTCAGAACGCGCTGACACGAATCCGTGAAATCCCGTGGCCTGTTACTGAACAAGCTTTGGACGGGATGGCTAAGGTAGCGGCGGAGGAGATCAGAAAAACAGGTGAAGCCATGGGCGTCAGAGATGAGGAAAGCAACGTCCATATCCTGGATCACATCACAACAAAAAAAGCAAAGCAGAATGACGACGGAGGCCGAGAGCAGATTACATTCGACGGCACTCGCAGAAGAGGGAAAAAATCGACACGCAATGCAGAAATTGCCTTTGTCAACGAGTACGGAAAGAAAGGGCAGAGTGCAAGACCGTTTATCAGAACTACGCTTGAGCAAAAAGAAACAACAATTCAGGAGCCAGGCGTAAAGATAATCGGGGACTGGATCGAAAAGAATTTCAAATAAAACGGAGGAATATAAAATGGCAAAGTATGACCTGCGCTATATCCAGTGCGCAAAATACGTCAACACGGACGGCGTCATCTCCTTCACGGACAAGCAGAAGGTCGGCGACGCCATGACGGCAAACATCGAGCTTCGGTTTGCTGAGGGCCGTCTGTATGCCGAGAGCACGCTTGCCGAGTACATTCGCAAATGCACCGGCGGCACCATCTCCCTCGGCGTGAAATACATCAAGAATGCCGCTCAGAAGCTCATGTTCGGCATGACGGAGAAAACCCGCTCCATCACGCCGCAGGGAGGCAGCGCCACGCAGGTGAAGTCCCTCGTGACCAAGCGCAGCACGGTGGGCGCCTATGTCGGCATCTCCTTCTACACACCGGCACTGTACGAGGGTGTGGAGAAGTACGACTGCATCTTTGTGGGCAAATGCATGTTCGGCGAACCGAGCGAAAGCGCCCAGACCGCCGGTGAAAACATCCAGTTCGGCACTCCCGTCACCAACGGCGAGTTTCTGGCGGATGACAGCACCGACGGCCAGATCAAGGAAGTCGTGACGGTGGATTCCGAAGCGCTTGCCATCGCCTGGTGCGACGCCGTTCTCAGCGCATTCTGAGCGAAGATCAATGAAAGAAACAGAACACGATGACCAGTATCAAGCTTGAGGAGAAATCCATCGAACTGAACGGACGGACCTATGTCCTCCGGATGAACATGTCCGTGCTGGACCGGATCCTACAGGTCTGCGACGGTGAGGTGAAAAACCTGCTGGAGAAGTCGGTCTATGACTCTTCGGCCATCACCGTGGCGGCGATGCTCAACGACTACGCCGAGGATCAGGGCTGGGATCAGGACTGGACGGACCGGAAGGTCAAGAAGATCTTCAACCCGGCCATAATGAAAATGCTGGACGTGACCGGCATGTTCTACAGGGCCATGACGCCGGAGAAGAAAGCGAACGCAGCTCCGCCCGTCGGTCCGAAAACCGAAGACAAGAAACCAGACGAAGACTCGGGAAACTGACGGACCGGGCGGATCAATCCACGTCAATTGATTTCGCCCGGTATCTCAGCATCTGGCTCTTTTCTCTGCGGATGGATGAACGGCTCTTCTGGAAAACCATGAACCCGGCAAGACTGCACGCCTTGTACGACACATGGTTCCCGCTGAGACCGAAGGCAACGGAGCACGGCTCTGTCGGCCCTGTCAGCGCAGGAGGAAAGACAACCAGATTTGTGGACCTTGACGTTCCGGCAGGGAACGAGAAAAGTCTTGCACAATACTTCATAGGAAGGTGATGCGCCATGGCGGGAAGCTCCAGAAAAGTGAATGTCGAGGTTGCCATCTCGGGCGAAACCAAGTACAAACAGGCAATCTCTGAACTGAATGCGGCCAACAAGACCATGGGCGCGGAGCTCAAGCGACTCTCCGCAGAGTACCAGGGAAACACGGACAGCCTGGACTTCCTCACCAAGAAGGGCGAGGGTCTGCAGACCATGCTGGACCAGCAGAAGGAAAAGGTCGCACAGCTGCAGGAGGCGGTCAAGTGGGCGGCACAGCAATACGGTGAGGCAAGCACCAAGACCCAGAGCTATGCCGCTCAGCTGGCCAACGCCGAAACCTCGGTCATCAACCTGGAACGGGCGATCGAGGACAACAACAAGGCCATGGAGCAGCAGAAGTTCAGCACGGAGACTTTTGACCAGCAGATTGCCGTGCTGAACTCAGAGCTGCAGGAGCTGGATTCGGAACTTGCAGCCGGAGCGGACGCCACGGAAAACTTCCGGGCCAAGCAGGAGACGCTGACGGCCATTCTGGAACAGCAGGAGGAGAAGTACGAGACTCTGTGCGCGGCTCTAGATGCCGCCATGAACTCCGAAACGGCCACTGAAGAAGAAATCAACGCCCTGAAGATTCAGGTCAATCAGGCTGCGACGGCCTACAACAACACGTCCGCTGCAATTCAGAAGAATTCCGAGGCTCTGCAGCAGCATCTGGCCAAGCTGAGCATGGAGGAACAGGGCCTTACCGGGATCGGGGACGCACTGAGTGGTATTTCCAATAAATTCGGCATTCAGCTTCCGGATGCCGCAAAGTCCGCCCTGAACGGGATGGGATCCTTCTCCACCGGCACGGTCGCCGCCCTGGGCGCAGCCGCCGCAGGCGTGACGGCCCTGTATGAGGGAATCAAGGCACTCCACAACATGACGGTGGAATACGCCGCCTATGCGGATGATATCATCACAAAAAGCGCATCAACAGGTCTCTCAACAGAGTTTCTGCAGGCGTATGAGTACGCGCAGAACCTTGTGGACGTGGATCTGGATACCTTCACCGGGGCCATGCAGCGACTCACCGACAAGATGGCGGACGCCAGGGACGGAAACGAGGCGCTGGCGGCAACTTTCGAGCAGCTGGGCGTATCGATCATCGACACAAGCGACGGAAGCCTGCTCCCGGCAGAACAGGTCCTCATGCAGCTGATCGATGCGCTGCATAACATGGAAAACGAGACCGAGCGGAACGCCGTGGCCAGCGATCTGCTCGGCAAATCATATCAAAGTCTGAACCCTCTGATTGCCTCCGGGACAGGAGATCTGCAGGAGTACATGGAGGCGGCAAAGGAAAACTACGTCCTCACCGAGGATCAGATCAAGGCCCTCGGCGAGTTGGACGATCAGATTCAGATGAACAACAACGAGTGGGAAGCGCTGAAAAGGCAGATTGCCGCACAGTTCGCCCCGGCGGCGAAGGAAGCCCTGGAAAACTTCGCAAAGCTGGTCACCGCAGCCGGAAACGCCCTGATCGACTCCGGCATTATTACCGGCGTAGGGGAGATCTTCACATCCCTGTCGAACATGCTGCAGCCGCTGACAGATCTGCTGGACACGGCCGATACCGCACCCGGCAGACTCAGCCCTGTCTATGAGGTGTTGCACGGCATTGCCGGCGTGATCGCATGGATCAATGATGCAGCCAACGTAGCAATCGGTCTGATCCAGACGCTGACGGTGGTCGGTGCTCCTTCCGGTCTGAAGCGGATCGGAACAGCGCTCGGTTACGGTGCCAGCTCCGGAAACTACTCCAACATGCAGAAGTGGCAGCAGAGCGGAGACCGGTTCTACGCAGCAGCAAACGGAAACTATTACAACTCGCAGACCGGAAGATGGGAAGGCAACTACGGCCGGAACGCCGGCGGCACGGACAACTGGCGGGGCGGTCTCACCTGGGTCGGCGAGGCCGGACCGGAACTGGTCGAGCTGCCGATGGGATCGAAGATTCTCAACGCACAGGATTCCAGAAAAATGGGCACTGTTTACATCGGCTCCATTGTGATCGATGCGAAGAACGTCAAGGAATTCAATGACATTGTCCGGATGGCGCAGACGGCAGCCGTGGAAACGATGATGGGGTGATGAGATGGCTCAGCAGACGATAAAACTATACGCGAGAAAATGGGCGTTCACCGCCCAGTCAGATCCCGTCAGAGTTCAGGATCTGACAGGTAAAAACAGTGTGCGCCTTTACAAGGAACAGAACCGCCTGTATATCGAGTTTGACGCATTCCCGACTGCGCTCCGGAAGAAAAAGCTCTATGGAGCCACCGCACTTTTCCATGTCGATCTCGGAATGTGGAGTACAAGTTCCGGAATCCTCATGCGTACCGTGATGGTGCTTTATCCGAGCACCGCGTCGATCGATCCAGAGACGCTTGTGTGGGCAAATCAGCCGGCTGTTCCGAATCTCAGCCCGAATCTCAGCTACCTAAAAACAGATCTGGGCTACTGGGAGCGTGATGAGGAGTTTCTCCCGGCAGGCGCTTCGACAGCCTTCAGTACAGAATTAGCCAAAAGGTTTACGAAGTATAACACCGGGGCTATGGTAAACCTCGGACCGGATTCCAGCAACACGGCAAAACTGTACACGCTGGAAGACGGCACCAGTCTGCCGTACCTTGAGCTGACCTATGACGACACGGAAAACGCAACAAGCCAAGTGGTAATAAAGTCCTATCCATCGGGGACCATCAACGCTTCCGAAGCAAAGGAGTTTACCTGGGAACTCGGACCGGATGTCTACTATTGCGCGGATGACTTTGTGCAGCAATCGGCAGTCCTTTTCTGGAAAACCTCTGATGCGTCCACCTGGAACCAGATCAACATCAGCGGAAACAACTTGTCCTACACGGCTCCCGGAGGGACCTTTCCAGGCGGAAAGAACATTCAGTTCTACATTCAGGCAACAGACACTGACGGAACCACGACGCAGACATCCACATACGCCTTCAGCACTGCTGCGTCGCAGATCAAGGCAACCACTTTCCCGACCGGGAAGGCGATAGACCCGAGAACAGCCCTCAATTTCGAATGGGTTTATGAGAGTGAAGCCGGAGAATACAGTCAGAGCAGTGCGGTTCTGCACTATCATCTCGTCGGATCTGCCTGGCAGACGTACAGTATTTCCGGATCAACGCAGAGTCAGACAATTCCGGCGAACACCTTCCCGACGGGCGGAACGGTAGAATGGTATATCGAAGGCACAGACATCTGCGGCGTCAGCAGTTCCACGACAACCGCAAGCTTTACGACGGTGTCCACGAAGGTCGTGCAGCAGGGAGGCCCGACAGACGGATATGCGGATCCGCGAAACGCAATCACCTTCTCCTGGTATCTGGAAAGCACGGTCGGAGACTATACCCAGTCCTCCGCAAGTTTCTTCTGGCGAATCTCAGGAGCGTCCACATGGAACGAGATTGCGGTTACCGGAAACACGAAAAGCGTCACCATTCCGGCTAACACATTCCCTGTGGCGTCAACGATCGAGTGGTACATCACAGCAACCGACACCGGCGGAACGACAACTTCGACAGAACAATTCAGCTTTTCGACCGCGGCCGGCACGACGATCGCAACCTGCGTGTCGCCGACCGGAACAGCGGAGGATGGAACGAAGCCGATCACGTTCAACTGGACAATCCAGAACTCGGACGGAACTGCTCCGATCCGGACCGTGCTGCAGTGGAAAACGACCTATGAGAGTGATCTGGAATGGCACACGATTCTGGACACGGAGGACAGCATCAGCGAGTACACGGTTGAAGGAGGCTATTTCTCTGCCGGACCGGTACAGTGGAAGGTATATGCCTATAACCGGGACAATGTAAAAGGGCCGGAGAGCGAATCATCTTTTATCTGCATCATTGCTCCGTCAGCACCTGCCGGGCTTTCCGCAACGCCTGTTCCGATGACAACGATTTCGTGGCAGTCCACAGGTCAGGAAGGCTATGAGCTCACCATTGACGGCGAGATTGTGGCGAAGGAGTACGGGCCGGCTGTTTACAGCTATAAGGTGAAAGAACCGCTGCAGGACGGAGAGCACATCATTACGGTGAGGATTCAGGGCCTGTATGGCATGTGGTCGAACCCGTCCACAACGTCAATTTACGTAACGAATGTACCGGAAGGGTCGATTGATCTGAGCGGAGTGTTTGACGTGGACGCAGACCTCAGTTTTGTGGAGACACCGACGGTGGCAGAGCTCTCTGCTCACTGGTACCGGGACGGCGTAAGGATCGCAGATACGGAAGATGTACGTGAATACACCGACCGGCGCGTTCTCGGCGAACACAGCTATTACGTCGAAATCTGGCACGACAGCGGGAACTACACCAGATCAAACGCCGTTTCCGGCATGATGGAAAGCACCTCTCCCAGAATCGCGGCTTTGGACGGCGGCGAGTGGCTGGAACTTCAGCTGAGTGAAAACAGCGACCGGGAACAGGGCTTTGACTGGAGCATTGAGGCCGCACACTTCAAAACCGCGGCGTCAAGGTGGCCGGTTCTGGAACTGTCTCCGTATGAGACTCTTTCCGGGAGCTATGAATGCGCGTTCTCCGACCAGGAAGATCTTCGCAGGTTTGAGAGCCTGCGCGGCAAGGTGGTCATTGTGAAGACGCAGCGTGGAAACGTTGTGATCGGCGGTCTCATTCAGATTTCAAAGAGAGAGAAACCGTTCTTCACCACGGTTTCATTCTCGGTGCAGCAGATTCATGTGGAGGAGGTCTGAGATGGTAAGATCGATTGACTTCCGCTACATGATACAGAAAAACGGCGCGGATTACTGTGAGCTATACAGCCTTTCCAGCAGTAATCCGACCATCAAGATGAATGAGAGCAGCAACGTCAAAATCTCTCTGAGCGGAGACTTCCTCATTCCGGCAAAAGAAGTGAACTGGCTCACGGACGAGATTCAGGCGAAGATCATCATAGACGGTGTGCCGACGTCGTGCGGCGTTTTTCTGCCGTCTGTTGTGACCGAAAATGAGGATGGAATCAACCGATACCTTCACATCGACGCACTGGACCGCTGCTGGCTTGCCCAGGACTGCAGAACAGAGCACAGAGTGTTCATTCCGGCCGGAACAAACTATGTCGAGGCCGTGGTCTCCGTCCTTGGCCTTGCCGGAATTTCGCAGATCGCATCGACGCCGACGGCGTTCGTCACCGCTGAAGACCGGGAAGACTGGGCGGTCGGCACGTCGATTCTGGAGATCGTGAACCAGCTGCTCAATGAGATCAGCTACAAGCCGCTATGGTTCAACGGCGATGGCGTGGCCATGCTGGAACCGGCGTCAAGCCCGACGGCACACAACATTGATCACGTCCTCGACGATACCAAGATAGAGAGCCTTCTCGCTCCTGGAATCAACAGGAGGACGGATCTGTACAACAAGCCGAACGTCTTTGTCTGCGTCTGTTCAAATGCCGACAAGGAAAACGGAATGGTTGCCATTGCGGAAAACACCAATCCTCAGTCACCGCTGTCCATATCCAGGAGAGGCAGGAGGATCACGCAGACGGTCCCGGTGCAGAACATCCCGTCACAGGAGGCACTGCAGCTTTACGCGAACAGGATGGTTACAGACAGCCTGACCACAGGCGAAACCATCGATGTGACAACAGCTCTTCTGCCAGGGTTCGGAGTGGGGGACGTGACGGCCATAAAATACGGCGACCTCATGGCCATCTGTCTTGAGCGGAGCTGGTCTATGGAAATGAGAGTCGGGGGCGCTATGACGCACAACTTGGAACAGGTGGTGTTGAACCTTGACTGATAGAAATCTGTTCAAGCGTGAGATCAAAAGACCGGAGACTGTCGCAAAGGCGGATTTCGTCTGCGCGACGATCACGGAGATCACCAACTCAGGCCTGCGTATTCTGGTAGACGGCGAGACGGAAGCCACGTCGAAGGTGTACAAGCAGCTGCTTACGGAACATTATCTGGCAGTTGGGGACCGCGTCATCGCTATGCTGCAGAACGGAACCTATGTCGTGCTCGGGACCATCGGCGTTCAAGGTCAAGGGGACGACGAGTATTATACGACGGATGTATCCGAGATCTGCGTTGCCACGTCTGATTTCACGATATCCAGCGCACAATATGCCCAGTGGGGGAAAATGGCGTCGCTCTACGTCAACGGATCGTTCACGAAGGCGTCCAGCAGTACCAGCGATACTACGCAGGCATTTACCATGGTTGAGGGAAAAAGACCGAGGATTACAAGCGCTGCCAGGGCTTGGCGAAACGCAAACGCCATCCTCTACAGGACCGGAATCATGGAGTTCTACGGCCTTGCAAGCAGCGGAACCGGCGCGACGTTCCTGGCAACCTATCTGCTGGCGTGATGCCGGCGAAGTAATAAACCAAAGGGGGAAGATAAATGTTCCTTGTAGCAGCAAATACCAGACAGGCGCTTGTCGGGCAGAAGGAATGGATCACGACCGGGTCGAGCGGGATTCAGGTCCAGTTTCTTTTTTCTGACGATTGGGAAGGCCTGTCAAAATTCGCGGTCTTCCGGAATGCGGAGATCGAGGAAAGCAAGATCCCGATCGCACTGCCGGCATCCGGACTGACAGAGTTGCCGGCCGAAAACTGCGCGGCAGAGTATGTGGACGAGAAAGTCTATGTCGGAGTGTACGGCAGCGACGGCCTCGGACACATCATCATCCCGACAATCTGGGTGAGCCTGGGCGTACTTAAAGAGGGAGCAGCCTACGAGGGCATGGATCCTCCGCAGCCGACGCCGGATATGTGGGCGCAAATCCTCGGGATTGCCAACGAAGCTGCGGCGATTGCAGACGAATGCGAAGAGAATGAGGAACTTCGTGTTGCGGCAGAACAGCTGAGAGCGGACGCGGAGACCGCCCGAGCCAACGCCGAAACACTCCGGGCACAGGCAGAAGTTCAGCGAGCTGAAAACGAGACCCAGCGTCAGAACACAGAATCAGCACGGCAGAGCGCAGAGAGTTTGAGGGTTCAGGCAGAAACGCGCAGAGCGCAGGCCGAAGAATTCCGCCAGGCAAATGAAACAAGCAGGACTTCCGCTGAAAGCAGCAGAGCATCTGCCGAACAGACTAGGCAGGCGAACGAGTCCACCAGAGCCAGCAATGAGACGGCGAGGGTGACAGCCGAACAGGATAGAGTCGATGCTGAATCCGGGCGCGTGACCGCCGAAACCAACCGAGTTT
>Ga0326512_10004268_pt1 | contig 10384 bp, 14 predicted proteins | sample 1_2617_0518_D_FD_203652 | JGI IMG/M metagenome (GOLD analysis project Ga0326512, IMG submission 203652) | Bovine rumen microbial communities from UC Davis, California, United States - 1_2617_0518 | ecosystem: Host-associated > Mammals > Digestive system > Stomach > Rumen | place: USA...
CCGAGGTTTACTCAAACACAATGTTTTCCCTCTGTAACAGATTCATTAGAGAAACCCTCAGCGGAAACGCCGAGGGCTATAAGGTATTCTGTATTCAGTTAGACAAATCCCGATTTTGCGTCATCCCGACAAATGGGAATTTATAGTGACGTTCCGCGCAGATTTCCCAGCACATGTAAGAAATGCACTGCCAGAAAAACACCTCCCGTTATTGCTAACGGTGTGTTTTGACGCCAAAGACCTATGGCCACATAATACAGCGGTGGCATGATAACGATAAAAAGCATCATCACAAAAATGCTTTGGTGGCCTGTGAAGTACAGTGCCCAGCCAAAATAATTGGCAAGTAGGATAACCATAGCAATCATAAAGAACAGTTTTTCTTTGCCGGTCGTTAATGAAAAAATAATTGCATTCTTGTGGACGACAAAAACCATAAAGGCAATACACAACGATCCAAGGAGCTTCTCGCAAATATTCAGTACAGCCGAAGTCTCTGTCATATTCATAATCGGATTTGTCTCTAGCCGAAAAAGAGGCATCAGCATATAGGGGATTTCTTGAATAGCAAACAGAACAAGCCCCAGAACCCAAAAGCCGACGTATTGATTCCCAAATAATTTAAACCAGCGTACCATTAAATCTCCTCTTCAAATAAGATTACCCACTCAGTATACTCAGAGGATGATAAACCCAAGCTCGCACTGATGCTGGTTTCTCCGTTATTATGGTGTTCTTGTACATATTTCTGTAGTATATCTTTGTCGTTAATTTCAGGAAGTCTATACTTCATTTTTCTCACCTGCAAACTGCGATTTGCCTAATTCAACCCTGTCGCCTTGATTGCTCCCAGACAGTGAATTCTTACTACACGGTTCTCGTCGGTTTCCGCTGTTTGCCGGAGCTGTTCCATATAAGGCCGAACGAACTCCGGTCTGCGTTTGCCGAGAACACGGAAGATCTCCGGCGCTTCCATCCTGACCTTGTCATCCGCGTCGTGAAGAAGCTTCTCAAATATCGGCATATAATTCTCATAATTATCTGGCGTGTTTGTGGCGATGTTTTCTGACGCCCAGATAAAGCTCAGCCTGACCTTTGGCTCTTCATCGTTGGCAAATCGGAACAGATTCTCCCAGTACGGTTCGATAACTTGATAGCTGCCCCGTCCGATTCTGCCGAGAGCATTCACCGCCCGCTCTCGCAGAAGCGGAACCGGACTGTCGCAGAAGGAAGCAATTGCGGGAACTGCGTCTTGTGCTGACAGAGGATATACAAGCCCCATCTCGCCCAGCAGCCAGAGCGCCTTTGCCTGTATTTTTACGGATTCATGGTCAAGAAGAGATGAAACATACGGAATGTTTTCTTCCCATTTGCTCTTGTCTTTTGTCAATACACCAAGCTCTTTATAGAGTACCGACTCGTTCAATCCATCATCTCCTCAAATGTCGAGTTGTCGAGGTCTTCGGCTCCCGACACGCGCATAGTATAGCATGGATTTTTGAATTTAGTGTGACATTTCACAAAAAAGAAGGCGGCTCATGATCTCATGAAACCGCCCAGGCTCTCACTGGCCATCTGTAATACACCCTCGATTACTCCAGTCCCTGCAGTGATCAGAACCAGAAAGACTTCCATCACAATCAAGATGGCCATGGAGCTCCAGGTGTGCTGCACAATAGTAAAGATGATGCAGCCGAACACGATGAGCATCAAAGCGCCGAGGATAATTGAAGAAACTTCCATCCCAATCCTTACTAACAGTCGGAGGATCCCGAGGAGCAGTACGATCGGCAGTAAAAGCATTTTTCCAAAAAATATAATAAGTCTCATGACATAGCCCTCCCTATTCTGTTTTCAATTCTAGTCAGGATTATAGTCTTCTCAAGGATGTCACCGACTATGTAAGATGCGGGACGGATCCCGCATCCCTTTCCGGCTTGATCAGCCGAACAGGCCGGAAAGAAGAGGCACCAGGGTGATGCCGATGAGAGCGACACCGCCGCCAGCCATCAGCTGCTTCATGCCCTGGGACTTCGCGCCGGGGTTATCGTTGCCGTAACCCTCAAGCAGGTTGATGGCGCCCCAGATGCCAAGACCGGCACCGAGTGCCACGACAAGAGTCTGCAGTACACCGACTGCGCTGTTGAAAAATGCCATACAAGGCCTCCTTAAAAGTTCCCCTTACAGGGTGGAATAGGTTTTGTCTGATATTCCGGTTCACGTGCGAGCCCCTCATCTCAATCGCCTCTACAGGCAGTGGGTGCTTGATCCTTAAGATCAGACAGCAAGCGGCCCGGATTTCGTTCCGAACCGCTATGTACGGCAGCCCGGAGGCTGCCTTCAGGCATCTATGACATCGTACTCATCATCTGCTTTCAGCTTCATGCGCCGGTTCAGGTACTTCTCGATGTCAAAGGTGTATTTCTTGTCGTAATCGGACGTGTACTTGTAGTTCGGGTGCTGGGTGATGTCGTATTTGTCCGAAAGGAACGGCCTGACGCCCCTGAGCTGCAGGACGCACTTGCTGCCGTTCATAACAGCCAGTTCGTCCCGGCTCATCAGCTCCTTGCCGAGCTTCTGGTAGTTGGTTCCGTAACTCGGGCTGTTTCCCCTGGTGTCAGAGGTATTGAAGGTATCAATGGTTTCCTTGCCCAGGGCCTCCGCCAGCTCCTTCAGTGTGGTAGGCTCAGAGCCTCCGAGGAAGATTTGGGAGTCCATATTGCCGATGATGGTATCGGCATTGTCCTTGTAGATCGCCTTCAGCTGAGATCTGGCCTGCAGCACCAGGCAGGCTGAGATCTCACGGCTTCGGATCGTAGCCACCAGCTTTTCCAGGTTGGGGATCTGGCCGATGTTCGCCGCCTCATCGATCAGGCACCGGACATGGACCGGGAGCCTGCCGCCGTATACGTCGTCTGCCTTTTCACACAGCAGATTGAAGAGCTGGGTGTAGATCATGGAAATCAGGAAGTTGAAGGTGGCATCCGTATCTGACATGATCAGGAACAGCGCAGTTTTCCGGTCTCCGATAGTATCCAACTCCAGCTCATCGTAGGCTGTGATCTCTCTGAGCTCCTGAATATCAAAGACCGCCAGCCTTGCCCCACAGGAAATGAGGATCGACTTAGCGGTCTTGCCGGCAGCCAGCTTATATTTCTTGTACTGTCTGACTGCGAAGTGTTTCGGGTTCTTTTTCTCCAGATTCTCAAACATGATATCCACGGGATTCTGGAACTCTTCATCATCCTCACGGACCTCCATGGCGTTGATGAATTCAATCAGCGTAGCAAAGTTCTGTTCCTCCACCGGTGCTTCATAGTGGATATATCCGATCAACGCACAGTACAGCAGTGTCTCCGCCTTGGTCCAGAACTCATCCCCGGACTTGCCGTCTCCCTTGGTGTTGGCGATCAGCGTTGTCACGAGCTTCAGAATATCCTTCTCGCTATGGATATAGGCGAAGGGGTTATAGTGCATGCTTTTGCTGAAGTTGATGGTATTGAATACCTTCACCTCATACTTTCCGATGGTCTGAAGCGCATACCCGCATTCCACCAGGATGCTGCCCTTCGGATCCGTCACAACATAGGAACTGTGCATCTGAAGCAGGTTGGGCTTCAGCCAGAACCGGGTCTTACCGGAACCGGAACCGCCGACGATCAGGACGTTCTTATTTCTCGCTGTAGCCGGATTCTTGGGCCGATTGCTCATGGTCAGCCGCTCCGTTGCCGTCAGGATCACGTTATTCTCAAACTTGGGATCCATGAAGGGCTCGATATCCGCGTGGGTGCCCCACCGGGCAGAACCGTATTCCTGGTTGTGTTTGAAGTGCTTGGCATTCTTGTGGCGGATATAGACTGCAAGATACAAAGCACCGCCGCAGATGGCACCGACCAGAAGATCCGCCGGATGGAAGCTCGGGAGAGGATTTCCAAAAGCAATCCCCAGAGCACTGAAGAATGACAGCAGCTTCTTGCTGGCATCGGCACCTTCAGCCAGCCGCCAGGCCTCGCCCAGATTGGTACAGACGAGGCCCATGAGCGCATAAGGGAGAACCTTGATGATGATTTTTTTCAGCTTCTTCGTGTTCATCGCGTCTGCTCCCTTTGCCTGTCACGGTTGATGACTCTGCCGGGCAGTGCCAGGATAGCAGCCTTGATCTTGCGGAGCCGTTCAAGGACACTCGGACGTTCCTCTCTCCGGAGAACTCTCTGGGAATACTCATTGAAGGCTGCAGTCATTGCATCCGCATCCTTAGCCTTGAAAAAGACCAGATAGTGAGGCGGATCCACAGAGGAATCCTTCCGGATCGCATAGTCGATACCGTATTTCCTGGCCACCTTTTCAAAGCCCCGGAGATCCGTTTTGGCGATATCGATATTGGTGACGCCCTGTCCCTGGCCGATCAGCTCTTTGACCGTCTGTTTGCCCTGGGTTGGGATCTCTGCTTCATGCTCCTTCTTTACTTTCACATTTTTCCTGTGGTTCAGATAGGCTTTGACCGCTGAGACAATGGTACGTGCGCTCAGCTTCGACGTGCTGATCGCCAGATTCACTGTCCTGCTTTCGACTTCCTCCTGCATCCGTCATCACCTCCTCGTTTCTTTCTGCCCGGCTGCTTGCCACCATCAGGGCCATGGTCAGCATGCCGAACAAGGCCCCTCCGAAGAAGCACAGCGCCGGAATGATCCATCTCATCACAGGGCTTCCTCCTTTACCTTTTTGTGCGGCTTAAGCTCCGGCGCATCCAGCTTCTTGTCCTGCTGTTTCTCGATCTTTTCATCCGGGAGGGGGACAGCCATGATCCCGCGACCCATCCGGATAAAGACCTCCGGAGAATGGAACTTCTCTTCAAAGGCCTTCATCTGATCCGGCGTCAGGGAACCAAAGTCTTCATCCGTAAGGCCGACCACCAGGAAGGACCCGGCTACCACGTCGTAGATCTCGCCGTTATCGTCCCTGAGCGCCCTGTTCAGAGGCAGGCCATCGAGCTTCCCTTCCTCATTCATGACCAGTCCGACCGGCTCATCAAACGGATACACGACCTCGATATACCCGCCGACAGCATTCTGAAGATCTTCCAACTCCGTTCCGATCTCAACCGGACGTGGATGCTGGTTGGGCTCGACCAGAAGCACAGTCATGGTTTCCTTCGTGGGTTCTGCGCTGTAGAGTTCCGGGGATTCCGCCACACGGCTCTCAAAGGTTACGGCTTTCTCAAAAATGTGGTCATCGCTGTCATAGTGATAAACACTGTCCGAAAGGAAATCCGCTTCACTCACCTCAGTAGCATTGACGCCCCGTACCATGCTTTCCAGCTGGTCACGTTCAAAGGAACCGTCATCACGGATGAAAAGGACCTCATGCACGGAAGAAGGCAGGACAAAGAAGTCACCGCCGAGCCTGTCCGCAGCCTCCTGAAGGAAATCGGGAAGCTGAGTTACGGAAGCACCATTCATGCCTCCTTCGACCGTCGCCACCCACATGGGCGATTCCGGCATATCGAACATGCCGCCGGACATCTCAGCCATCATCTCGGACATGTTCTTAAGGACCGGGGGATGATTGGCCAGCTGGGCGGCAACCGCGTCGGCATGGAGTTGATCGGGAGTGACGCCGTACTGGTCCAACAGCTGGTTCGTTACCAAGGTGGTTGCGGAGCTGTCCTCGGGATGAGGAAGCTCCACTCGGTACACAACCGCGATATCCTCCACGGTCTTATGCGGGATGTTTTCCAGCATCTCCTTGTTGGGCTCCACCGGTACGACCTGCATCACGAGATGGCTCTTCGCGCTTTCGTAGTCCGTGATGCTGTTGACCTCAAAGATGGGAATGGCGGCAGACACCTGCTTCGCATCAGCAGCGATCTTATCGAGGATGGCACTCTCCTGGGACGGATCCGCCTGGTAACGCTCAAAGGCAGGACCGATGTTAAACGTGGCAGCTGCCGCAGCGCCTTCCGGCTGGACGGAGATCCCAATGTAGGATTCGCCCTGCAGCTTATTTACCTGCTGGATCTTCACCTGCGTATCAGGAAGCTCCTCCTGAACACGGGCTCTGGTAGCTTCCAGGAATTCATCAAAGTTCATCATCGCAGTACACCTCCACAACACAGCACGGGAAGCAGGAATCAGCTTCGATGTCTTTGTCTCTCAACAGAAAAGAGACCTGTACAAGCAGATCGGCAGCATCTTCGATAAGATTTGCCGCCTCCATCAGCATATCGGCAGCCAGATCCATATCATCGTCCTCAGCCTCGGCTGTCTCACGGGCTTTCTGCTCGTCCTGCTCCTTCATAAGCTTTGCAACGGCCTCCGCTATAGCCTTCAGTCTTTTCTTGGAATCTTCGTTCATCATTTGTTCGTTTCTCCTTTTAATGTTTTTTTGATTAATAAAAAGCGCCTCTGATTCTCATCAAAGACGCTGCCTTGGGGATACGTATTCAGTTGTCATCGTGCCTTGTCCCGCTGACGTTTCTTCTGCCACTGGTCCAGAAGTTTCAGGATCACATCGGTCATCTGCCGGGGCGTATAGGACTTAGGGAAGTACTTCCTAAGCTGCTCGCTCTTGAAAGCGACCCGCTCCAGATCGCCCTTTTTGACTTCAGCCAGGATCTCACACATATCCTCCAGCTTACAGCCGCCTTCCTGGCTCAGCTTTTTCAGCCTCATCGCCTGGGAGACGGAAGGAGTAGCCTGCGTGAAATCAATGGCTTCCAGCAGGTTTTTCTGCTCATCTTGTGTGAGATAGGAAAGCTCCACTGCAGGATTAAAGGCGATCCGTTTCTGATCGACCATCTCCAGAATCTCAGGGATGAGATTAGTCAAACGGATAAAGCGTTTTACCTGACTCATGCTATCGTTTGACGCCTTGCCGATTTCTTGATTGGTCCACTTTGGTCCGACTTGGTCCAAAGTTCCTTCTTGATGCAGATCTGTCCGTTCTCCCTGATGTCTCATGGCATCTGCTTTCATCTTGTAAGCAAACGCCCTCTCAGAGGGAAGAATGTTCTCTCGCTGCAGGTTGCTGTCCACAACGAGGATCTTAGCTACATCATCATCCATGTCACGGACGATCACCGGCACTTCTGTAAGCCCGACAGCCTCAGCTGCGTGAGCCCTTCTGTGGCCAGAGATAATCTCGAACTTGCCATCCTCCATCGGCCTTGCAATCAGAGGCGTCAGTACTCCGAACATTGAAATGCTCTCTGTTGTCCTGAGCATGGATTCGTCTTCAACAACCTTGAAAGGGTGGTCTTTAAAGGGGACCAGTTCTGCAATGGGGATCTTCTGAACCCGGTCCATCTGTTTTTCATCGTCCATTCTGATTCACCTCCTCATATATGGACATTGTGCATATCGTAGTTGACCCTTGCCTGATAGTAAGAGTCGATCGTCACCGGGGCATTGAAAAGCGTGGTCAGCAGATACTGCTTCGTATCCCTTACATAGGTCGTGTTCTCCTTCAGGCAATCCAGGACATATTGGATATGCAGGGAGTTCAGTTTCATGAGTCTGTTTTTTACGATCTCAATGGGCTTATCATCCCCGGCTATCCGGATCGTCTTCCTCTTGGATGAACAGGTCTCTGCCAGGAGATCCAGGATCCCTTCCAGTGTTTCTTTCTCTCTGGGATTACCCTGGATCAGGATAGGAATCTCCAACTCTTCTCTGAAATAATCTTCATACTGTGCATAAGCATCGTTTCGCTTCGATTCCCTTCCCGGAAGGAAAGAAAGATTAGTCTGATTCATATCAGTCTTTTTATTATCAGTATTAGTTGGGTTTGATTCTGAGACTTCCTGAGGTTTGATATTCAGACCTCCTGAAGTTTGATTTTCAAACTTCAAGAAGTGTCTTTCCCCAAAGTTATCCACCGTCCGGGAGAAGCTTTTCACATAGATCAGGTTGGGCTTCCCAAGCCCCTGGCGCTTCCGCTCAATCAGACCGGCTTTCTGTTCCAGTTCATCCAAAAGCTGTACGGCTTTGTTCTTTCCGCAGTTCATTTCCTCCATGACCTCTGCGATCGGATAGATGATATAAATGCGATTCTGCTTGTCCCTCCAGCCGTTTTTATGAGAAAGCCCTACCCGGTCCAGAAGAAGACTGTACAGCAGCTTCGCTTCCGAAGAGATCCTCTGATAGGATTCGTGCTGCAGAAGCAGCTTTGGGATTCTGACAAAAGAGTACTGCGCCTCATCCACGTCATAGAGATAGTCATTCACTCATATCACCACCTCCTGAATGGAAAACCTGTCTTTGGAAAGTGGCTTGCGCCGGAAGATGTCCTTATCCTGCTTGCCATAGGGGCAGGTTGAAAACAGGCATTTCCTGTATTTGAAGTCCGGGTGATAGTAGCAGCACTGTCTGCATTTCGGAGCCGTCTTGTTTCGGTCAACCGGCACATCACGCTTCATGAGATTCCTGTAAAAGTTTAAGCTTCCATTCTCACGCATTGGCCGGTACCTCCATCCTGGTTCCGAGTACCTCGTTCATACATTTCTTCATACAGAAACTGACACAAGGACCGTAACTGCAGCCTGCACAAGGGGATGTCGGCTTCGGGGACTCCGCCAGGTAGTAGCAGTTTTCTTTTTTGAGGGTGCATCCGACTTTCCGGTTCTTCCAGAAGAAACAGCCTCTGCAGCTTCGCGGACGGTCAGCGTAGTAACGCACGCCGTCGATTATGATCGTTTCTCTTGCCATCGTTTTATCCTCCTTTGTTTTCCTATGATGGTTCTGCAGAGCCTGCAGAAAAGAAAAAGCCCGGTCACCGTTGTTAAACAGTCACCGGGCTATGTAAGGAGGCTTATTCTTCTGAAAAGAAAAAGACGCCCGGCAGAAGAGCTTTCTGCTGAACGTCTTTCACAAGTAGAGATTTTAGGGAGAAGCGAGCCGCCTTTTAACTACAAAGTCTGCGACTTCTTTCTCTCCGTCATTTTCGTGTGTGGTGCCCCAAAAATTAACTACTAAGGGGTCGTTGCCCCAGTATTAACTACTAAATCGGAGCGATTTTTCTTCAAAATTCTCGAAAAGGAATCAAAAGGATTTGGGTAAAGAAAGAGCCCGGAAATGGCGTATTTCCGGGCTTTTTCGATGATCTCTTGTCCTCGATTATCTCTTGGAGAACTGAGGAGCACGACGTGCAGCCTTGAGGCCGTATTTCTTTCTCTCTTTCATACGAGGGTCACGTGTCAGATAGCCAGCCTTCTTCAGAACGGGTCTGAACTCAGCGTCAGCTTCACAGAGTGCTCTTGCGATGCCGTGACGGATAGCGCCTGCCTGACCTGTATAGCCGCCGCCCTTGACAGTGATCTTGAAATCGAACTGATCTGTGGTCTGTGTAGCGACCAGGGGCTGCCTCATGATGACCTTCAGAGTCTCAAGTCCGAAGTAATCATCAACTGTTCTGCCATTGATAGTGATGTTGCCGGTACCAGGGGTCATGAAAACACGTGCAACAGAGGATTTCCTTCTGCCTGTGCCGTAGTAAGTTGCTGCTTTAGCCATTTTTAATCTCCTTTCGATCTATCTCTCCGACTTCGATTAGAACTTCAGCTCTTCGGGCTTCTGTGCCTGGTGCTTGTGCTCGGGGCCTTCATATACATGAAGCTTTGTGTACATTGCATCGCCAAGTCTGCCCTGAGGAAGCATTCCGCGAACGGCCTTCTCAACAACCTTGACAGGCTTTGTTCTCATCATCTCACGAAGTGTGGTGTACTTCGCGGAACCGACGTATTCGGAGTGTCTGAAGTAGATCTTCTGATCCAGCTTCTTACCGGTAACTTTGACCTTTTCAGCGTTTACGATGATTACATAATCACCTGTATCAATAAAGGGAGTGTAGATGGGCTTGTTCTTGCCGCGAAGTACCTTTGCAACTTCGGAAGCAAGACGGCCGAGTGTCATATCTGTAGCATCTACAACATACCACTTCTTCTCAATCTCATTCACATTGGGAATAAAGGTTTTCATTATATATCCTCCATCAAATCAACAAATGTCCGGGTAAGATTCGTGCGATTCGCAGTCGGCAGTCGGGTTTCCAAAACCGGGGAGTTTGAGCATGCAAAAACATGCGGCCCGCCACCGTCGCACCAAATCATTATAGAATAGGCGTTTTTTCCTGTCAATCCCGAATTTTTATTTTTTTCATCGGCCTGAAGTGAAAAGTTAATGTCCACTCTGGAGGGGGGTGAGTGGAAACTTGTCTTTCACAAATCCCAGGTTGAATTTAGTCTTACACTTCATGTACATTGACCATATACACCGACGTACCTACATCATATGATCTTTCCTGATATTCATAGCCCACACATGAGCTGTGTTTCAGGAACTTTAGACAAAAAAATAAGGGAAAGACAACCTGCCTCGCCCGCATCTGT
>Ga0326512_10004269_pt1 | contig 10383 bp, 13 predicted proteins | sample 1_2617_0518_D_FD_203652 | JGI IMG/M metagenome (GOLD analysis project Ga0326512, IMG submission 203652) | Bovine rumen microbial communities from UC Davis, California, United States - 1_2617_0518 | ecosystem: Host-associated > Mammals > Digestive system > Stomach > Rumen | place: USA...
ACAATAACTAAAACAATACCAATACCAATCATGATAAAAAGCATATTTAACTCCTTATAAAAAACATATTATAACGTTACTCAGTCTTACCCTGATTATATTCTGGGTAGTAGCACCATTTCTTAGGGTTAGTAAAGCCGCCTTTGTTTACCCACATTTCGTACTCAACATTATACCATTTCTTTTCTTTAAAGTTGTATACTATTGGATTACCAACAGAATTTAAAACTACAACGGACGTATCCCCAAACTCAGAACTGCCATTTGGTTTTCTTGGTGATTCGTTTGAATCGTGCCATTCACGTTGTGTATCAAAGAAGCTCGTAGGAAGCCTAAAACGCAATGCGTCTTTCGTGTTCTTTGAAATACGCTCGAAACTTGAATTACGGAACTGGAGCAGTTCTTCTGTGAATACCATCATAGCAACTGCTTGTGTATTTGCAAGCTCGTTTAATAGCTTTTCCGATGGTGTTCCGCCCTCAAACTCCATAAGTTTCAGTTCTTCTTCTATTTCCATTTGACGAACTAAGATGTTTTTTAGTTTATCAAACTTCTTGGCTAATGCCTTTTTATAGTTATCAGACTTTATCATATACTTACTCCTTAGAAACTTTCTTTGCTTGCAACATTTACGTTCGGTGCCTGACGAATCATAAGGTATGCTTCTTCTGTTTCATTTTTAACGAGTATAGAAGCAAACTTTCCGTCGTAATCCAAGTCAGTAAGTTCGTATGTTGCATTAGGCTTAAGGTAATTACGAATTGTTTGATTGATGTATTTCTCCTGGCCACACATCAATTCTTCTTGCATTTCTTGTCTGTTTATATCCAAAAGCTCGTCAAGCTTCTTGTAAAGTTTCTTAGACCTTTCAGACGGCTTCCAATTATCAATAATTGCTTGTATTTCCCAAGATGGAGTGCCGATGTATTGCATACCTTTTGGAATGTTAGCTTCATATTTTCTTGCTTTTTTCAATTCGTTTTCATAATACTTTTTAATCTTGTCAACAAAGTCATCTTTGGAGAATTTCACATAAATAACATTAAAGCCTTTATGGATTGCAAACTCTGGTGTAGTAGGTGTAGACATTGGTAAACCATCTTCAAAGAAGTCTTCATAGACTTTCATCGGCATAAAGTCGAAGTTTATCATGCGAGCTTCATTTTCGATACAGTTTAATACTTTGGCAATGTTTGGTTGTGACTGAATGTATTCGTGAAGTCTTTCACGTTCAAAGCATCCACGGTCGCCCCAGTCACGTTTGTGCCTTTCACTTTTTGTTTCTTCCAAGAAGCTATCTCGAAGGCGTTCCTTAAATACGGGTGGTTGATTAAAGAATGTAGAGAACTTTATTGGCTCTTCGTCTTCATTAGTAAGGGAAATATCAATAATACGCTTTTCACGGTTGTTAAATTCGTCGTCAAATGTGTGGTTAAGCTTACCGACAGATTCCGCAATTTCAATATTTGACTGAGCTATCTCACGATTACTTTTTGCAACACACCTAGACGCACCGTTAATTGCACTAGCGATGTTTGCTGCTCCAAAATATGCCCCACCACCTGCAAGTGCACCACCAATAATTCCACCTAACATTTAGACCTCCATTGATTATTTTGAATATTATAACCTTACTGTAATTTACCCTGTAAATAAGAAAGCCACCAGTTGGCTGGTGGCTTGTGTTTTAGCAGTCTATAATGACATTTGGCTTGAAGTCGTCGGATACTGACTTACAGAATACTGCTTCTGAAATGTCTGGCTGGTGTGCCATTGTATCAATTCTCTTTGCCACGCTGTTTATGTCGGAAGGTGTTAGTGCCAAGATTTCATTGATTGTATCAATCCTATCCTGGTCGTCCAAAGATTCGATTGTTCTGTGATAAAAGTACAATGCTTTACCAGAAATGGTCTTTGGCTGGGTTTTATCACCATAGCTACTGATAACCATTTTTTCTACGTCGTCTTGTGTAAACTCTTTATTTGCAGTTTCTTTTGCACACTGCAAGAACTCTGAGTTTGAAGTAGACGGATTAGGGTCACGATATGTTGCGAATTCACAAATACCAGAAACGTGATTAGGAACTACATATGCACCATAGCATCCGTGAACAGTTCTAAGTTGTGTCCAAAGTGCGTTAGTATTCATCCACTGCAAAAGCGTGTCTTCTGCAAAAGAATCTTTTTCCATATACTTTGAACCCTTGAAGCTCAAAGCTGCGTAGCCAGTATTAGTATCTACAACCAAATGCTCTTTCTGTGATTTTCCACCTTTGAATACCTCTTTGTAGAAGTCTTCGTCTTTTGTGTGTGGTCTTGAAGAGAGCTCTTTAAGGTCTGCACGTTTTACAAAGCGTTCAAGTTTAGACTTTACAAGTTCACTATCTTCTCCAGAACATGCGTAGAACACCATAGAACCAGAGTCTTTGATTGTTTCAAAAAGGCTCTTCAACTTATTGGTTGTTTTGTTGACATCCCGCAATTTATTCAAGAACTTGTATGCTGTCAGACCTTCAACAATTTCCTGCTTTGCGTCAATGACACTGCTAAGTGCGTTTACACGGTTTCTAACATACTGACGACCGTCTGGACAGAAGTCATTGTTCAAATCTGAAACGTATGTGTCAATAAGGTTTTTGATACGCTTTTCGTCACCAAAGTTCGGATTTTGAATAGTTCTTTCAAGGATTTCAAGCGTCTTGTCCAAATTTTCAATAAGACAAGAAACATTGTATACTATGAAGTCACGGCAAGAGAAATCCTTGTGCTTTTCGTGAATACGCAATGTTCTATCATTTTCACGCAATGGGTGGAAATCAAGACAGTTATAGAAGTATCCAGTATACTTTGTCATGAGTGTATTAGCGTCTGACCAAGCTACGTCGTCATAACCAATGTCCGAAAGAACATAGGCAAGAAGTTTAAGATACTTGTAATCCGACGGACTGATTTTATCTACTGGGAAACTTACATTAATGTCAACTGTTCCAGGCTTATTTGCTTCTGAATAGAACAAAGGAATTCCCTTATTGTTGTGTGCATTAATGTATTCAATAGTAACATTATTCTTTTCTACAACGTCTTCGCCTTTTGCAAGGTCAGAAACACTGATTCTAGGAAGTGAAGAAGCGTCAGTAAATGTGTTCTGGAACTTCTCCATAATCTTGTATTCTTCTTTGATGTTCTCAACAGAAGTTGTTTCAAGAATTTTATCAATGTTTTCCTGCTCTTTCTTTGCAAATGCTTCAACATTTCTTGAAGACAAATCGAATGTCATAGATACATTGTCTGCATTATCCAAAAGACGTTCTTTGATAAGATTCTCAAGATATCCTTTTTCAAGTGCTTTTTCGCAAAGTGCGTCGATTTCTTTTTTCAAATCTGCGTATGAGTCTACGTCACGCTTGTATGTCCACATGTGCATGTAGGATACAAGTTTCATAAGTCCTTCACACTGCTGGTCAGTTCTAAGAAGACCATACTTTTCGATGTTTACAACTGAATCACGAACTGTTTCGTCAATCCCATTTTCAACTACTGAACGGATTGCGTCTACAATAACTTTTCTTGCATCTTCGGTTTTACCAGTGAAGTTGTCAATTGAGTATGTAAGAACGTCGTATCTTTCTTCACTAAGAAGTCCAGAAATCTGACCGATAACACCGAGACCAGAATCTACGATGGCTTTAAGAACGTATGAACCCGTATGTGCACCAAGAACATTTGAAATCATTACATTTTCAATGTGGTCTTTAAGTGTTTTAGGTTCACCCAAGTTCCAAGCGATTGTAAAAGTCTTCGAATCTTCCGAGCTTGACGCAACCAGAATTTCTGTTTCTACGATTTTGTTATTAAGCTTCTCTTTCTGCTTTGTGTATTCGTCATATTCTGGGAATACGTCTACATTTTCTTCGTTGGCTCGTCTTGAAATAATTTCTTTTTCCAAGAAATCCAAGAGTTCTTTTGTAGGAATGTTACCATAGAAAGCCGCCAGACAGTTTGAAAGTCGATACCACTTTTTGTGGAATGCCACAAAATCTTCATAGGTAAGGTTAGGAATTTCTGCAGGGTCTCCACCAGAGTCCTTTGCATAGATTGTTCCTGGCAAAAGATTTTCGTCAATCTTTGTATACACTACATTTACTGGACTACTGTAAGCACCTTTCATTTCATTGTAAACAACGCCTTGAATAGATACCTTACCGTTTTCGTCAACTTCACAACGATGACCCTCCTGCATAAATGCACCCTTATCAAGCATAGGGAAGAACGTTGCGTCTGCGTAAACGCTTGCAAGATTAAAGAAGTCTTTTTTGTTCATTGAAGACACTGGGTACCCAGTAAAGTCGGCATAAGTAAAAGCGTTAAGGAATGTGTTCATACTCTGGTTAGCCATAGAAATGAACGGGTCTTTTACTTTGTATTTCTCTGAGCCACAAAGAACCGTGTGCTCCATAATGTGAGGTGTTCCACGTGCAGTAGGCTCTGCCGTTCGGAAACCAAAGAATACCATGTTGTCTTGGCAGTCATTAAGGAAATGAACTACTTCCAACCCAGTTTTGTGTTTAAGTCTGATAATAGTAGACTTTGCTGCTTCTGAATACTTACAACTTTCTACTGTAAAGTCTTTATAAGATTCGCCAAGTTTCATTTTATTTTCCATATGTATTTTATATTAATAAAACCTGCCCGTGATAAGGCAGGTCTGACTAAAGAATTGGTATAATCGTTTGTGGGTTACAGTTGGGACAACACCTTACTATGTACTCTGACCCGCTTCGCCCACCAATACAAGGAACCCTATGTATGTATTCTATTGGATAGGAATGCCCACATACGTCGCACATTTCTGAGCTCATCCAGATTTCTTCTTGTGAAAGTGTTTCTGGTTTAGACTTTGTAGCTTTCTTAAAAGGGTTGAATATGTTTCCTTCACTATTACCCCACATTTCTTAATGTCCACCTTATTTTAAATACATAGTTTAACCCTAATTAGTCTTTATTCTACTACGACTTCATACCAGTCTTTGCGTTTGCTCATTTCTGCGTCCTTGTCGAACCCAGTAAGTTCAAGCATGCGTTTATGTGCTTGCTCTTCGTCAAACCAGGTCTCAATATATTTTGAGTTTCCTTGTTTATCTTTCCAGTAGATGTTATACATTATCCCATCCTTTATCCGAATATTATGTCACGTGGTGAACGATTACGTTCGCAAGCGTCATCAATTCTTTTATCAATTTCACGCAAGAACTCTGCGTGTAAATCGATGTAGTTGCTTGTTAAATCGTCCTCTTCGTAACCGGCTCTTTCCATAATTTCAATTACTTGTTTACGGTAGTCTTCCTTTATTTTTCTTTCTTTTTCATCGGCTTCTTTGGCACGAATTTCTTCAATCCTTGCCCAAACTTGTTCAGACTGCTCTTTGCTAAGAAACTCTGGCAGTGTAGGTGGATAATCATAAAGACCCATACGTTCTTTTGACCGTTCTACAAACTTTGATGCAATAACGTCGGCTTCTTCTTCAGTCAATTTTCTATTTTTGAAGCTTTCGTTGAAACAGTCTACACAAAAACCGTCATCTTTGAAGTACCCACTGTAAAACTTTGTTGAGCCTTCACTTTTGTAAAGTTTACCACATTTTTTACATTTGACGGTTAGCTTTGGCTCTACAAACAAATTTTCAAAAAGGTTGTCTGGTTTCGATTCAAGTAATTCCTTAAACTTTTTTGCGTGTTCAGTATCTTCATACTTAGGAATGTAGCTTTCTTCCATATAATAGACTCCTTTTTTACATACCGAATTTTGAGAAACGATAAATGTCTTTTGATTCTGGATATTTTTTTCCGTCAACCACGGATTCAAACATTTCCTTTGGTCTAATGTAGATTTCCCCAACGTGAACGTCACGAAGACTATAAAGTGTTCTATACACTACGTAATCTTCACCAGTTTCGGTATGCTTTCCGTACCCAAGAACTTCGTATAAATACGCCGTAGGGTTTTTAGCAAGTTCTTCTGTTGGCAACAAGTTTCTCTTGAAATGGTAAACTACGTCGCCTGGCTTAAATCTGTTTTCCATCTATTTCTCCTTTATTAAAAAATCCATTTTTAGCTAATGCGTTTTGTACAAGAATACAAGTTTCAATTAAGTTTGTGTTGTTTAATTTACTAATATCTACCGAAGCCATGCCACGAAATAATTCGTCTAAATCATTATTTGATGAAATGTAAGTCTTATTAGCCCCAAGGTTTTCTGATTCTGAAGACGCTTGTTTTTCTATGATATAAGACCTTTCATTTAGGACATTACTATAAATTAATTCAATGTAGAACTCTTGATAGTTTATTCTAATAGCAAGAAATGCATCTTTGATTTCTTCAGAAGGATAGCCTACTACTGAATAATCTTTAAAACCACCCAAGTATTTCCCTACCCTATAAAAGAAATCGTGATTATTATAAATAAATGTCAGATACTTTAGTTTATTAGTCATTATAAACCTTTTAGTGCATAAAAGACTTGCTTAAAATTATAAACGTCTTTCTTTGCCTCGTCAGAAAGCATTGAACCGTTAAATAAATTGAAATCTCTAAGAAGGTCTTCAAAAGACTCCCTGACCACAGAAGAATGGATGAGTCTATCAATGTTCGTCTGGTCTAGGCTCGTGTCCCTTAAAAATGTGATAGCATACCCATCACAGATTTTCAGTCCAGAATCATAACTATGACTAACCTCAACAAGATACTTGTCATAAAATATAGACACCCATTCGTTTATTTTACCGTTTTCATTCAGTTGGCCGGTTTTAATACGGTCATACTTTCCGAAGGCTTTTTCAACTTTATTTATGAATGACGCATTTTTATAAATTAAGGCTAGGTTCTTCTTGCACATACATGACATATTAAACAAAAAGCCAACAATCTACTGTTGGCTCTAATAATCTTATAGTTTTCCGTCTTCCATCTTTTTCTTAACTTCTTCACCACCATATTTTATAGCAGCGTGTTTATAGATGTGCTCCATTAAGATGTCTGGACTTTCCCAGTTATAAGCGTCTGAATACCCATAACCGTCAACCCAATTCCTAATACCAAGTTGAACTTCTGGTTGGTTAATCCATTCCAAGAATTCTTTTGTAAGGGTACTTCGTCTTTCCGGCAGATACATTTCAACTGGATGTTCTTTGAAGTATTTCAACTGATACTCACGGTATTTATCAAAACCCTCACTTGTAACAATCGGCTCCCAGTCAACAATGTCTTTCCAATCTACATAACATACGTTTGGCTCTTCGTCTGGATACATGTTCCATACGCCGTCTTCAAGAACGTATTTTCCACCTTTGTTTTTTGGATTAGTAAACCAATCATCGTCTGGTTTTTTGTGTCTACTTTCTTGATAAACTGCGTGTGCAATACGTTCACAATAATATTTGTGACCGTTTCGATGTGTAATCAAAAGTGTATGGCAGTAAGGAATGTAATGTTTCTTAAAAAGTAATCGCCATTTATTCATTTCTACCCCCAGATACCTTGTTCAAGCCTTTTTCGTGCAGTCTTGCCGTAATCTTTTTCTGCAACATTGAGAAATATCTTTTTATCAACATAGTTAAAGTCAAATTCTTTTTTCAAAGCATTATAGTCTTGTGGATGCTCAGACAAAAAAGCAATGACTTCATTTACATGAACCCTTTCGATGCTTTCCCAGAGTTTAGCTGGAACGTCTTTATCGTCTACTGGTTCAAGAATGTGGTCGCCAACTTTAATAGTTCCATTTTTGTATTTCTTTCCCATTTTTACCATCCGTGGCGTTCGCCAATGTCTACCAAAGTAGTAGGCAACTTTTTTATAAACTTCTGGAAGAACGTCCCATCGTTATCGTCGTATGTTCTACATACACGTTTGATTGTTTCCGTAGCGTTTCCTTTGAAACTACCCCAACAAATACCAAGACAATCGTTTTTTCTTATTTTTTCGAGTTCGTCATACCACATGTGCAAAGAATCTTCGTAGTCACTCAAAACGATAAGTTTATCATTTGACCGTTTTAAGTATTTTTCAGATACATAATGTATTCCATGTGATATTGCAGTTCCACCACAATGAGTCGGACCTTTAAGTTCTTTTAATGGATAATCACCTGCCAGTGCTGTGTCCCACCAAATAATCCTTGAATGCGGTCCGCACTTCTTGGAAATGTTTTTTACAACACCAATGATGGCTTCGATTACGTCGCTACCGATGGAACAAGAACAATCTACAAGTAGATAAATGTTTCCAGGTCTGTAAAGGTCTTCAGACCTCATTTTCGAAATTAACAAGTTTGAATTGTATTTTTGTCGGTTATAATAGTACAAGTTGTCTTGCCGACACATAAGAACTTGTTTGTTGATTATCTCATTCAGAATCTTTCGACCAAGAGCCTTACTGTTTTTGTAGTCATAAATCCTTTTATCTACTGAGTGCCCGTTAGGTGACCAACCATCTTGATTGAGCTTATCACGAGCAGCGTTTGAAGACGTTCCCTGTTCTGCGTCGTCTTGTTTTTCTGCTTCTTCTTTTGCGTCGTTGGAAGCTTCATTATTAGCGTCGTTCTGCTCTTTAAGGATTTTTTCAAGGTCAGATTTTGAAATCTTTCCACCGTGGTTGCCTTTACCAGAGCCACTGCCGTTACCGTCATCAGAGCCTGAGTCCGTTTTACCTAGGGCTTTTTTAATTGCGTCCATTGCGTTATCTGGTCGCATAAGCATAAGGTCAATATACTGTCTGTAATCAAGACCTTTCGGAAAGCCCTCGTCCTCTGGCCAACACGGATGAAACAATAAATCCTTATCCTCTGACTTATTATCAAGCCATTCGATAATTTTCTCTAGTTCTTCCTTTGTTGTGTTAGGTGCGTCTGCGGCAGCTTTGATACTTGCCCATTGGATGTATTCTACGAAAGTTTCCCATTCGTCATCTGTAAACAACTTACTGTTTACTTCGTAGTCCATCGCAATGTTCAGGATTGCGTCACAGATTATTTTTGAAGCCTTTTGGATATCTTCTTTCGTTTCCAACACATTGTCTTCGATGTGCTTTTCAAATCTGTTCCAGTAAGACATAATCTTCTGAACAAGGATTTTCCTTTGATTTTCAAGCAAAGACATGTGTGTAAATATAACGTGACCAAATTCGTGAAGCTCCAGTGGCTCTCGACATTCATAAGGAACATTAGGGTTTACGTAAACTTCATATACACCAGTCGTATTTCTTGAACGACAAGCAAAAGCCATCGGTTGAGAACTTCTGATATTTGGGTGTATGTATGTCCAAACAACCATGTTCATTTCGTTCAATGCGTCTGCATGATACGACCAGAACTTTGGTTCCAAGTTTGGAATACTTTTTATAATTTTATCTCGTAAATCCTTATTTTCCATAAAAGCCTTTTTAGTTACTTATAATCTTGAATGTCTGCAAGTGGTCTTTTATTTCCTGCGAGTTTGTTGTGCATACAAGACCATTGTCTTTTATAATGTAAAGACCCTCGTATTTTATAGGGTTTCCAGTGTCGTCAACAATTCTATCAAGGTCTGTATCATAAGTGCCGAAAGCGTCTGTTAATCCGGCTTTGATTAATACTCTTGTTTTCATTTTCAGAATGCCCCTTTCTATGCTATGTTAGATTCTTTTTCATAACTAACGTTTGCAAGTTCGTTATAATAGAATTCCCAGTTTTTAAGTTCTTCATCGATTGCTTCTGTAACTGGCTTATAGCTATTGTCTTTATCATTTGAAATCAAAATCTGATTAAACTGTTTAAGCGACTCCAAATCTGAACGGAAGCCAATAACTTTTTCTGGTGTTGAGCAGATGTCTTTGATTTTTTCAATCAAAGTAATTGGGTTCTCGACCATAAGTTCGTTCGTAATCTGCTGTGTTAACTGACTAACGATAGGGTCTGAAACTTGGAAATCTCCGTGGTCATTCATACTGATGACAGTTTTTACTTTGCCAGTAATTGTTCTTGTATCAGAGAATAACAAGTCAGATTTAATCTTGCGTTCCATGCCTACCTTTCGTTCAGAAATGTTCTGACGATACTTGTTAAGCAAAGTTGTAGTCATATCATAAAGCGAGTTATGGAACTCGGTAATGCAAGCAAGGAAAGCCAACGGGTCTGTATCTGCCCAGTTGTTTGTTCCTAAGCCAAGAATACCGTCTACATAGCTTTCGTAAATGCTTTTCTGTGTAGAGTTAATGCCCATTTCACACATTGCTCTTACAACACGTGCATAGTATGACATTGTACGAGGCGACATAAAGTTGTAAACTTCTGGAACGTCGTCGTCACGGTCATAAATACCGTCGAAGCTAATGTTTCGGAAATCAAGAACT
>Ga0326512_10004270_pt1 | contig 10380 bp, 11 predicted proteins | sample 1_2617_0518_D_FD_203652 | JGI IMG/M metagenome (GOLD analysis project Ga0326512, IMG submission 203652) | Bovine rumen microbial communities from UC Davis, California, United States - 1_2617_0518 | ecosystem: Host-associated > Mammals > Digestive system > Stomach > Rumen | place: USA...
AAGACGTTCAATGGCTTCGGATCTCGACTGAATGAATATCTTATACTGCTGGACCGTGCTTTGCTCTGCCCAGAAATAATTCTCAACGAGATTGTCTATACCATCAGCAAGAGAGAAATAGTTCATCTCAAACTCTATCCTACTCTTACCTCGCTTGCTTTTTACTACACTCATTTTCTCTTGATTCTTTTATATGCAAAGTGCATTCTGCGGCACAAGGCCGCAGAATGTTTAATTAAAGAGAATAAGCGCGGCGACGTAACGGGCGCCAGACGCGGTGCTAAAGTCCGCGAGGCCGTCGTTGCCCGCATCCGCGGCAAGCGAAGCCGAAACCACGTCTCTCAGCCAAGGATATTCACCGCCGAAGATTTCGGTGTGGTTATACACACGGAACACATCGAGCTGACGACATGCCTCGCCTGTATCGAAGCCTGATGAGCTCCAAACGATTGATCCATACACCTGGACTTCTGAGAGTGCGCTGATATACTGGTCTGTCACCCATTCCCATCCGGATGATGCGCCCTTATTGGAATCGTCGGCTATTCGGTTCACGGCTGTGGTGTTCACGGCATTGCTCAGCAACTTCGAGTGCTTCAGCAGATTGGCAGCACCAAGGTCAGTCTGTACTAATGGCAGCAGGGTGTTAACAAGATAATAGTGCAAGTCGCTGTTCTTGTAACCGGCACCTCTGCTGTCCGCTCCAGTAGATGTGTTTCCAGATACGTTCCATGCCTGCGTTGTATGAGGAATGACAATCAGACCAACGTGATTCTGAGTCAACCTGTACGGTGTAGTTGTACCCTTCATCGGGTTCAGTCCGGCAATGACATATGTGTGACCATTTATCGTCTTCTGATCACCAACCTTCAAGCCGTACTTTTCGAGGTTCTGGTCGGCAACGGCCTGCTTTAATACAGCGAGATCGAAGTTCGTCAGACGAGTGCGGCGATTGATGGTTGACAGTTCTGTGGCTGATGGCATACTGTCGAGTTTTTCCACCTTCTCGCTGGTAATGCCAGAACTGATGGCGGCGAGCTGGGCAGAAGTGAAGTGGGTATTGTTCAGTCGATACTCGAACACCCATGCCGTACCGTTGTACTTGTAACGGTCGTAGTCGTTGTCACCGTCGGAGTCCGTCACCTGCACCCACGCATAGTCGTTGTGGTGGTTGCCTGTGGTAGCTTCGAGGTCTGCTACGCTGTTGAACGTGCCACGGAAGGAGCCTGCATATTCCTGAACCTGTGCGGCTACGTATGCCTTATCTGCGAGTTGGTTGCTCGATGATGCCTCTGTCGGAATCTTGGCGGTAATGGCACCGATCAGATTATCAACTTCCGTCTTATTGTAGTATGAGCCGAGGGCGGTCTGCAACGAAGTGACGATGAGCGTCTGGGCCTGGCTGCTGGTCATGTACGAAGCGAGGGCTGCGGTGATGGCCGAGTCGGTCTCGCTCTTTGTGTAATAGTTGGCGAGGTTGATCTCGGCAGAGCCTATCTTCTCCCAGCTGTAGGTGGTCACCTGCTGCTCGTTGGTCGTACTGATGGTGATGTATTCGTCTTTGACGTTCTGCGTACCGGGGTCAGAGCCAGGCACCAGATAGATGATTCCCATCGTGTCGGCGCTGGCCGTCGGCAACGTCTGCACGCTCTGATATTGGAACTGCGAGATGCCGGCGATGAGCGCATTGATTTCGGCCTTGGTGAATGTCTCGCTCTTCAGGTAATAGTTAGCGAGGTTGTTCACGCTGGCGGTGATGAAGTTCGCAATCAGCGCGTCGATCTCTGTTTTCGTATAGTAATCCGCAATGGCGAGGGCAATAGCCGCATTGATGGCGGATGTCATCTGCGTGGTCGTCGAGTAGTCAGCCAGTGCGGTGTTGATAGCCGTGTTGATGGCCGTGGTCATACCGCTGGTTGTGGTGTAATCCAACAGGGCCGTGTTGATGGCACTGTTGATCTCGGTGGCAGTCATCGTCTGTGCCTTCGTATAATAATTGGCCAGTTCGGTAGCGATAGCCGTCGAGATGGCTGTGTTCATCTCCTGGGTGGTACTGTAGCCGCTCAGGTCAATGGTTGTCGAGCCGATCTGCTCCCAACTGTATGTTGTGGTTCCCTGGTCAGTAACGCTCACGGTGATAAACTCATCCTTGGCATTCTGCTGTTGTGGATTCGTCGAGGGAACGAGATAAATCTTGTTCATCGTCTCGGCTGATGCCGTCGGCAACTCGGCCACACTCTGATAGGTGAACTGCTGTACAGCCGCAATGAGCTGATTAACCTCTGCCTTGGTGAATGTCTCGGACTTCAGGTAGTAGTTCGTCAGGTCGTTGACGCTCTTGGTGATGAAGTTGGCGATGGCTGCGTCCACCTCACTCTTCGTGTAGTACGAGGCAATGGTGGTCGAGATTAACTGCTGCACCTCTGTCTGCGAATAGGTCTGTGCCTTTGTGTAGTAGGCTGTGAGGGCAGCGGCGATGGCCGATGCGATGCCTGTGAAGATACCACCAGATGTGACGGGATTCGACGAGCCTTCCGTAGGAGCCTGGTCGAAGGTAAGCACATTCTGCTTGCCGTTTAACAGGACGGTGAGCTGTGCGAGTGTCGGCAGGTCGGAGAGTTTCGATACCAGTCCGCTGGTAATGCCTGAGTTGATGGCAGCCCACTGAGCAGCACTGAAGCCGCTGTTGTTCAACTCGTACTCGAATGCCCATGCCGTGCCGTTAAACTTATAACGCTCAACGCTGGCGATGGTTGTAGGTGCGTCATTGGCAACAGGAATCTGCACGTAGGCATAGTCGTTGTTGTCAGCACCACTGATGACGGTACCAAGTTCGGCAGCGATTTCGCTTCGAGTGGCGGTAATGGTCAAATGGAGGTCGCTCACCTCATTATACGATCCTTTGAACTCAGCCGTAGCCGTGGAGATACCATCATCCACATACTGCTTGTCGGCTAACTGGTTCTGCGGCGAGGCTGCCACGGGAATCTTGCCCTCGATGGTGCTCACACGATTACCAAGGGCGGTGTCGGCAGCAGCACGGGCCTCGGCCTCCGACTGGAGAGCGGCGGGCTGTACGGCAGTAGCACCGGCAGCGGCACCTTCGCGGATGGTCTGAAGGTCAACGATAACGGCCTGCTTGCCAGCCAACAGCGTGGTCAGTTCTGAGTTTGTCGGCAGGGCAGACAACTTGGCCACCAGTCCGCTGGTGATGCCACTATTGAGAGCATCCCACTGCGCCTGAGTGAAGCCTGAGTTGTTCAAGGCATACTCAAAGAGCCACTGTGAGCCGTTATACTTATATCGCTCGATGCTGGCAATGACGGTCGGTGTAGCGTCGGCCACGGGGATTTGAACGAAGGCATAGTCATTGTTGTTGGCCGATGCAACGACATTCGGCAATGCTGCTGCAATCTGCAAGCGGGTCGCGCTCACGGTCAGGTGAAGGTCGCTCACCTCGTTGAACGTGCCCTTGAACTCAGCTGTTGCTGTCTGGATTGAGCTGTTCACGAACTGCTTGTCTGCGAGCTGGTTCTGATCGCTGGCAGCTGCCGGTATCTTGACCTCGATAGCATCGATGTCATCGGCGTTTGCCTTCTCAGCAGCCTTGGCGCGGGTTTCCTCTGTGGTGAGGTTTCCGCTTACCGTGTCGATGTTCTGCTGAAGGGTAACGTCAGCCGCCTTGCGGTCGCGCTCCTCTGCGTCGATATTACCTTGCAGAAGCTGTTCTGCCTGCTCTGCACGATTGGTTTCAGCGGTCAAGTCTGACTGCGGTGTGGCGTTATTGAGGATATTCTGTACCTCTTCGCCGGATTGGGTTAATCTGTAATCTGCCATAATTAGTATCTTTTTTAATTGTTATCATTTAATAAATTATCCATTTCGCTGGAGACCTCACGCAACACATAGATATATTCGTCGTTGCGAGTGATGAGAGGACGGTAGATTGGATATGGCTCACCATGTTCTGGCGTAACTGTTTCGGTCACGCACAAACGCAGGTACTTGGCTGCAATATCCGGCTCCTGAGTCAGTTCGTAGCGCACGTCATGACCTTCGCTGCTGCACTTAGGACAGGTGAAGAAATTCGGGCGTGGTGTCGCCACAACGAAACCAATAATCTGTTCGTCCACTTCCTGACGGCGGTTGTTTGGATCGATGTCGGTGTCTATTGCATACCATACGAAACGCGATGTTATCTTACCAATCATCTTTGAAGTATCGAATATCATCACAAACTCACCGTCTGTGCCGTAGAGCATTTCGGACTTCTGGATAGTAACCTTTTCGGCACGCATGCCATAAATCAACTCAACATAGAAGTCACAAACCTCCATGTCGAGATTAGGGTTTTGTGAAGTGATGATATACTTCACCTTATCACCCTGTTGCAAAATATTCATATCTGCCATAATCGTTAGAATTTACTTTTTTATATCAATAGATATAAAGTTGTGGTATTACTAATGATAAAACGCAAAAAAATGGGGAGCCGCTGCTCCCCTGAAAAGTCAAAAACTACTAATTTTAACTACCTAAAATTCTCAAACTTAAACCATTAATTAATCACTAAAAACCTAAGAATTATAAACTATAAAGATTCATATAAATATGTACGAAGCGCATCTCGCGATGCAGATTTGTTACTCGTTAAATCTCGCTGCTTCCCAGATGCGACGGCTTACAAGTCCGCCAAGCTTACGGCCTCCAGAGTTGACCCATCGCAAGAACTGTTCCTGAATCTCCCATGTGGCCTTGCCGCACTCGATGTAAGCCTTCAGCGTACTCTTGTTGAAATTGCCTTCACCGCAGTTATAGATAAAGTCGAGCACCGCGTCAAACTTACCTTGGCTGCTGCCAATCCTCTTCACCTTGTTAGCAATAGGCTCAAACTTGGCGAGGTCTTCCCTCAGAAATTGCTCGGCTTGGTAGGCCGTAATCTTGTCTCCTTTCTTAACTCCTGCCGTATGGCCGTAGCCGATAGTCCACACGCCTGCTGTATCTTGATAGGCTGTCAGCCCACAGCCCTCGAACTTCTTTATCGCGTCGATTAGTCGTTGACTTGCTCTCATACAACTTCGTTATTTGGTTCAATGTCGCTTTTCTTACGTGGCTTTTTAACAACCCCGTCGTCCGATATGATTACGCGCTGACGCAACTTGCACGACAGGTCGCCGCACATAAAAGGGGCCATCAGTTCCACCTTTCTGCCCAGCTTGGCTATCTGCAACTTCATGTCACTACGATCATCTTCAGCCGTGCGCTTCCAATCGATGACGCTCTTTTGCAACTTTTCCATCTTTTCACGCAGTTCGTTACGATCTTTCTGGTAATAGTCGCGCTCGTGTCGAAGGCCCTCCACCTTGTCGTGGGCATCTTTCAGCCAGGTGTTAGCGTCCTGGAGCATTGTCTGATACATACCTTGCAACTCTCTGGCTGCATCGATTTCGGCATTCTCGGCCTCGGCTTTTGCCTTCCGCTTCTGCCACTTCCAGGTGAAGAAGGCGCCCGCACCGCCACCAAGCAACAGACCCAGGATGCTGATGATTGAATCTAATGTAATTTCCATTTTTACAAGTTTACTAAATCTATAAACATTGCAAAAACGATGTTTGAGTCTACTGTGTGTTTTTCAAAAAAAGTCCCGTGGGGGACGCTTGTTTTTTACGCGATCGATAAAACTAAAGGATAAATAAATACTGTTTGTTTGCGCCGTAGCCCACGGGATGGATTTATCTCTTGAATCTGAGATATATCATGTAAATAATAACAATGGCGAGCGCGATGTAGCCCAATCGGACCAGCAGACCCTGCCACCATGACAGTTTCGCCGGAACTTCTTTAATAACCTCGACTGGATAGGGAATCGAATCTCGCACAGTGTCTTTCGTTATTGAGAGCTGCTTTAACTGCTGTATCTGTCGCTCCAGTTCTTTCGACTTCACGATCCATGCACGCTCTGCCTTATTCAGCGCGATGCCATAGCGCGCCATCTCTGCCGAATCGAGTTGCATGATGGTGGTTTGTGTCTCGCGAATCACGCTGTCGGTTTGATAGATCGAGTCGGTGTGCCAATGGTGCTGCTCGTGAATCTCAGGAACAGGAACGATCTTCTGCGTAGAGCAGCTGTATAGCGCACCAATTATAAGTGCCGCTAATATAGCAAAAACCGTCCATTTGGCGATTCTGTATATTAAAAGGGCGAGCCGCATCTCGTCAGCTCGCTCCTTTGGTGTCAGTCCGTGTTCCATTATTCGTCCTTAATGAATTTCTCCATAATGGTAATCGCAAGACCTGTCACGGCTGTTATGATACCATTGACTGTTGCTGCTGTTGTTGGTTCGCAGAAATAGCTAACGCTTGCAACTGCTGCTGTCGATGCTGCTGTAATCAGCGCACAGACATAGTTATAAGTTTTCTTTGACATAATGATATAATTTTAAGTTGTACATAATTACGGCCTTTATGCCGCGTGGGTTTACCAAAAAAAAGAGAGGCATCCTTTCGGATGTCTCTCTGTTGTCGGAGGCCCCAGGCTTACACTGGAACTCCTGATGCGCTGTCAGGTATGATGTTTAGCGGTGCGACCGCCTGTTTCACCAAGCCTCTAAGTTTTTTCTTTTACTGCAATATCCTGAGTGGTGCTAAGTCGCAAAGCCGTTCGTCTACGATATCAACCGTCATGCCTAACGCTTCGGCGATCGCCTGGATTGTTTCTAATGTTACGGCATACTTGCCAGCCTCTATTCGGCTGACGTGGGTACGCTGTAGCCCTGCCCGCTCACTGAGTTGTTCCTGGCTCATGCCAGCCAACTTCCGCAGCTGTGCGATGCGCTGACCGATGCGGTCACGGGTCGCTTGTTTCTGTTCGTCTGTCATAGTTCCTTATCTTTCTATTATATCTTGCAATGTGCTCATTACGTCGTCGATGCTGCTTGCAGCGTCGTCAAGGTCGGTGATATACTCGCCCATAGCGTCGCCACGTTCCGAGTATTGGATACTTTCGGGCAGGTTGTCGAATGCTTCCTGCTCCTCTTCGCTGATACTCTCGATTTGCTCTTTGAGCATTCCCAGTTGGTCGATGATTTCCTCAATCGCCTTTCTTCTTGCCTTGTTCATAGTTCCTATTGTTTTAATGGGTGGGAGCGGTCACCCGCTCCCGTTTCCCGTTTAGAAGTTGTAGTCGAAAAACTCGCGGGGCTGTGCCTCGATGGTGAATCGTCTGCCACCGCGTCCGTACCACTTGCCGTCCTTATGCTTGCGGATGGTTTCGAGTCCGTAGCTCTCGTCGCTCTCGTAGTCCCATTCCTGAAGATCGTTGTCGAAGTGTCCGCAGAAACCGCCAGGTACAAAGCTGTCGTGCAATGCTTTCTGTGCTGACTTCTTAAGGGTTGCCTTCATGCGGCGAACGATGATCACCTTCTCGCTCTTCTCCTCGATAATCTCGTAGGCGTGTGCATCGGTCCAAAGCCACTCGGTAGCGTACTTCTTATCCTGAAGCATAATCTCGTGGAACTTCATCTGAGCTTCGAGGTCTCGGTTCTTCGTCAGTCCGAACTCACGGGCGAACCGATGCAAGGTGGAATGGCTCATGCCGCTGGCTTCCATGAGCCGTGAGTTCTCCACTTCGGGGAACCACCGGCAGAGCCATGCCCGTTGCTCGTCAGTCAGCACCCAAGCTTTCACACGTTGGCACCCTACCTTTCCGAGTTTCGTTGTGAATGGTCGGTCAACCATCTGTGCGGTCAGCACTCCAGGGAATGGGTCTATCTTCATACCTTCTCAGTTAATAGTGAACGTCTTTCCACAAAGTAGCACTCCACGCTTTTCAGTTTGCCGTTCTTGGCGGTCACATGGTTGCGGTAGCGCATTTCGTCGCCATCGAGATACATCTGCATGTGTCGTTTATCCTTGGTGATGCAATCCCAAAAGGCTTTCAGATATACCCAATCGTCGCCCTTTGGTTTGTTGGTGGTCAGTTCACTGACTACCTTTTGCACCGCTTGGATGGCTCCCAGATAGTAGGCACCATAATAGGCGACGCTCAACGCATTGAGTTTCAGTTCGTTCTCAACGGCAAAGCGTCGCGCCATGATGTCTTGTGCCTGCTCTATGATTTTATTCTCCTGCTCTGTCGTCATCGCTCTCGAAATGATGTGCTCCGTTGAAAGCTGCGATTACACCTTCCTTGTGCTCTTCGGCCATGTCGGGGTCGTTGTTGAAGATAGTGCCTTGCCATCCACGCTTGCGCAGTTCCTTGACAATCGTGTACGTGCTAACCGCATCCCATGAGCGGTTGGCTTGCTCTTGATACTGATTGATGTAGGCTTGAATTTTGTCGCTCCAAACCCTCTCAGCCTTCAGCCGTTGCTCGTTCAATCCGGCACGCTGCACCTTCAGCCGTTGCACCTGCTCGCTGAGTTCATGGATTTGGCGGTTCTTTGCCGCTATCTCCTCCTTGACCTCATTCTGCATGAGCGAAAATTGGTTCATCACTTGCGCCTTCTAGCAGCGCAACTCTCTCAACTGGTTCTCAAATTCTACTTGTGTCATAGTTCCTTTTATTTTAATTGAAGTTAATTATTTGTTAATTTGACTTTCTGCTGCGTCGTACAGGATGAGTGCTGTCAACAACATCTGCACATTGTCCACCTTGCCGTTGGCTTCTCGTTTCACGGGCTTCATGTTCTCCATGCCGTCGCTCGATTCCTGGAGCATCACGTTTCCAAACTCCCACGGCCATAATGAGTTCCTGCTGAAGTGAATCATCGGGTCGGGAATCTGATGCCCCATGCCGTCGTCCTTCGATCGCTTTACCATGTAATCAAACTCCTTCACGGCTGGCGAATAGGTGCTGAATCGCTGGCTCACGGGTACGATCATCTGCTTGGGATCGAGACCAATATCGAATATCCACTGACCAAGGGCATTCATGACCACCTTGGCATTATAGACATCGTAGCCAAACGCCATGAAGTTGATGCCTTTGCCGTCGAGTTCGATGATGCGATTGACTGGCCATGAAGGGTCAAAGGTCTGACCAGGCACGATGTGGAGGTAGCCCTTGTCTGCCCACTTCAGCAGAAGCTCACGGATGGGGCTTTCATTTACAGCCTTCTCGCTCATATACGAATCCATGTCTGCAAAGAATTCTCGCGTTCGAGTGTTGTATGCCAGATACGACACGCCATTGAGGTCGTCGCCCTTGGAGAAGTCGAGACCAGCCCACACCAGCCAGCCGTCGGTGTCCACGCAATCGTCTATGCGACGGTCAATCTGCAACGGTCGGATGTCGTCAGGCTTCAGCCAGTCCTTCACGCGGCCTGTCTTATAGACGTTCAGCAGCTTGGTGATCACTTCATTCATCTTCTCAGGGTTCTGCCGCGCCTTTGCTATCTCGTCATCGTAGAACGAGTGCTGCACAATAATTCCAAGCATCGGGTTTACCTTACGCCTGACTTCTTTCGATGTCAGCAGCAGTTCCTCGTCCTGTTGCTCCCACTCGTCGGGCTCCAGCAGCAGGCACGCCTGTCGGTCTTCACTGATGGTGTGCTCTGCGTCTGGGTCGAGTTCCTTTTCGAGCAGCAGCTTGATGCCTTGCAACTTGTCGATGAAGGGGCCTGCCTGAATGATGCCGGCGGTGGTAGAGATAAACGTCATCGGCTCGCGTCGCGGACCCATAGACGATTCCACCACGCTCACCAGCTTACCCATGTCTGAGGCACCGTTGACGTATGCCGCGCTGCCATACTCGTCAGCCGAGCAGAGCTGCGCAAAGAGTCCATCCTTCGTTTTACCACCAGCAGAGAGAGCTGTTAGCGAAGCCGTACGGAACTGTCCGGGCTTCCAGTTCACTTGCGATGCCGTAAAGCGGATGCGTCGCTCCTTTGGGTCCATCTGGTGGATCAGTTCGCGGCTGCGACTAAAAAGTATCTTCGCCTGATCTGATGCGTTTGCACAGCAGAAGCACTCCGCATTCTCATCGCCACTCATAAAGTACCAAAACTGTATGAATGCCGACAGCTGCGTTTTTGCCGTCTTACGTGGTGTGTAGAGCGTGAATTCGGTGCATAGCCGACGGAGGTCTTCGATGTATCCGTCGGGGTTCGGTCGCTCAGTGTGCAACATACCGCGTGTTCCTACTTCGGCTTCGGTGTTGATCCACACCTTCAGCAGAAACATCGAGGCGAGCACGAACACTTGGAAAGGCTGAAGTCGGTAATACGTCGGCCCTGTGTTGCCTGGGTGTTTCAGTCCACCTTCGACATGATGCCAGATGCCATTGCGCTGCTCCCAAATACCTTCATACTTAAAGATCACATCACGGAATGTCTCGATGTCGGTCTCATACGTCCGCAACAGCCGTAAGAATTTTACGGA
>Ga0326512_10004271_pt1 | contig 10378 bp, 8 predicted proteins | sample 1_2617_0518_D_FD_203652 | JGI IMG/M metagenome (GOLD analysis project Ga0326512, IMG submission 203652) | Bovine rumen microbial communities from UC Davis, California, United States - 1_2617_0518 | ecosystem: Host-associated > Mammals > Digestive system > Stomach > Rumen | place: USA: California...
TGTGAGCTTCATAGTGATACCGCTCATCATGCTTGCCTGCTTCCTGCTGACATCTCTGTTCACGCTGAGAAGCATAGATAACGTCGGGATATGGAAGATATCGGAGGAATAATGGAGGAGACACAATGAATAGGGTTTTATCGGTAAAGGACCTTTGCAAGACATACATAGTAAGAAAAAACAGCAACAATGTGCTGAGAAATATCAGCTTCGGGCTCGGCGAGGGAGAATTCGTCACAGTTATGGGACCGAGCGGAAGCGGAAAATCCACGCTGCTCTACACAGTCAGCGGAATGGACGCGATGACCTCGGGCAAGGTGGATTTCGCCGGAAAGGACATCGGCTCGCTCAGCAAGAAGGAGCTTTCAAAGCTCCGTCTGACTGAAATGGGCTTCATATTCCAGCAGATGTATATGATGAAGAAGCTGTGCATATTCGATAACATCGTGCTCCCAGCGTATCAGGCAGGAATGGCACATTCGGACGCAAACAGGCGTGCGGAGGAGCTTATGCGCAGACTCGGCATAATCGAGATCTCCGAGCACGAGGTAAACGAGGTATCCGGCGGACAGCTCCAGCGCGCCTGCCTGTGCAGAGCACTTATCAACGAGCCGAAGGTGATATTCGCGGACGAACCGACAGGTGCGCTGAATTCAAAAGCTGCCGCGGACGTTATGGATGAGCTCGTAAAGGCTAACCGTGACGGAACAAGCATAATGATGGTGACTCACAGCGTAAGGGTCGCAGCGATGAGCGACAAGGTGTTCTACCTTATGGACGGCGATATACAGGGCGAGATAGAGCTTGGCAAGTTCGACGGCGAGAGCGGGCTCGCGGACAGGGAGCGCCTTCTCAGGGACTGGCTCATCGAGCGCGGCTGGTAAGGAGCGGACTATGGATAAGAAAAAAATTTTCACCCTTGCATCGGCTCTCGTATTTGCGGCATCGCTGTTCAGCTGCGGAAGAACTGGCTACGATGATTTTTCGTTCCCGGAGCAGGAAGAGAGCACGCTCCGTCCCGTTTCCGACATATACAGGGACAACAGCGGCGATGACCTCACACCGGTCAGGGAAAAGTCAAACAGAACTGTCCGCAGCTCTGACGGGCTGTGCGTGATAGAGTGTATGGACAGCTATTTCGACGTTACTCTCGATTACGAAAAAGGCAGCTTCCGCGATGCCGGAGCCGCCTATGCAGAGGTGATACCGCTTGTTTTCGAGGGGTATCAGGAGCTGTGCGAGGGTTACATCTTCGAGAATATCAAGGCGGCTTTCAATGACCTCAACGGCGATTATTCCGGCATCGAGAACCGGACGGAGATATTATGTGACTCGCTCGGCAGGAACTACCGCGACGAGCTTGAGGGCTTTGCGGAAAAGATAAGCGGCGACAGCGAGGGCATAAAAGAGGACGGCATCCTCTCGGCTGAGGAGGCTTATCTTATGCAGCTTATCCCGGACGTTCTGCGCGGAACAGCGTGCAGTGCGCTGTCTGCGGACGGAAGCGTGACATCGACCGGTGAGCGCCTTTCCTGCCGCCTGCTCGAATGGCAGCTCGGAAGCGAAAATCAGCTATGCAGGTGTCATACGCTCCTGCATATGAAGAACGGCGATAAGAGCTTCGTTTCTGTGACGTATCTCGGCTTCCTGACGATACTCACCGCCGTCAACAATGACGGAGTCATGCTCGGAGAGCTTGACGTGGGAAGTATGAATATGGTAGAATATAGCTGCGAAGGTAAGACCAGCTATACCTACGCTATGAGGTACGCGCTCGAGAACTGCACTACTGCACGCGAAGCCGCAGGCTATCTTGCAGCGAATGCGTCGGATTATCCCTACTGTGTGAACGTTTTTGCGACTGATAAGAGCGACGCTGTCGTTGCCGAGCTCGCAGTCGTTCCCGAGGAGGGCACACCGCTTCTGCGCGACAGCTCGACTCCGCTCATTGACGGACTTGAATGGGACAGCGGCAAATACATCTGTGCAGTCAATTCGTTCGCGGCAAAGGGAAATGCCGACGGTATCACTCACTACACCGACAATATCGTCAGGTGGAACAGGTACAACGAGCTCTTCTGCGGCGAGACAGCGCTGTCGCCGGAACGTATGCGGCATCTTTTGACCTGCGAGAGTACGGATAACGATCTCGTGCGTATCCGCAGCGACGGTCTTGTCCATATGGTCATCGCGGACTATTCCGATTGCCGCCTTCAGGCGATACTCACGGATACCGGCGGCGTTGACGATGAACAGAGATTCGTGGACCTCGGCAGCTGGAAATGATCACATCAGGAGAATGAAATGACTGATATCCTTATCATAGAGGACGACCCCGAAATGGGTCAGCTCGTAAGAGATTTTCTGAAAAAAGAGGGCTTCTCGGTGCAGCTGTGTACAGCCGCCGAGGAAGCCCTTGTACTGCTTGAAAGCGAAAAATACAGCCTTATACTGCTGGACGTTATGCTGCCCGGAATGAGCGGATATGAGACCTGCGCGGAGATACGCCGGAGTCAGGACATACCGATACTTATGATGAGCGCACAGACAGACGAGGACAGCAAGCTGCTCGGATATGATACGGGCGCGGACGATTATATCGACAAGCCGTTTTCGGTAAAGGTGCTGACAGCGAAGGTGCGCGCGCTGATGAAGCGTAAGGCTCCGGAAGCTGCCGGAAGAGTGCTGAGCGGCGGCGGTATCTCGCTCGATACTGCTTCACGCCGTGTCACATCGGGCAGCGGGGAGCTGAGGCTGAATGCGAAGGAGTTCGAGCTGCTGCAATATCTTATGGAGCATATGGGCGAAGCAGTCAGCAAGGAAGAGCTGTTCAACGCCGTATGGGGCGCGGACTGCTTCACAGAGCTGAGCACAGTGAGCGTGCATATCCGCTGGCTGCGGGAGAAGATAGAGCAGGACCCGAATTCACCAAAGCTGATACAGACGGTGTGGAAGGTCGGATACAGATTCGGTGACGGCATATGAAGAAAATGTATCGTATGACAGCGGCTGCCGCTGCCATTTTCATCGCTTTGTCCGCGGCTTTCAACATCGTGACCGGAAAGATATGCAGCCGGCAGCTGAGCGACCGGAATATCGCCGTGAACAGGATAAACCGCAGCATATCCGACGCACTCGCGCAGAGCGGTGAGCCGCCGGAGGATATAATTTCCGCAAGCCTTGAAAGCTGGCGGAGGGAGTACGGTAAAAAAGCTCCGACCGAAATAAGCTTTATCCCGGTGAGCGAGAACGGGGATACGGTCTTTTATACAGACGCCGACGAAAGGTGTGCTGTTTGCAGCCTCTATGACAGCGACGGAAGACTGTGCGGACTTGTTGAATACCGTTTTGCGGACGATTCACTGAAAATGCTGAGGCTCTGTGTGAACATCGTCCTTGCAGCGAGCTTCATCATAGCTGCCGTATTCATCATCGGCACATACATCAAGATAATAATGCCATTCCGCAAGCTCGCCGATTATCCGGAAAAGCTCGCGCGTCTCAGGGACATACAGAAGCTGCCGGAGAGCAGGAGCCGGTTTTTCGGGAAATACGTGTGGGGAATGAATATGCTCACTGACGTTCTGTCCGCGAGCAGCCGGCGTATCCACGCTCTTGAGGGCGAGCACCAGAAGCTCGTTACGTCTATCGCTCATGGTGTGAAAACGCCCGTTGCGAATATCCGCCTCTACACAGACGCGGTGAGGACGGGGCTTTATACCGGTACGGGTATGACGTCGGATATTGCCGATAAAATAGACAGGAACGCCGAAAAGATACAGTCTCTTGCACAGGCGCTTATGGACGCCGCAGACGCTTCATTTGACGGACAGGATATTGAGGTGAGTACGTTCTATCTCAATGAGCTTGCCGAGCTTGTACGCAGCGAATATACGGACAGAATGGAGCTCCTGCGTATACCGTTCAGTGTGGAATGCGAGGGCGCACCGCTGCTTGAAAGCGACAAATACGCACTGTACCGCGCGATAAGTCAGCTGCTTGAAAATGCGCTGAAATACGGTGACGGTACAGGTATCACAGTGAAGATGATGAAGCAGGATGACGGCTTCTCTATCGCAGTGCGCAGCCGCGGCGGACTTCTTCCCGAGAGCGAGCTGCCGTATGTTTTCAGGAGCTACTGGCGCGGCTCGAATGCTGCCGGCAAGGACGGGAGCGGTATCGGTCTTTACGTCGTACACGAGACCGCAAAAGCTCTCGGCGGAAGCGCCCACGCAAGGCGCTTAGAGGGAACGTCAGAGATGGAATTCGTTATATTCCTCGAAAAATAGCTGCTTGTATATTTCATACAAGCGGCTTTTTCTCTGATATATCTTTGATAGTCCATATGAGGAGCAGGAGCGAAGCTGCCATCATTATCGCCTCAGTCACAGGCTGAGCCCACAGCATACCGCCGAAGCCGAAGAAATAGTCGAGCGTGAGCAGCAGCGGTATATAGAGTATCAGCTGCCGGACGAGAGTGACGGCGAATGCGAGATGCGGCTTGCCCATTGCCTGAAATGACATACGGCACATCGAAACAGTTCCCACGAACGGGAGAATGAATATGAGCCTGCGCAGTACGTGAGAGCCGATGCTCACGACATCTGGGGAGTCGGTAAAAATGCCGATGAGCAGCGGCGCGAGCAGCCAGTACATCAGCATCAGTACAGCCTCAGTGCCGGTGACAGTGAGCACGCCTGCTTTCAGCACCTTTCTCATACGATCGGCATTGCGAGCGCCGTAGTTATAGCCCATTATCGGCTGTGTGCCCGAGGCGAAGCCCTGATATACGTAATTCCCGAGCGAGAGCACCTTCTGTGCGATACCCATTGCAGTTACGGTGAGCTCGCTGTAATTGACCGCAAGATTGTTGTTGACCGTGTATGCGGCGGAGGTGAGGAGAGTTTCGAGCGAAGCCGGGATACCGACCCAGTATATCTCGCGGAGTATCTCGCCCGTCGGCATTATCATAGCCGCGGAGGGACGCAGCAGCGTTTTGCGGCGGACGTAGTACAGCACCGATACACCGGATCCGGCTGCATTGCTGAGTATCGTGGCGATTGCCGCACCGCGTATCTGCATACCGAGCGCGAAGATGAAGAGCGGGTCGAGAGCGATGTTCATCAGCGTACCGACTATCATCCCCGTCATCGAATAGCGCACTGAGCCCTCACTTCGCAGGAGAGCGCCTGATGTGTAGCTCCCCATCGTAAAAAAGCTGCCGAGCAGTATCACCTGCACGTACTGCTTCGTGAAGTCATAGGTGTTGTCCTTCGCACCGAGGAGCCGCACCAGTGCGGGCAGGAATGCGAGCCCTATCACTGTGACGAGCACACTGTTTATGAAGGTCAGCACAAAGGCTGCGGTAAGCGTGTGAGCAGCCTTTTCCTTTTCGCCGGAGCCGAGACATCTTGCAATGAATGAGGAAGCGCCTGTCCCGACGATGTTTGATATTGCGACCGTGACCATCATCACGGGGTAAGCGAGATTCACCGCCGCGAGCTGATAATCGTCTCCGGTCATACCGATGAAATACGTATCAACAAGGTTGTAAAGCACCATAATGAACATACCGATGATAAGCGGTACGCTCATTTTCACGACTGCCTTGTACGGCACCTCGCGGCTCAATGTGTAAATGCGTCTGTCTTCTTTGTTGTCCATTTTTATCCTGCCTCGGGATCAGATATTTTGTCAGCCTGAGCTGTTATCATATCCTATTATACACCAGTGCCGGAGAAAATACAATAAGTGGGAGGATCAACGGGAATGCCGCCTGACATTTTTTCTTGACAATATCGGATTTTACGGCTATAATTGACTTATCATACACACGGCAATAATCTGGATTTCACTATTGAAAGAGAGGGGTTCATTGTGAAAACAAGACTAAGATCTGCCGCAGCGATAATTGCAGGAGCCGCCGCGCTCTCAGCAGCGCCGTACAGCGCACCGCAATACGCCCGCGCAGCCGCGCAGACCGTTTGCATAAACGAGGTCTGCTCACAGAACAAGACCGCACTTGCCGACAGCTACGGCGTCTATTCCGACTGGATAGAGCTGTACAATCCCGGCTCTGAGGCGGCAGACATTTCAGGCTACGGCTTGTCCGACGATGCCGCCGCACCGCTGAAGTTCACCTTCCCTGCCGGGACGACTATCAGTGCCGGAGCGCATATGGTAGTATTCGCCTCAAAGCAGCAGTCCACCGCAGCAGAGCTCCACACCGGCTTTGCGATAAGCAAGAACGGCGATAACATCGTGCTTTCGGCTCCGGACGGAACAGTGCTCGAGCAGACGGAGATACCCACGCTCGGGACTGACGTGAGCTACGGCAGAACGCCTGACGGGAGCAATACCTTTGAAATTATGACGCCCACGCCGAAAAAGGCAAATGCGTCAGCTGTATCTTCGCCTGTATTTTCGGCTCCGTCGGGATTCTACGGAACTGATCTCGCACTTTCGCTCTCTGCCGGAAGCGGAACAACTATCTGCTATACGACGGACGGCAGCGACCCGACAACTTCTCCGACGGCGCAGGTGTATACCTCTGCGATAACGGTGAAGGACCGCACAAACGAGCCGAACATCTACAGCGAATACGCCGAGGACGAGTATTCCGCGACCTCTATCTCGCGCAAGACCGGCTACAAAAAGCCGCCCTTCAAGGTGGACAAGGCAACTGTTGTGCGCGCCGCGGCAAGGAATGCGGACGGAAAATTCAGCGATGTCGTCAGCCAGACATATTTCATCACAAGCGGCAGCCTTTCGCAGTATAAGGATATGACTGTGGTGTCGCTCGTGACCGACCCGGATAACCTCTTCGATCCCGACAAAGGCATTTACGTCACCGGTACGCAGTATCTTCAATGGCTGAGAAGCTCCGCCTACGACCCGAAAAAGAGCGCGTGGGATACGGATAATGTCTGCAACTTCTTCTCACACGGCAAGGAGTGGGAGCGCGAGGCGACTATCACTGTATTCCGCGATGGCGAGAGCATAACCGAGCAGAATATGGGCATACGCATAAAGGGTGCATCCACGCGAAATACCGCGCAGAAGAGCTTCCACCTTTATGCGCGCAGCGACTATGGCGCTTCAAAGCTCGAATATCCGATGATACCCGGAAATCTCGACTGGCAGGGCAGGCTTATAGACAAATATGACTCTATCTCGCTGCGTGCTGTCGGCGAAGAGGGACGTCTCCGCGACGGCTTCGCGCAGAAGCTCGTTGCAGACAGAGATGACCTGACAACGCAGGATATGACGAGCTGTGTCGTCTTCATAAACGGCGAATACTGGGGACTTTACGAGATGATAGAGAAGCTGTCTGACTACTTCATCGAGACCAATTACGGCATCGAGAAAAAGGATGTCGCGATGATAAAGAACGGTGAGATAGAGGAGGGACCGCAGGAGGAGCTCGACAGCTTCGTGAGCTTCTGCAACAGCTATTCCAGGCTCGACCTGACGAATGAGGCGAACTATAAGGCTGTATGCGATTTTATCGACATCGACAGCTTCATCGACCACTACGCGGCAGGCATCTACCTCGGGACATATGACTGGCCGAACCGCAACTGCGGTATGTGGCGCAGTATGGGCGAGCCCATTCCCGGCAACCCATACAGCGACGGCAAATGGCGCTTCATCTCGTTCGACTACGACTTCACTATGGGCAAGACCTATGCCGATTTCGGCGGAGTCGAGGGCTATGCATATGACGGCTTCAGGCATATGGAGAATATGGACAACGGCGGAAAATACGCTCCCACGAACCTGTTCATAAATCTGCTGAAGAACAAGGATTTCCGCGACAGATTCGTGAACGTCTACTGTGACTACGCGAACGAGGTCCTTTCCTCCGAGAAGGCAAATGCGCTTGCAGAGGTCTACGTCAAGGACTACACCGAGCCGCTCGCCCAGACGACTGTGCGCTGGTGGGGCTTCTACGGCGGCTCGAAGGAGAGCAATCTCAGCTATAACCGCGAGCAGTACCTGAACAAGACTATCCCCCAGATAAAGGAATTCTTCCGCCAGAGGAAGAAGTACACGCTTGAGGATATGCGCGATTATCTCGGACTTTCACAGACGATGAACACGATAACGCTCAGGACCTCCGGAAACGGAACGATAAGGATAAACTCGATAACTCCCGATACAAGCAGCGGCTGGAGCGGCGAATATTCGGCAGATTGTCCGGTAACTCTCACTGCTGTCCCCGATAAGGGAGCTGAGTTCACGGGCTGGAGCGGCGACCTCTCCGGAAAGCAGCAGACCGTTACCGTAACGCTCAGGGAGGCTATGGAGATTACAGCGAGCTTCGGCGAGAAAAAGCTCGTCCGCGGAGACGTGAACGGTGACAGCCTGTTCACTTCGGCAGACCTCGTTTCGCTTCAGAAATGGCTGCTCGGCACACGCGGCGAAAAGCTTGCTGACTGGGAGGCTGGCGACCTCGTGAGCGACGGAAGGCTCGATACCTTTGACCTCTGCCTGATGAGGCAGGAGCTCACCAAAAACAGATAAAACGGAGGTGATGTTCTGTGAACCGGGAATGGTCAGAGCTGAACAAGTCAGTGCAGACACTGCTGAAAAAGCGCGACACGTATGAGGAAGGGCTCGAAAGGCTTTTCGAGCTGCGCGGCAAGCTCTGGGACGTGATATGCTCGTTCAGGAGCGAGCTCAGCCGCGAGGAACTCTGCGCCATACCTTTCATCGGCGCAGACGGCTATCACAGCAAAACGATAGCGTATTCGCTCTGGCACATCTTCCGTATCGAGGACATCACCGCGCACACTCTCATTGCCGGCGACGAGCAGGTCTTCTTCCGCGGAGACTGCCGTGAGCGCACCGGCTCGCCGATAATAACTACGGGCAACGAGCTCTCCGGGCGGCAGATAGCCGATTTCTCGGAGCAGCTCGACATATCCGGGCTGTACGATTACATCTCGGAGGTAAAAACTGATACGGAAAAGATACTGCACAGTCTGCCGTTCGATTCTATGAAGCATAATACGGCGGCAGAGCACAGAGAGCAGCTCCTTTCGCTGAATGTCGTCAGCTCCGACGAGAATGCGGCGTGGCTGATAGATTACTGGTGCGGCAAGGACGTCCGCGGACTGATACAGATGCCGTTCTCGCGGCACTGGATAATGCACGTTGAGGCGTGTCTGCGGATAAGGGAAAAGCTGCGGAAAATGGCGAAGTAAAGGAGATACGGAAATGGTGACGAAGCAGCAGCTCAGGGATTCGCTCGCCGGGCTCGGCATAGGAAAGGGAATGACACTGGAGGTACACAGCTCTCTCAGCAGCTTCGGAGAGCTTGAGGGCGGCGCTGTGACGGTCATAGATACGCTGAAGGAGCTCGTCACGGAGGAGGGCAGCATTTTTATGCCGGCACTTCGTTTCAGCCGCGAGCTGCCGCTGACTGACGAGGACAAAAGGCTCGGTATCACCGTGAAGATAAAGATACTCTCCCCCGACGAGGAGCACACCGCAATGGGCATTGTAGCCGATACCTTCCGCGCAATGCCTGATACGTTCACGGGACGCGATACGATAAGCACATCCGGCTGGGGAAAGCACGGCAGAGAAGCACTCACGGGCGGACTTGACTATGCGATACATAACGGCGGCAAGGCTCTTCTGCTCGGTGTGGATATTTACAAGCTCACAGCAATGCACTATGTCGAGCCGATAACGCCGGAGGACATCAACGCGCAGTTTGCTCCGACAGAGGAGATAAACCGCGTATATCCACCGGATAAATGGCTCATCGAGGCAGGTCATCCGCCGGTGAAGGCGTGGTATAAGATACAGGCGATGGCATACGAAAAGGGACTCATCAGAGAGGGGCAGATAGGCGACTGCAAGGCGATGTTCTTCGATATATGGTCAGTCGTCTCGCTGTACGAAAACGAACTGAAAACGGACCCATACGGGCTGTGGGGAATGGAAAGGACCTTATGAGAAGAACTCATAAGGTCCGTTTTTTCAGCTGAAAACGAAGCTGAGTGCGATAAGTATCAGTCCGATGATGAGCTTTGCTCCGAAGCGCGGCAGCCCCAGACGGCTGATGATTCTCTCAGGCTTTTCCGGATCAACAAGCAGCTCGCATTCCTCGTCCTTTTCCGGGAGCTTTTTCAGATCCAGATATATGTTGTCCACGGCTTCGAGCTCCTCGCCGCCGTAGTAGAATCTCCATATCGGTGCGGCGATGTAGTAAGAGGTGTCATCGTTGCGGATACGAAGGATTCGGTGCCCGTAACAGACCGCACTCACCGGCTCGATGCAACGCCTTTTCAGCATCATCCTGTAATACAGTGTCGGTATTATCTGGAGAAGTCCGCCGGTGATGAATATCGCTCTGCTGAGTACG
>Ga0326512_10004274_pt1 | contig 10373 bp, 7 predicted proteins | sample 1_2617_0518_D_FD_203652 | JGI IMG/M metagenome (GOLD analysis project Ga0326512, IMG submission 203652) | Bovine rumen microbial communities from UC Davis, California, United States - 1_2617_0518 | ecosystem: Host-associated > Mammals > Digestive system > Stomach > Rumen | place: USA: California...
ATGCCTCGCAGAAGATCATCGCTGCCATCAAGTCTTATATAGGACTGTAAAAACGGATAGAATAATAACAATCTCCCGCAAAGGCTCAGCAGAGCACTTGCGGGAGATTGTCTTTTAATTTGTTATTTTGAACTGCGTTCAATCACTTTCTTTCGAAAGAAAGTTTTCAAAGAAAGGATTCTGTCCTTTTCTTTGGCGTAAAAAAAGAACTAAAAGAAACATCCCCCCCCTCAACATCATCAAGAACAAAACAGTACGGTGGCTCGGTGAGACCAACTGCGAGAGCGAACGCACCTTCTGTACCTTCTCCTCCATGACCTTCGGACTGCGTGCAGCCCTCAAACTGCTCCGCACCAACTACCAGCGGCATGGATGCGTCACCATCCGGCAGATCATACGGCGGTGGGCTCCCGAGACGGAGAACAAGACGGAGGCGTATATCCAGACCGTCAGCCGCATGACAGGCATACTGCCCGACACCACGCTGCCCCCGATGAAAGGGGAGACACAGGAGGTGTGGCTCGCCATCGTCCTCGCCATGGCGACGGTGGAGTGCGGACTCGACCAGTCGGACCGCAACGAGTTGCAGCCCTATCTGGAGAATGCCTGGAGCCTGCTGTGACACCTGACGCAGGGGGACAGCCGTGGTAGAAAATGAAGTGAACCCCGAAAGTTTTTTGTCTAACTTTCGGGGTTCACTTCAAATAGGCACATCCTCTTTTTGTTCCCCTTTACCTCTCACCTTGAATAGTATTTGTGGATGGCATATAGCGGAAGGATGCGGACATGCCTGACCGCACCGTCAGCCTTGCCATCGGGATGAGCCCTGTCGATTATCGCCTGATGCTCACACGCGACCTGAAGTAGTTTCTGGGTGCCTGGTATGCAGAAATATGTGTAAATGTTTTGAGTTTTAAGGGAAAATAACTATATTTGCAATCACTTAGACAGATATATGGGTAAGAGAGGACAGATGGGCATAGGATGTCTGTTGGGGCATGTCATCCGATATGTGAAGCCGTACCGCGGTCTGGTCATCATCACATTGGTGCTGACCCTGCTGACCTCTTTGCTGGCACAGGTGAATGCCATCGTGCTCGACCGTGCCGTGGATGCTATCAATGTCCTGGACATGCAGCCGACCTTGTCATGGGGCAGTGCGATGAGTCTGCTGACACTCATCGCCACTGTACTGCTGGGTAAGGAGGTCCTTGCCACCATCGTCAATTTCTTCCGTCGTTATTATGGAGAGCGGATGCGTATCTTGGTGAGCCGCGACCTGTCGGTGAAGGTCGTCAAGCATATCCTGACCTTCCGCATGGCGTTTTTCACCACGACAGGCAATGAGCCGGGCAGGTTGCAGGCGCGTATCGACAAGGGCGTGACGAGTCTGAGCCGTGCCGTCAACCTCTTCTTCATCGATATCCTTCCGCTGTTCTCCAGTGCGGTACTGGCACTGATACTGATGTTCGCCGCCAATGTCTATGTGGGACTGGTGGCACTGCTCATTGTCCCTGTCTATTTCTATGTCACCTATATTCAGGCAGAGCGTATGAGAGCCGGACGGCACGGTATCTTCCTGGGGCAGCAGGCTGTCAGCCAGAATATCCTGAGCACCATTGAGAGCATCACCGTCATCAAGTCGTTCAACCGGGAGGAACGGGAGGGACAGCGGCAGGCAGAAGTGCAGGACGCTGTGACTAACCTGCAGCTGAGTACCCGCAAGCAGAGCTATTTCTATACAGGATTGAAGGGATTCCTGGAACAGATAGGTACCGTCCTCGTCATCATCCTGACGGCATATCTCGTACTGGTTGACTACCCGGGAATGACCATCGGTAAGATCATGTATCACGTGATGCTGTTTGCCAATGTCAGCGCTCCCATCCGCCAGTTGCACCGTATCTATGATGACCTGAATGACGCACTGATATACTCCGAGGAGCTCCTCGACCTGCTGGAGGGAGAGAAGGAAGTGGAAGAGTCCGGTGAGGAGCGTCCTACACTGGTGAAGGGTGGCTTCGACTTGGAGCATGTGGACTTCACCTATCCTAACGGTGTGAAAGCCCTTCATGACGTGACGATGCACATTGAAGCGGGGAAGATCACCGCCTTTGTGGGTGTGAGTGGCGCAGGTAAGAGTACCGTCGTCAACCTGCTGGATAAGTTCTACCATGCCGATAGCGGGTCGATCAGTCTTGATGGTGTCCCCTTGCAGCAGTGGAATACCCAGTGGCTGAGAGAGAATGTAGGACTGGTGATGCAGAAGAACCATATCTTCGATGGAAGTATCGAGGAGAATATCAAATACGGTAACCCCAAGGCGACGCATGACGACGTGGTGGATGCCGCCCGTAAGGCGTTCCTTTACGACCAGGTGATGGCGTTGCCTGAAGGTTTCGACAGCAGTGCCCTTCGTCTGAGTGGCGGACAGCAGCAGCGTGTTGCCATTGCCCGTATGTTTATCAAGAACCCCGCCATCATCATCCTCGACGAGCCGACAGCGAGCCTGGATGCTATTGCCACAGAGCAGATCAAGGCAAGTATTGATGCAATCAAGGAAGGACGTACGGTGATTGTCATTTCGCATAATATCGGACAAATTGTCGATGCAGACCAATTGTATATGTTGGAGCAGGGACGAGTGGTAGAGAGTGGAAAACCTGATGAGGTCTACAAACAAGGAGGACGTTACAAGGAGATATTCGATGCCAGTGCCCGTAGTATGAATGCTGACAGAATAGCAGATGTGTTGGACCAGTGATGTGAAAAAATGAGAAAGAGAATATGGACAGCGGTACTCTGGTGCCTGATGATGTTGCTGGTGACGGCTTGTGTGGATGGTAAAATCCCTCCTCACTCGGAGGCTTTTATCAATCAGTATTTCCCTCATTTGTCAGTCGTTCTTGTAGAGATGGATAATGACGATGATGACGAATTGGAATACAGTGTGTTGCTTAATGACGGTACGAAGATTGAATTCGACCTACAGGGACATTGGAAAAGGGTAGGACGCAAAAAGACAGGTGTTCCCACTTCACTTATCCCTCCTGCTATCAACCAGTATGTGAGGATTCATTTTCCTGAGGATGTCGTTACGAAACTCAGCAAGAAGCCGTATGGCTTCAAAATAGAACTTTCCAACGATATGGACGTACGCTTCAATCCGAAAGGGCAGTTCATGGAGAAGATAGATTGACAGATAAAAAACAAAAGATTATATGAACAAAAACGAGAAATTTGTAATTACCATCAATCGCGAACTAGGTAGCGGTGGTCGCACGGTAGGTGAAAAATTAGCCGAACGTCTGGGTGTCTCATTCTATGATAAAGCCCTTATCAAGGCTTTGGAAGAGAAATACCATCTCACGGTGGAGGAGATAGAGAAATTGAAAGGGCAAAAGAACAACTGGTGGTCGGATTTTAAACGGGTGGTCTCTGTTGGAGGCGCCTTGCACCAATCTGCCTATTATCAAGTGCCTGTCGGTAGTAAGTCAGAGCTGTTGACAACAGCGGATTTGTTCCATGCCGAGACAGAAATCCTGGAGGGTATTGCAGTAAATGAATCATGTGTCATTGCGGGTCGTTGTGGATTCTTCGTATTCCGTAATCATCCCAACCATCTGAGTATTCTTATTCTGGCTCCCTTAGAGTATCGTATCCAGCGTGTGATGAGGAAAAAAGGACTGTCTCATGAGGATGCGGAAAGAATCATTAGACAGGTAGACAGGATGCGTGAGAACTATGTCACTAAATATACAAATTCCTCGCGTTATGATGCTCGTAACTATAATTTAGTCATCTCCTCAGATGAAAGGACAGAGGATGAGATTGCTGATCTTATCGTCAGGTATATTGGGTAATCTTTGTATGACATGAACAAGGACGAAAAGTTTATTATCACCATCAACCGTGAGTTGGGTAGTGGTGGCAGGACTGTTGGACGCAAACTTGCCGAGCAGTTGGGCGTAAAGTATTACGACAAAGCTATCATCCAGGGGCTGACCGAGAAATATGGGCTGACAGCTGAAGAGATAGAACAGTTGAAGGCTCAGGAGAAACCGTCATGGTGGGGCGAGTTGCAGGAACGTTGTAAATCGTTGCTGAGTTCCAACCGTCAGGAGAAGCCCTCTACCAGTGCGATGTTTGAGACAGAACGGAAGATATTGGAAAGACTAGCTCATGAGGAATCCTGTGTGGTGGCTGGTAGAAGCGGTTTCCTGATTTTCCGTGACTATCCCAATAGTTTGAATGTGTTTATCCAGGCATCCACCGAATATCGTATTGAGCGTTTGATGAAGAAACAGGGGATGACCTATGCTGCCGCTCTCGATACTCTCGACATAGTGGATGAGGGACGTGAGACATACCTGAAAAAATATAGTGACCGCTCTCGGTACGATACGCGTAACTATGATATCATGCTCTCAATGGATTGTATGACGGAGGATGATGCCGTAGCCGTCATCATGGAGTATGTCAACAGAAAGAGATAATCGAAGAAGGGATGATAATGGTCATCTCTTCTTTTTGTATAAGTAAGCTACTGCTGCACCTGAGATGTTATGCCATACGCTGAAAATGGCTCCAGGGATGGTGGCGAGGGGGTAAGCAGCAAAGTGAATTGTTGCCAGACTGCTTGCCAGTCCTGAGTTTTGCATGCCTACCTCAATGGATATAGCTCTCTTCTTGGCTTCTGACAGACCGAGCAGTCGTCCGAGCAAATAACCGAAAGATAGTCCGCAGAGGTTATGAAGTGCCACCACTACGACAATCAGCATTCCTCCTGCGAGAAGCTTTTCGGCGTTTGCGGAAATGACGATGGCAACGATGAAGGCGATGACTACGGAGGAGAATGCAGGTAAATAGTCTGTTACTTTCTCCGTGAATCTTGGCAATAAGGTTTTCAAGACTAGACCGATAATGATGGGTAGGATGACTACCCAGAGGATACTAAGGAACATGCTTGCCACATCAACATGAATGCTCTTTCCTGCCAAAGCCCATGTCAGCAAGGGGGTGAGTAGGGGAGCGAGTAGGGTGGAGACACCTGTCATCCCCACAGAAAGGGCAAGGTCGCCTTTTGACAGATAGGTGATGACGTTAGAGGCAGTGCCGCCTGGGCAACATCCAACTAAGATGACACCAAGTGCCAGCGCCTCATCAAGTGAGAAGAGACCTGCCAGTCCCCATGCCAATAATGGCATGATGGTAAATTGTGCCAGACAACCGGTGATGACGTCTTTGGGACGGCTGAATACGATGCGGAAGTCTTGTAGGTTCAGTGTCAGTCCCATTCCGAACATGACTATTCCCAACATGTAGTTGATGACAGTGGGACGTACTTGTTGAAGTGCATCGGGAAAAGTCAGTGCCAGTATAGCAGTTACTAATACCAGCACCCCCATATATTCCGATATGTAATGACAGATCTTTTTTATTTGAATCATAGTGCAAATGTAATCATTTTTATTGAATACGACAAATAATTAATGATATTTACCGAAAAAACGGCACCCATAAGAACATGCATGAGGCTGGTATCTTGTTTTTTTTTAAACAATATAGGAGATGGAAAAATAAAAAATATATGTATCTTTGCAATATTTAATAACTAAACTAAAATTGTACGAAAACAGGAGGTCTTATGAGGAAATTGTTACTTGTGCTGATAATAGTGTGTCTGTATAGTATGGCAATTGGTGCTGAGCCTGTCGGAAGACAACGGGCACAGCAGATTGCGGCTCAGTTCTTGAGTAAAATATCTATCTCACACAGGGCACCATCTGCTTTGGAGATGCAGGCAGAGGCAGTATTTAACGAAAAGAATGGTATGGGTATGCCTTATCTTTATGTCGTTCATGCGTCAGAAGATAAGGGCTTCGTGATCGTCAGCGGTGATGACCGCTTTGCTGAGGTATTAGGTTATAGTGACAGTGGCTCGTTTGATGAGAACCTGTTGCCTGACAATATGAAGGCATGGTTGCAAGGCTATATTGAGGAGATGAAGGAGCTGGATGCCAGAGGCTATGCTCCGATGATGACCTCCCGCCGTGCGGCAACGTCATGGCCAGTCATCAAGCCAATGACTACGACGAAGTGGTTCCAGGGGGCTCCATATAATGATTTGCTGCCTACGGATGAGGTCATCGGACACTATCTTGCAGGCTGTATGACGATAGCTACAGCACAGTTGGTGAACTACTGGGCACAAAAGACAGGAAAACCTGCTAAGACATTGAAACCTGTTCCTGCCTATACTACTGAGACATTAAAGATTGCTATAGAGGAATTGCCTGTCACCGAGTTCGACTGGACGAAGATGCGGAATGCGTATGATGAGACATCTGTTGAAGCCGATAAGGCTGAAGTGGCAAAACTCATCAAGTATTGTGCCTATGCCAACCAATCGGACTTCACACCCCTTGTGACTGGCGGAAGGAGTCTCACGATTCCCGAGACACTGATCGAGTATTTTGGGTTCGATAAGACGGCGAATCTTCAGCTCCATGAATTGTATTCACATGATGACTGGACGGCAATGATCTACAACGAACTGAAGAATCAGCGACCTGTCATCTATGGCGCGTCAACGACTGGAATATCGACAGCGGGACATGCCTTTATTATCGACGGTTATGATGGTGATGAGATGTTTCATATCAATTTCGGATGGGGTGGAAAAAATGATGGCTATTACAAACTATCCGTCATGGACTATCATAATAAGGATAACAAGGACGCTCCCGTCTCACCCTCCAGCTTTACCACCGGTCAGGCAGCAGTTTTTGGCGCACAGACAGGTGTCAGCACTCCGGCGGAAATGTTGTTTAGCACCTTAACATGGGGCGTAATGGTAACTGATAATACTGTTACTGCCAATTACACAAATTTAATGGGTATGCTGAACACGTTCGAGATTGGGTTGGCATATATGGACGAGAATGGTACCCTTGAGACCATTGTCACGAGGGAAGAGGAAATACCCGTAGGTTTTGTGTTTAAGGAAATCTCCTGTACCGTGCAACCTACAGACAAAGCACAGGGGACGTATAAGATAGTGCCTATCAGCAGGATCAAAGGAAAGGGCCAGTGGACTGTCGAGAAGCAACATTATGTCTTGGCAACGTTTGATGGTACTAACGTAAAACTGACGGTGTCTGCCCCACAGTTGGAAGCCGTCGACTTCCAGGTTATCGGTTCGAAGAAGGCAATGTTAGACCAGGACATCAGTTTTGTGCTTAGGAACAAAGGCTCAGAATTCCTCAGTAATGTATATCTGTTTGCCAGTACAACGGAAGAAAAAGGAAAAGTACGCTCACATTGTGCCGTAACAGTGGTGGAGAAAGGCAGCCAGCAGGTAGTGCTGCCTTTCAATCCTGACGTGGCAGGGAAGTGGAATGTTTGGGTTGCCACTGATGAGTCTGGTTCCAATGTTATAGGCTCTGCGACATTTGATATCGCGGAATTCAGCAATCCTGTTGTCTTTTTCATAGCTACCAATAAGCCTGCTTCGGTGGAAGACTTAAAGGCAACAATAGGAACTGAACCGATAGAATCTGGAGCTGCTGTTGAACTTAAGTCGATGCTGACGATTACGGCAGCTGAGGCACCTAACTATCATATAGAATGGTATCTCAACGGCAAGAAATTAGATGCCGTCGGCAATGTCATCTCACAAACGGTACTGAACGACTATCAGATTGAGGCCCGCTATGTGGAGAACTTCAAGTTCATCTTCGAGGGGACACCGTTTGTGAAGTATGCCGATGCGAATGGTATCTTCTATATGGGACCGAACTTCTATAACCATAAATTCGACAAACTGCGTGCCTTCGGCTATAGCGTGGCAAGCTATACGGGCAGTAATGGTAAGAACTATCTGGTGGACAACGCCCCTGACGCCATCCTCATCGTCAAGGACACGCTGACTTCCGATGTGGTGATGACACCCAACTATGAGTTGAACCAGTGTGACCTCGGTGATGTCACCGTGATGCCGCTATGGGACTTTGACAAGCCAGACAGTGTAGCCCGCTTTGATAACTATCAGGGAAAATGCTGTTTCACGAAACCGACATGGTTTGATTCTAACTATATAGATCTGAACATGTCGTGCGATGCCACCAATGGATGGATAGACAATGTGCGAGGCAAACAAAAGGGTTATGCCGATGTAGGAGCAGGAACGAAATTCACACTGCCGGCCCGCTACGGTACCATCTATCGTATGACAACGAAGGAGGAACTCTCTGCCACCACGATAGCCGACAGTACCAGTGCCAGCTTCAGGAAATCGACAGATGCCGCAGGCAACCAGGTGGCTACCTTATTCTATCGCGGGTCAGACAAAGACTCCATCCAGATTGTGGTGGGCGAGGATATTCAGCTGGTATCCATCTCTGCCTCCTATCCGGGTGGTGATAATGTGCTGACGTGGTTGCCGGATACGACGGCGACCGCCAAGGATGAACTTGTTACGGTGGAGAAGACTGGCGAGGCAGGAGGACTGCTCTATGACCTGTCCGACCTGACCATCAACGGCGGATTGAAGGTAGTGGCTGGAACGCATCGTGATAGTTGCTCCGTACAGATAGAAGTCCCCAATGAGAAGGATGAGAACAAATACCTGTCGGCGACCTTCCAGATGGATGACGGGTTCTCCTTCGCCCTTAAGAGACTGCTCACACAGATGGTACTAGAGGGAGCCGACAAGTCGGCTAATGTGGAGATCGTCCTCTCCGACGAGTTCGGTACTGAGTTGAAGTCAAAAGTCTATGAGCATCTTCAGACAGATGTCGTGTTCACTGATACGTTGGAGAACCTGGGGAAGACCAAGGAACTGCACATGGAGGGTAAGATCACGCTGAAGATATATGTCTATGGTGCGGCAGACTATTACCGTCTGTACATGCCTATCACGTGTTCCGTTGAGATCTGTGAGGTCATGCGGTTCCCGGAGGGTTACAACTATGCCACTTACAAGGCGAAGAGCGAGATAGACAATGACGGTGCGGCACTGTTGAGTGTCGATGCCTACGAGTTGGTAGGTGTTGATGACGAACATGACTATGTTATCTTGAATCCCATAGAGGAAATTCCGATGGGTGATGTTCTTGTTATTCATTCAGATGTGGCGGGTGCTGTGCATCATATCCCGTTGACAAGAGCCGATGATGCTTATGTGCGTGGCAATAATAGGTTATGGGTTTCCGATGGAACCGTCAAAGGTGGTAAGGATATCTATCGCTTCAGTAAGGAAGGTGACGAGTATGTGTTCCGTTCATCCTCTGCTGATGTGACGTTGCCCCGTGGCGAGATTTATATGAGGTTTCATAGCACGACAAAGAAAGAAGTGTATTATCTCAATGAGAAATCTGTTCCACCACAGACACCTGAGCTCGTTTTCCATGAGAATGAAGACAACAATCCTCTTATAGAACAGTATAGAGGTAGAACGATTAAGAAAGTAGTTTTTGACGGACATAAGTTATATAAGAATCATATGTGGAACACCATTTGCCTGCCCTTCGACATCATTGGTGAGAACATTGATTCAAGCCCGTTGCAAGGGGCGGAAATCCATGAGATGGATCTGACCGACAGTAAAGATTATAAAGCCCCGACAGGCTATGATTTGGAAAGTGGCGTCGTGACGCTCAACTTCAAGTCTGTGCATGCCATAGAACCAGGCAAACCCTATTTCCTGGAATGGAGGACTACGTCGTCAAGTGAGATTGTCAATCCTGAGTTTGACAATGTCACCATCAAGACGACGGAAGCCGCTGAGATGGCTATAACCAGCAACGATGGCAAGGTGCAGTTTGTGGGCACTTATGATCCTGTGATGCTCACAGGCAACAATGCTTCTAATCTTTATGTGGGTACTGATGACAATATCCATGTTCCGACGGAACATCAAGAGGTCGGTGCTTTCAATGGCTACTTCCTCGTCGACTTGGGTAATGGTCTTGGAATACCAGGAAGCAATCCACTCAATAAGATCCTGCTGAATATCGCCGGAGGGGGTGACGTGCTTCGTGTCATCACCATTACCGTGCCCCATAATCTTCAGGATGATGTATGGTATGATCTGCAGGGAAGGAAGTATGTTGACAAACCCACGCAGCGAGGCATCTATATCCTGAAAGGTAAGAAGATATTGATAAAATAGATTCATAATAATTAATAAGACCTATGAAAATGAGAAAATCTATAATACTATTTGTCTTATGGCTGTGTGGTATGACCGTCATGGCTGATGTCACCGTCACTTTCAAGGTTACTAACAAGCCTTCCTCTCTTGTGGACCTTGTCGTGACAACAGACGGAACTCCTATTTCATCGGGCGCGACCGTTGCAGACAACGCAAT
>Ga0326512_10004275_pt1 | contig 10373 bp, 10 predicted proteins | sample 1_2617_0518_D_FD_203652 | JGI IMG/M metagenome (GOLD analysis project Ga0326512, IMG submission 203652) | Bovine rumen microbial communities from UC Davis, California, United States - 1_2617_0518 | ecosystem: Host-associated > Mammals > Digestive system > Stomach > Rumen | place: USA...
ATGGTAATGGTAGAACTTCTAGATTAGTTATGAATTTATCTTTAATGAATAGTGGTTATTTACCAGTTATTATTAAGAAGGATAAAAGATTAGATTATTATAATGCTTTAGATAAGGCTCATACTACTGGTGATTATACTGATTTTGTTAAGTTAGTTAATGAATTGGAAATTGAAATGATTAATAAATATTTAGAATTGTTGTAAAATGCTTAAAATGTTAAATACCTAAGTAATTCTTAGGTATTTTTTATTTTAGTGTTGTAAATATTTTTTTGATGTGCTATAATTTATTTGTCGTTGATTTAGGGGCGTAGTTAAATGGTATAATAATGGTCTCCAAAACCACTGTTGGGAGTTCGATTCTCTCCGCCCCTGCCATGTTGATTTATTCGAACTTTTATAGTTCGTTTTTTAATATATTGAGGTGTTTTTTATGAGGATTATTGTTATTGGTGGAGGAGCTTCTGGTATTGTTGCTAGTATATTTGCTAAGAGGGATAATAATGAGGTTATTGTTTTAGAGAAAAATAGTAGGTGTTTAAAGAAGTTACTTATTACTGGTAATGGAAAGTGTAATTATTTTAATGATGTTTTTAGTTTTGAACATTATTATTCTAATAGTAACGATTTATCTTTTATTAATGATTCTAATAAGAAAAGAGTTTTGGATTTTTTTTCTAGTATAGGTGTTGTTCCTAGGATTAGGAATGGTTATTATTATCCTAATTCTAATCAGTCTTATAGTGTTCATAATTCTTTATTAAAGGAAGCTTCTTTAAGAGGTGTTGTTATTAAGAATGATGTTAGAGTTTTGAACATAGTTAAGAAAAATGATTCTTTTATTGTTTCTACTAATAATGGTGATTTTATTTGTGATAAAGTTATTGTTAGTACTGGTGGTAAGTCTTATCCTAAAACTGGTAGTGAAGGTGATGGGTATTTATTTGGTAAGTCTTTAGGTCATAAGATTGTTCCTGTTGTGCCTTCTTTAGTTGGATTAGTTTCTAATGACAAGTTTATTAAATCTTTAAGTGGTGTTAGATGTGATGCATGTGTTTCTTTAAATTCTAAGAGTGAGATAGGTGAGGTACAGTTTACTGATTATGGTTTAAGTGGTATTTGTATTTTTAATTTGAGTAATATTGCGAGTAGATTAGGTAATTGTAGTGTTAAAATTAATTTTTTATATAATTTTGTTGATGATTATGATAGCTTTTGTAAGTTATTTGATGAAGTTAATATTAATGTTTGCGGACGTAGTATTTGTGAATTATTAGAGGGTTATTTAAATTATAATATTGTTAATGTTATATTAAAGATGAGTGGTATTGATTTTTCTTGTTCATGGAATGATTTAGGTAATAAGAAAAGGATTTTATTTGATAATCTTGTTTCTTTTAATGTTGATATAGTTGGTACTAGAGGATTTGATGTTGCTCAGGTTAGTTTGGGTGGTATTTCTCTTGATGATATTGATATTAATACTTTTGAGTCTAAGGTTGTTTCTGGATTATATTTTACTGGTGAGGTAGTGGATGTTACTGGTGATTGTGGTGGTTATAATTTAGGTTTTGCTTTTTTATCTGGTATGATTGCTGGTGAGTCGGTAGGTGATTTTTATGATTAGGGTTAAACAGGTTAAAGTAAGTGTAAAAAATGATAATTTTCAAGAATTATATAGTTCTTTGGTAAGAAAGTTGAAAATTAATGTCAATGATATTGTCAATGTTAAGGTTGTTAAAAAAAGTATTGATGCTCGTCATAAGGATAATGTTTGTTTTGTTTATGAGGTTGATGTTGAGGTTAAAAATATTGATAGGATTAGATTTGATAATGATGTTTCTATGTCTGTTAGTAATAGATATTCATATTCTCCTTGTGGAAGTTTGGATTTAGGTAATAGACCTATTATTGTTGGTAGTGGTCCATGTGGATTGTTTTGTGCTTATGAACTTGCAAAGTATGGTTTTTGTCCTCTTGTTATTGAACGTGGTGAGGATGTGGATAGCAGGGTTAAAACTGTTAATGAGTTTTGGAATGGTGGCAAGTTTGATTCTAATTCTAATGTTCAATTTGGTGAAGGTGGTGCGGGAACTTTTTCTGATGGAAAGTTAAGTACTCAAATTAAGGATAAGAATAATAGAATTGGTGAAGTTTTGAACATATTTGTCGAGAATGGTGCTCCTCAAGAGATTTTGTATGATTTTATGCCTCATATTGGTACTGATAAGTTGCGTGATGTTGTTAAGAATATGAGAAATGAGATTATCTCTATGGGTGGAGAGTTTAGGTATAATTCTTGTTTAAATGATATTAATATAGTTGATGGAAAAGTTAAGTCTGTTGTTGTTAATGATGAGGTTATTGATTGTGAAATACTCGTTTTAGCTATTGGTCATAGTGCGCGTGATACTTTTAGAATGCTTCATCGTAGGGGAATTAATATGTGTAATAAACCTTTTGCTGTAGGTGTTCGTGTTATGCATTCTCAAGATATGATTAGTTATAATCAGTTTGGTGATTTTTATAAGTATTTAAGACCTGCTAGTTATAAGCTTACTTATAATACTTCTAGTGGCCGAGGTGTTTATTCTTTTTGTATGTGTCCTGGTGGTTATGTTGTTAATGCTTCTAGTGAATCTGGTAGGTTGGTTGTTAATGGTATGAGTAATCATGCTCGTGAGAGTGGTGTTGCTAATAGTGCGATTGTTGTTACTGTTAATGAGTCAGATTATGGAACTAATTTATTTGATGGTGTTAGGTTTCAGGAATCTCTTGAATCTTGTGCATATAAGTTATGTGATGGTTTAATTCCTATTCAGTTATATGGAGATTATGTCAAGTGTGTTAAGTCTGATTCTTTTGGTAAAATATTACCTATGATTAAGGGAAAATATTGTTTTTCTGATTTGAATTTATTATTTAGTGATAGTATTAATTCTTCTTTGAAGGAAGCTATGGAGTATTTTGGTAATAGGATAAATGGATTTAGTGATAATGATGTTGTTTTGGCTGGGGTTGAGTCTAGAACTTCGTCTCCTATTAAGATTATTCGTGATGATAATTTTGAGTCTAATATTTTTGGTATATATCCAGCTGGAGAAGGTTGTGGGTATGCTGGTGGTATTGTTTCTGCTGCTGTTGATGGAATAAAAGTTTTTGAAAAAATTACTTCTAAGTTTAAATGTTAATTCATTTAAACTTTTTCTATTATTTTTTTTATTTTTGTGTTATACTTTTTATGGTAGGTATAATATATTGTAAGGAGGTTGGTTTTTTATATAAAGGTTGTATGAGGGGGTTATTAGTTATTTAGAAAGGATTTAATATGAGAAAGAAGTTTATTTATTTATTTTCAATTTTTGTTTTTTTATTTTCTGCTACTGGGTGTGTTAGATATCAAGGTAACATGGAGATAAAGAAAGATAAGTCAATGAGTTTTTCAATTAATTATGGATTAGATTCTTCTATATTTGGTGAAAATGCAAAAATTTCTGATGAGGAAAAATCTAATTTTGAAAAGCAAGGATTTACTGTTAGTGATTATTCTGATGGTAATTATAAAGGTGTAACTTTAACAAGAAAGGTTAAAAATATTGATTCTGTAAGTACTGATTCGGATGTTAAATATAGTTTGTCATCTGATGTTTCTGATAGCTCTAAGATTTTTAAGGTAAAAAAAGGTTTCTTTAAAAATACTTATGTAGCTAAATTTGATTTTGATACATCTGATAGTAATTTATCAAATTTTGATAATTCTTCTGATGATTTATTTAATGATGATGAAATTATTAGTAGTGATGATGATGTTATTACAAATGATGATGTTATTACAAATGATGAAACAGAAGATAATTCTGATTTGAATTTATTTGATGATGATGATTTTTCTGGTATGAGTAGTGCTTTATCAAATATGGATTTAAGTTTTAATGTTAAATTACCTTATTCTTCAATTAGTAATAATGCTAGTACATCTAATAATGATGGTAAGGATTTGTCTTGGAATTTAGTATCAGGTACAAACTCTATTGAATTTGAATTTTCTTTATATAATATGTCAAATATTATTTTAGTTGGTGGTGGCGCACTATTATTAATTATATTAATTATAGTTATAATAGTTGTCTCTAAGAAGAAAAAGAATAGAAGAGATGATGCTTCTGTTGATAGTTCAAGTGTTATTCCTGAATTAAGTGAAGTTCCTAATACTACTCAACCTTTTTCTGAACAAGCTTTTAATCAACATTTAATGTCACAGAATCAAGGCATTGACGGTATGAATTTATCGAGTGAATCAAATGATTTAAGCGGTGTACAGTCTAATAATTTAGGTGTTGCTAATCAGTCATCTGAGATTGATATTGTTGAGCCAGTTGATATTGTGAGTGATCCTGTTCAAACTGTATCTGGAATTGAAAATATTTCAAGTGTACAAAGTGTTCAACCACAAGATATTCAAAGTTCTCAAAATATTCAGAATGTTCAGGGTATGAATTCCCAGGATATTTCAAACCCACAAGTTATGAATACGCAAGGTGTTTCAGATCAACAAGTTATTGATCAAAGTCAACAAGGTATGAATACTCAAAATATGAATGGTTCGATTAATATGATTCCTAATGATCAATTTAATAATATATTTAATCAATCTTCTGATTCTATAAATAATAATCAGAATAATAATTAGAGGTTTTTTGCCTCTTTTTTTATTTTGTGTTATAATTTGTATATAATGGAGAGTGATTTTATATGAATAAAAAAGTATTGTTTTTTGTATTAGGTTTTTTATGTTTGACAGGTTGTATGGAAAAAGAAAAGGTTATTGTTCATGATGAATTCTCGTGTGTTACTGAGGATAGTAAGTTTAATTTAGTTGTTGAGAATGGCCAGATTGTTAAATATATTGATTCTGTTGATGGTGAATTAGGACAGGAAACTGTTAATATTTTGAATGAGGAACATTTGGTTGGTAATACGGATAATGATAATGCTTTAAAGATTATGAATGGTGCATTGGCTGATTTAAATGGTCGTTGTGAAAAAGTTATTGTTGAAGAATAAGCTTTTAGTATTTTTATTTTTCTTTTTTCTTTTATTACTTGTATTAGTTTTTCTTTTTCATAATCGTTTTATTTTTAGTGATAGTGTTGATAGTTATACAATATCTGTAAATTCTGATTTTATTCCTGAGAATATAGGAGCTTGTTATGGTAATAGGATCAGTTGTAAAAAGGTTGATGTTGAAGTTTTTAGTAATGTTGATACTTCTAAAATTGGTGTATATGATTTAACATATGTTGCTAGTAAAGGAAAAAAGAATAAGAAATTATATAAAAAAGTAAATGTTGTTGATAATGTTGCGCCGGTAATTAATTTATCTGTTGATTCTTTATCTGTTTGTCCAAATTCTGATTCATTTGATATTGATGTTAGTGCTTATGATGAATATGATGGTGATTTGAGTGATAAGATTAAGTATGATTTGCAGGATGATAGGTTGGTTGTAAGTGTTCAGGATTCTTCTTTAAATTCTGATAGTAAGTTTATTAATTTGAAGAGGGAGGATATTGTTTCTCCTCAGTTGAATTTAATAGGCGATGAAACGGTTTATTTACCTCTTGGTTCTTCTTTTAATGAATATGGGTATACTGTTTCTGATAATTGTGATGGTGATATAACTGATAAGGTAACTGTTGAGGGTGATGTTGATAGTTCTATTGCTGGTACTTATATTTTGAAGTATAGTGTTAGTGATTCTAGTGGTAATGTTTCTAATAAAGAAAGAATTGTTAATGTATATTCTCCTAATAATGGTAGTAAGGTTATTTATTTAACTTTTGATGATGGTCCTAGTCAGTATACGGGTGAGCTTTTAAGTATTCTTGCTAAGTATGATGTTAAGGCAACTTTTTTTGTTACTGGTTTGAATAGTTCGTATTTTCATTATATTAGTGAGGCTTATAATCAAGGTCATAGTATAGGTTTGCATTCTTTTTCTCATAATTATAGTTTAATTTATTCTAGTGTCGATGCTTTTTTTAGTGATCTTTCTTCTATTAATGAGATTGTTAAGAAGCAGACTGGTAAGTATTCTAATTTAATAAGGTTTCCTGGAGGGAGTTCTAATACTGTTAGTCGTAATTATTCATCTGGTATTATGAGTGTTCTGTCTAATATGGTAGGTGACAGGGGATTTAAGTATTTTGATTGGAATGTGTCTAGTGGTGACGCTAGTGGAAGGGTTATGAGTAGTGACGTTTATTATCAGAATATCATTAATGGTTTAGGTAATGGGTCTTATTATGTTGTTTTACAACATGATTCTAATATTAATAGTATTCGTTCTGTTGAGAAGGTTATTCAATATGGTTTGTCTAATGGTTATAGTTTTAAATCTTTAGATTTTAGTAGTCCTGTTGTTCATCATAGAATTTCGAATTAGCACTTTTTTTACAATATTTCATATATTATTTTGGGGTGATTTAATGTATCAGGTTTATGAGATTGTTGATGGTGATACTTTACAGTCAATTTCTGATAGGTTTAATATTTTACCTGATGAAATATTGGGTTTGAATGGTGTTGATTCTTCTTATATTTTGACTGGTAATATGATTGTTTTACCAAAGGGTAATGATGTTTATTTTAAATATATTGTTAAATCAGGTGATACTATGTCTAGTATTGCTTCTAGATATGGGCAATCTGTTGATCTTTTGTATGAGATAAATGGTATTAAAGAGGATGATTTTATATATCCTGGTCAGGAGTTATTAATTCCAAATTTCAAGTCATATATTACAAAGGATGATGATACTGTTTTTGATGTTTTGAATTTTTTTGGAATTTCTGATTTTGATTCTAGTTTTATTGGTAATTTATATTTGGTTCCTGGTCAATTAGTAATGAATGAAAGGGTTTAGTAAGTATAAAACTCTTTTTTTATTTTTTTAAAAAGGATTAGTTTTTTGTTGATATACAATCGTTTGTATGGTATATTATATATGTTATATGTTATGAATATTGGATAGATATATTTATGTTTAAGATAGTTATTTAATAGTCTTAAACTTGTTATGGTTTAATATTTCTATTCTTTATTGTATTATGTGAGGTGTTATTGTGAAAAAGTTTTTTATTATGTTTGTTATTTCATTATTTTTATTTACTGGTTGTAGTAAGAGCAAGTTAACTACATATACTGAAATTAGTTATGATGATTATGTTAATATGATGGATAATGGAGAGTCATTTCCTTTAGTGATTGGAAGTTCTACATGTAGTGCTTGTTCTATGTTTAAGGGAACAATGGAGTCTTTTATATCTAAGTATCAGGTTAATGTAAGATATTTGGATATTTCTAAATTATCTGATGAACAGTTTAATTTGTTAAAATCTGAGATTAATTTCAGTAGTACTCCTACAACTATTTTTGTTGAGAATGGTAAGCATACATCTGTTTATTATAGAATTGTCGGTAGTGAAAATTTAAGTAATGTTGTTAAGGCTTATACTAAAATGGGTTATTTAAAGGAGGCTTAGTATGAATGAGTATTCTGTTATTGATAGTATATGTGAGGATTTAACTTCTAAAAATTATGTTACTAATCCAGCTATTGCTCGTGATAGTGAAATTAAGAAGTTAATGATTATTTTGCTTGCTCCTGAGAAATCTGCTTTGCTTGTTGGTAAACCAGGTATTGGTAAAACTGCGATTGTTGAGGGTCTTGCATATCTTATTCAAAAAGGTATGGTTCCTGATGCTTTAAAAGATTATAAGATTTTTAAGGTTAATTCTTCTTCTTTAATGAATAAGGTTTCTTTTAATGGAAAAGAGTATTTGTCTATTAATTTGTTGGTTGAGGAATTGAAGTCTATTGGTAGAGTTATTCTTTTTATTGACGAGGTTCATACTCTTGTTAATTCTAATCCTGATAGTCCTGTTGATTTGGCTAATATTTTAAAACCTAGTTTGGATAGGGGTGATATTAAGGCAATTGGAGCTACTACGACTATTGAATATGAAACTTATGTTGTACGCGATAGGGCTTTCTTACGTAGGTTTGATAGGATAGATGTTGAAGAACCTGATTCTGCTACTACTGTTGAAATATTGTTTCAGTCATTACCTAAGTATGAGTATCAAACAGGGGTTCATTTTAAGTATAATGATTATATTGTTAGGTTATTACTTGAGTCCATTGTGAGCGCTACTAGTGAGTATAAGAGAACATATGGACTATCTGCTATGTATCCTGATGTTGCTTTTTCTGTTTTGAGTCAATCTTTTTCTATGGCTCTTGTTGATAATAGGACTGAGGTAAATGTTTTGGATGTTTATAATGCTATTAAGATGAGTAAAAGAATTTATCCTGATAGTATTGTTAAGGAACTTGCTGCTTTTCGAGAAAAGTTTGAAAAGTTATGTATGGAGGAAAATATTGTTTTACCTGTTATAAGTATTGATGATTTAGATGTTAATAATGAGATAGGGTGATTTTTATGAAATATAGAAACATTATTATTTTGTTAGTTATTTATATTTTATCATTTGGTTTAGTTTTTTATTTATCAAAGTTATATTTGAATTCAAATAGTGTTGATGAATCTTCTATTACAGATTATGTTTTTGATGTTTCTGGTAAGAATTATGATGTTTTATATAATAATATTGTTAGTTATAGTAAGGAAAATGGTAATTTTATTCTTTATGTTTCTAATGGTAAGGATTCTTCTTTTAATGATTTATTGAAGGATTCTATTGTTGATAAAAAATATAAGAAAAAAGTTTTATATTTTGACTATGGTATTATTAATAATGTTAGTTTATTTAATTCTTTATTAAATTCTTTTTGTGATAATTGTTCAAATGTGTCTTTGAAAGATTTACCTTTATTTGTTTGTTTTAAGAATCAGCATATTGATAAGGTTGTGAGTTCAAGATATCTTAACAATGAAAGATTATTAGATTTATTGGAGGAGTATTATGATTAATGTTGTGTTGTACGAACCTGAGATACCTCAGAATACTGGTAATATTATGAGAACATGTGCGGGAACTGGTGTGGTTTTACATTTAATTGAGCCATTAGGTTTTAAATTAGATGAGAAGAGTATTAAGCGTTGTGGTGTTAATTATATAGATCATTGCCAGTATTATGTTTATAAAAGTTTTGATGAGTTTGCTAGTAAAAATGAGGGTAGTTATTATTTTTTTACTAGATATGGTAATAAGCCACATACTGATTTTGATTTTAGTGATATTTCTGAAAATATTTATTTAATTTTTGGAAAGGAAAGTACTGGTATTCCTAAGGATGTTTTAAAAAATCATCTGGATAGATGTATGCGCATTCCAATGAATAGTAATATAAGGGCTCTAAATTTATCGAATAGTGTTGCAATTGGTGTATATGAGGTTTTGAGGCAACAGAATTATAGAAATTTATTATTTAGTGAGCCATTTAAAGGAGAGGATTATCTTGTTAGAGATTAATCTTTTTTATTATGTAAATGTGTTTAATTTGAAATATAATTATGTTTTATTTGATATACGGGTGTAGAAAATATAATATATGAGTGATTATGTCTTAAATTTTATTTTAAGCTTTGTTCTTTAAATAAGTTCTTGATTATATTTTTTTTTTGTGGTAATATTGAAGTAAGAATAAAAAGTGGGAGGCGTTTAATGGACTTTATATTAAATCATGATGGTTTATTATTTGGTTTAGGATTGGTTATTGTTCTTTCTATTATTGGCTATTTTGCTGATAAGAAGGAGAATAAGGAAAAAAGCAATAATAGTAAAGTTGATTCTTCTACTTTAGATTCTAATTTGATTAAATCTAATGAGGTAGGGGATTATAATCAAATAATTGATGATATAAGTGATATTTCGAATGAAGCTGGTTTGAATACTGATTTTTCTAATAATATGAATATGGCTGATATATCTCAAAATAATGATAATACTGGTATTTCCGAGATTTATCAGAATAATGATATATCTAGTTCTAATGTTAGTACTGATAGTTTTAATTTTTCTTCTAATGATTCTGATGCTGTTTTGGATTCTAATTTATCAAGTAATGTTTTTGGCGCTAATGATTTTGAAGATGTAGATATTAGTTTAGAGGATTTAGAAAAAAAGAATTATAATAATTTTTTGAATTCTAGTAATAATGGTATTGATGATGATAATTTTTATTATAGCAATCTTTCTTCTAATTCTGATAATTTAGATAATCATGAATTGAATGATTTTGAGCAAGATATAAATGATTCTGAATTTCATGCTTTTGATAGTGAGTCTCAAGAATCTATTGATTATGGTAATCAGGAGGCAATTGATGATTTAGGTGTGTCTGA
>Ga0326512_10004276_pt1 | contig 10371 bp, 8 predicted proteins | sample 1_2617_0518_D_FD_203652 | JGI IMG/M metagenome (GOLD analysis project Ga0326512, IMG submission 203652) | Bovine rumen microbial communities from UC Davis, California, United States - 1_2617_0518 | ecosystem: Host-associated > Mammals > Digestive system > Stomach > Rumen | place: USA: California...
AAAAAAGAAAATGAAAAAAAATGATTTGAAAAATCAACACAAAACTATTATGAACGATAAGGAGACTGAAATAAAAGATCTTAAAAATCGTTTAGATGCCAATGAGCATCTAATAGAAGCCGGTAAGAGTCTAAGAGATGCTGATCGTATTACGTTAGCGGAAAAAGAAAGAAAAATTTCAGAGTTGACAAATAAAATCAAACAACTTGAATCTCAGATGAATAAAGATAAAGCAACTTATTCTGTTACACTTGATGAGAAAAATAAAGAAATAGAAGAATTAAAAGGTATGGTAATTGAATTGCAAGGATTAGTTAAAGAAGCACAAACAACGGCTAATGAATATAGTAACATAATTAACGCTGTTGTTAATAATATTGATGATATTGCCGATAGGGCTGTTGAAGAAATTGTCGATGAGTATTATGAAAAAAAATAAGAATAAAAATAATAATGATAATAAAAAGGAAAATAATAATAAAAATGAGAAAGAAAATAATGATAATAAAAATGAGAATAAATCGAATCCAACGATTCAATCGAAGACTGTTACATTCAACGAATCATATGTCAAAAAAGTGATTGATAAAATATCATTTTTAAAAAATAATGAAAAATTCCCTGGTCGTGATTATGATAAATTAATAAAAGGATTAAATAACATTATTGATGAAAATGAATACGACGATAGTGCAGCAGACACATTCAATAATCTGATTGCAAAATTTTTATATACGTCCGCATATTCTAAATTTGATTCTAATTTTTTCGATACGACTATCAAAAAACTTTTACAAGATATAGGATATACTTCTCTTAATCTTAAACCCGGAGATGATATAAATTCATACAAATTATATTTTGAAAGGGCAAACAAGGTTGAAGAAGATGGTATATCTAATACGATTAAAAAAAATATTCTTACAACCAATGATTATTATATTCACTGATGAAGAGAATAAATCTAAAGAATACAAATTATTGGGTATCTGCTCTTTTTACAAATAATCTATTATGAAAGGAAGATATTAAATGATTACAAAACCCTGTTGTCCTCCCCCGTTTCCTCCACATTACCCGTTCAATCGTCCTGTAAGGGACTCATATTCATTTTGTGTATGTGGAAGGGAACCACATGTCCCCTCACCAAAATTCCCAACCAGTGGATCTTTCATTGGTTCTGGATTTGTGTTGAAGGATACCAATCCATATCTATATGATACTACTTATACATCATATGGACAGGTATTATGTTTTTCTGAAAGTGTAATAACAAAAATCACTCAAAGAAAAGATCCATCTTGTATTAATTTGTCTGCATCATTTAATCTGACAGATACAACACTCAACAACAGTGTCAGATTAGATTTTCTTGAGAAGTATATCGGTAGAAAATATTCTGCTTTATCAGGAGTATTACCCATTATACAAACACCAATCAAGTTTAAAGTTTATTATACAATAACAGATGCTGATGGTGGTGAAACATATGAGGGTGTTTCAGTAACAACTGTACTGGATAACCATTTCCATTTTACAGATATAAAAGATACCTATGTACAATCTGCAAAGGGCATTGTTATTGAAAATATTCCTGCAATGACATATCAAGGATTATACACATTGACGATTGATCGTGTAGAGGCATATGTTTCTGTTGTTGATACATTGTCACATCTTCAAGATGGTTTAAACCCATATTATTCATTCACCGATAATGGTAGAAAGATTATCCTTCAGCATGATACTATTAGTACAACACCTGCAGATGATGAAATAATGATTGCTGATTGTATCGTCAATAAATCATTCGATTATCAAGCAAATGTTACAAATAGATTGAGAATGTCTTTTGTTGCATTCATGTCTACAATAATTGCATCAGGTGATACATCAGGTGTTAACGATGCATTAAATGAACCAACTGAAGAGATGATTACTCAACTCAGAAATGAAGTAACAGCAATTGAAGATGAACTTAAACAGATTCATGAAATGATTGAACAACAGAATCTGCTGATTCAGAAGATAAATGGTCAAGTTGAACTCAATAAGAATAATATTATTGAGATCAATACTAACATAAACACCATCAATGATAACATGGAATCATATGATGCAAGACTTGATGATCACGAAACAAGAATATCTAAACTTGAAGCAATTCCATTTGCAACAATATCCTACAAAAAGGATAGAGAATTTAAAGCTTCGCAAATTACTTGGGTCAATTACGGAGAACTCTATCAGGTTACAAGTGACTATACTGCCACAGGCAATTTCCAACAGGATATTGATGATGGTCATTTGGTAAAAGTAAAGGCTACGGAATGATATCAAAGATAAAACAAATATAAATCATTGAAAGTGGGCATTCATGCCCGCTTTCTTTTTATTAATTATAATTTTAAATTGGAGATGATATTATGTCAGAAAGAACTATAAATGTCGATATATCGTCAAAAACATCGAATCCATATAATTGGATTCCGATAATAAATAAACAATCACCATTGACGAATTATACGATAACAGAAAATGAAGCAAGACAATTGATACAACTTTCAGATCTATGGATCTATATTTCTGGAACAAAGACAATATTATCAGGTAATAACTTTTATGATTATTTTCCTAACAGTGAAGGTGGAAGCATTGACACATCACAATATGCACATTCATTAATGTTGGAGATTAATTCAGAGAATTATGTTGTATCAGCATGTCTGAAGAATTCTAATGGTGAACAAATTGGAGAAACACAATCAATAGATTTACCTTTGGAAAGTATGGTTGTTGGTGGTTCATATGATGACACAACAAAGAAAGTTGTATTGACATTGAAAAATGGTAATACTGTAGAATTCTCTGTTGCTGATCTTGTCAGTGGATTACAAACAGAAATAACATCTGAGAATAAATTGGATGTTGAGCTGATAGATGATTCTAATTCAACAACACAAAAGTTTGTTACAGCTGATGAGAAAACTAAGATAGCAAATGCATTGACTGAAGAGGTATATAATGCAGGTAAGACAACTCCTGCTGGTACTAAGTACACTATAAATGGTACGACATATACAGTAGGCACTAATGCAGAAGTTTTCAATGATTATTCAGGTAATAAAGCTATTGGAGATTTTTCCCATGCAGAGGGAGCTGATACAACAGCTTCTGGAGATTTTTCCCATGCAGAAGGAAGTGGTACAAAAGCTACTGCAGATTGTTCTCATGCAGAAGGAAGTGGTACAAAAGCTACTGCAGATTGTTCTCATGCAGAAGGTGGAAGCACAACTGCTTCTAGTAGTTGTTCTCATGCAGAAGGAAGCAGTACAACTGCTTCTGGAGGATGTTCTCATGCAGAAGGAAGCAGTACAACTGCTTCTGGAAATTATTCCCACGCAGAAGGAGAGAATACACACGCATCTGGTACTGGTTCTCATGCAGAAGGAAGCAGTACAACTGCTTCCGCATATTATTCTCATGCAGAGGGATATAATACAACAGTGAATGGGGCTCTTTCCCACGCAGAAGGAAACAACACAACAGCTTCTGGTGTTGGTTCCCATGCAGAAGGAATTTATACGATTGCTCAAGGAGACTATCAACATGTACAAGGAAAATACAATGTCAAAGATACACGTTATGCATTTATAATAGGAAATGGTACTGGTGATAGCACCAGATCAAATGCTTTCGCTGTTGACTGGAATGGTCTTATATATGTTAATAATGCAGCAACAGGTGTGAATGTTTCTCAGTTACAACCAACGATCAGTTCATCAAACAAACTAAATGCTAATTTAGTCGATGATTCAAGTTCAACAAATAAATTTGTTACGTCTACAGAAAAGACTAAGATAGCAAATTCAATAACGGCAACAGATTACGCAACACAGACTACTGGTGGTACTGTTAAAGTTTGGACAACAACAGAAAATGGAGAAACAACTCTTCATATTGCAACAGAGTGAGGTGTGATCAATGAATATTTCATTTAATAATATGGATTTTGTTGATCTTAATGGTGTTGATTGTGACTATGTAGATTTCAATGGATCAATTGTATGGAAGAAATTTAATGAAATAACATACGAAGGAGAAGTTCCCACTGAGATAAAAGCTGATGGTAATGATTTAATTAATTATCAAATTTATGGTAATACAGTGCACTCTAAATCTGCAGAACCAACACCTGATAATCCCGTTGATGTGATTGGTGTTGGTGATAAAACCGAGAATTTAATTCCTATGGAAGATGATAAAAGCTTTACCCTGAACGGTGTGACAATTACTTGTAGAAACGGACGCATATGGCTTACAGGAAATCCAACTGGAGAAGTTTTAAATTCTGATAATCCAATTTTTATGCAGAATTTTAGTTTCACAGTATCCGCGGGAACATATAATTTTATTGTTAAATCTAATACAGATAGACTCAACCTCGACATATTTCGTTATGACAGCGATAACGATACTTATATTCAACATTTAGATGCCAGAGACACTGGTATTTATACATTTACTGTCGATCAAGATAACGCAGTATTATTTTTAAAAATCTACTACAGACCTGGTGCATACCAAATTACCCATACATCACCATTGGAAGTTATGGTATGTCGCAAAGAGATTATAGAATACGAACCTTATGGGTATAAGATTCCCATAATTTCAGCGGGTCAGACAAATAATATTTATCTTTCCGAACCACTTCACAAAATCGGTGATTATTCGGATTATATTGATTTTAACACACAAACAATATCAAGGCAAATCAAAAAATTAATATTTACGGGAGAAGAATCTTGGCTTGAGGACACAGATAATACAAATCAGTATGTTTGTAGATTAGACAATGTTATTCAAGATGCAATGATGGTGTCAGGTAAAGGCATTTATGCATGTAACTACTTTGTTTATGCTTATACATATCCATCTGATCTATTCGATAGGATCGTTTTATACGAATCACAGGATTATAACATCATATCCATGTCATTTAATAAAACCAGAGGAATTACAACAGTTGATGAATTTAAAGCCTTTCTGAACGATAAATATACCAATAAAAATCCCGTGACGATTTGGTATGTTCTCACCGAACCAACAGAAGAACAAATTGAACTTTCATCAATACCAACGAACAAATATCCAATACTTACAACATTTAATGTTGGTACAGAAATCCAACCAAGCAAGGTTTTATTAGATTATAAAGGAAAATCATGAAAAGCATTATCAGCATCAAAGCTATAATGATCGGATAACCGAAAAATAATTTATTATTTTAATTTATATAAAGGAATGATTTTTATGAATAACAAAAAACAACAATTGAAACTCAGTGCACCTTGGTATCTTGTTTACTGGAAGATACGTAAACTTTTTGACCAAGATTCAGAAATCAATATCTCAGAATTATTTGAGGCTGATTCAGAAAATTACAAACTAATTATCTCAAGTGAAAATGAAGCTAAAATCAACGCTCTTGAACGTATATTGAAATCTAAATATGAATTCGGTAATGTAACACTTAAAATCGAATTTGAATATATTGAACGAGTTAATGATGATATTAGTGTATCAGATTTCAGAATAGCATTCGCTGGTAACCCTATACTCAACAAAATTGAATCAAGAACTGTTGATGGAATCTTTGATGCATCATATGTAATCTTTGAACGTAAGATTATCAGTTATTATGCTGATGATCTTTCAAGTTATTTCGGTTGGCATAATGGTCTTGCAGAAGATTTTGCAAGAGATTTGTTTAATGAAGCACCTGGAATATACTTCTCAACAGCATTAAGATAATATTTAATAAAAAAAAATATAACGCCCATTACGGGCGTTATATTTTTGATGAATTTACCGATAAATAATTTTAGATAAGTTCCGGGGCTCGTAATGAGCCCCTTGTTGCGTTGATCAGTCGTCGCAGTTGAAAATTATGGATATACCATTTCCTGCACCACCTATTTTTTCACCACCTAATTTGAGAAACATGTTGTTATTTGGTGCGAGATTAATTATTCTTTCACCAAAAAGGCCTTTCTCTTCATATGGTTCAAATTTAATTATTTTGTCGAACCATGTTGTTGTGTTTGTTAATTTAAATTTCTTCGATCCGTCATCTGTATGTATTAAAAGGTATGATGACGGATCTTCGAGATCCTTAATTATGATGATTGACGGTGTTAAGTTAGCGGATTCCGATAATCCGTCTGTGTTAACTAATCTTTCCTTTGTTGGGATTATTCTTGTTGTGTTTGTCTTTCTTGTTATTGTCATTGCTATTGTTGCCATATTATCAACTCCTTTAATCCTATACACAAGCTATGGCAAACTTGTAGGATTTAATAAATTTTAATTGAATAGTAAAACATCTCTGTTTTACTATTCAATTAAATAATATATATATAAAAATAAAAAAATAGAATAATCATTATCGAACCGCCCTTAAAAATCATTACGAAAGGAGATGTACCATATTGGCTTATACGAAGGATCATAATGATCATATAGTCTTAACCTCTTCACAGTGGAATGAACGATCTTTTCAATATAAGGTAATTCCTAAGGGAGTATTGTGTATTGAGTTAACTTCTAAAAGGAAAACCAAACTCAAGGTTGGTGAAGGGAATAAATACTATTCTCAATTACCATACATATGTGATATTGAAACGGAATTATCTAATTATTATACAAAGGAAGAGATAGATGAACTCATTAAAGGTATCACGGTAGATTTATCTGATTATTATACAAAAGAAGAAGTTGATGATATCATTAATGGTATATCAATAGACTTATCTGAATATGCTAAAAAGAATGAAGTTCTTCCCAGATTAAATGATCTTGAAAACAAATCTCATATTCATGATAATAAATCTATATTGGATGATATCACACAAGATATTATTGACAATTCCCATGTTCATGACAATAAAGAAGTATTAGATAATTTAACACAAAATGTTATTGATAATACTCATAAGCATGATAATCAAAATGTGTTAGATGAGATAACAGAACCATTCACAATGGAATTGAAAGAAAAATATGATTCAATAACAGAATATGATGATACTGAAATACGTGAACGTTTGGAAGATGTTGAAGAATTGTCGCATGCTCATTCCAATAAAGAAGTATTAGATAATCTCACGCAAGACGTTATTGATAATTCACATAATCACATAAACAAAACTGTTCTGAATAATACAACAGCATCATTCACAATTGAAGATAAAGCGAAACTTGATTCATTACGAAATTATTCAAACTTTGTTGGTGCTACTGAAGAATCTAATGGTAGATCAGGTTTAGTACCAGCTCCTACATCTGATGATGTTGAAAAGTTTCTCAAAGCAGATGGAACATGGTCAAAAGTTTCAGATGCTAACATACTTGTTCCTGGTGAAGGAATATATTTTACCGATAATCAACAAGAATCAAAAACTGAAATAAATTTATCAAAAGCCACTAATGAATCTCTTGGTGGAATAATTGTTGGTGAAGGTCTTAATATAGATGAAGATGGTGTATTGAACAATAGTAATATTGTATATACATTAATTGATGATGCACAAAATTTCCAATTATTACACAATATGCCGAATGATTGGACAACTAACTGGATGGACTATTATGAATTGAAATACGATCAAATAATCACTGAACCAGATGTTTTTGATCCTACTAAACATTTTAAATATGAAAATGATAATTATGTCATCGGAAATATCAACGATACATGGGAAGATAATATCTGGTATGATAAACATTATGTATCTCTATCTGATGAAACATTTATCATATTTGATACTGACGTGTATTATTCTGGTAAATCTCAATTATTGACGGATGGAGAAAATTTAGAAATGACATTCAGTAAAATAAATGAAAACTTTCAATATCTTGAAGGAAAAATAGACAATAAAATTAGCGTAAGAATGTCTCAAGATAATACTGAATGTCTGATTCTATACAAATAAAAGGAGAGTGAATTAACATGCCAAACCCTACTATTTCTCAAATAACATTGCCATCGGGTACCACATATGACATCAAAGATGCTAATGCCAGAGAACGTATTACTACACTTGAAGCAGTTGTTCAAGGTGGTGTGCATTTCATAGGAAAAACAACTTCAGCTATCGTTGATGGATCAACTACTAATCCTGTCACTATTGAAGGAAAAGGAAGCTTTACTGCAGTAGCAGGTGATATTGTAACACGTGGCAGTAATGCTGAATACATATTTGACGGAACAAAATGGCTTGAATTCGGTGATCTGTCAGGTCTGAAAGCTTTAGCATATAAAGATTCAGCATCAGGTTCTTATACACCCGCCGGTACTGTATCCAAACCAACATTCACTGGTTCATCATCAACTGTTACTATTACGACAGCTGACAATACCAGTGGTAACTATACTCCAAAAGGAACTGTATCACAACCTACATTTACTGGATCATCATCAACATTCGAGGGAACATTATCTGTCCCAACAAGTGTTTCAGTAACAACGAAATCAACAACAAATAAAACAGCCACTGTCAGTCCAGCATCTTCAGGTACTGTAACATACACGCCTGCTGGAAATAACACAGGTGGTGGTGTTACATTAAAAACAACAACTGTCAATAGTATTACTGCAGTTGGTACATTACCCGAATTGACAATGGAAGTCGCATCAGGTAGTGAAAATCTGACATTCACATGGAATGCAGGAAGCTTACCAACAAAAGGTGCTGCAACAACTGTTGCAACAGAAGTTGATACATTCACACAACCGACATTTACTGGAACAGGTGTTCGACTTGTTACAGGAAATATTGCAGTCCCATCTGCTTATACTGCGACATTGACAAATACAGATACAAATGTTTCAGTATCAGGAACACCAAACGGTTCTGTATCACAACCAACATTCTCAGGAACGAAAGTTCAAATTACTGGTACTACCACCGCTACAGGTTCAGTATCACAGCCTACATTTACAGGAACTCCTGGAACAGTTACTGTTTCTTGATGAATCAATAAAATTAAATGGGATGATTGAGTGGGGCAATATGCCCCACTATTTCAATATTTCAATTTAATTTCATATAAAACATCAGGGTAACCCTTTTGTATACTTTTATATTTTAAAGAAGGAGGTCTAATAAATGGCAACAACTGGTGAAATTTCACAAATCACAACAATACACGGAGAGACATATGATCTGAAAGACAAAATAGCAAGAACTGATGTGAGTAGTGTAAATACAAGAATAGATAATCTTAAATATGCAGGATCATCTTCTCAAGGTGGTTCTGCAACAAGTGCGGTTAAACTTGATACAAAATGTTCTATTGATGGAATTGAATTTGATGGTTCATCAAGTATATTTCACTATGCGGTATGTTCTACGGCTGCTGGTACAGCGAATAAAACAGTTACCTGTGATAATTTTAAATTAGAAACAGGTGCATGGATTGCTGTAAAATTCACTGTTAAAAATACGGCGAGTCACAGTGGGTTGACTTTAAATGTTAATAATACTGGTGCTAAAGGTATTAGGTGGAGGAATAATACTTTATCACCAACATTATACGTATTGGATGCAAATAAGATACTTCTGTTTGTATATGATGGAGCATATTGGCAGATTATAGGTGATCTTAATGATAATGACAGGTCATCTCTTAAAACACGCATTTACACAGGTACAGCAGGTGTATTCCCACTTTCACTTTGTGGATTAGATAATGCACAAAGAATGCAATCATTCACAACCACAGGTGGGACAAGTACATCGAAAGCTTTTAATACTTCTGCGAAATTTATGTATCCTCCGACAATAATGCTGTATGGTTTAGATTCACGTGCTACAAATGGTTCAGTGATACCTAACAATGTTTTGTATGAACAACATCCATCAGTGGATCTTTGTTATAGTTGTAATATAACCACGTCAAATGGATTTGTTAAATATAAACCCGTGTATATTGAATGTATGTTTGATGAAAATGGTTATTGGTCCCCCACATCAAATGGTTTGACACAAACATTCATTTCGGGTAAATACTATATCTTGTTAGGATGTATGTATGATACATCTGTGTATATGCTCACTTTGTTTGTAAATCATCCTGCATTCTATTATGATGGAACAAATCTGAATTGTATTGTATATACTGCTGACGAAAAAACCAAACTTGCTGGAATTACTGCTGGTGCAACGAAAGTTGAATCTTCTTCATCAAATGGAAAGATTAAGATAAATGGAACAGACACAACTGTTTATACACATCCAACATATACTTCTAAAACATCTGGATTATATAAAATCACTGTTGATGGAACCGGTCATGTTTCTG
>Ga0326512_10004277_pt1 | contig 10371 bp, 5 predicted proteins | sample 1_2617_0518_D_FD_203652 | JGI IMG/M metagenome (GOLD analysis project Ga0326512, IMG submission 203652) | Bovine rumen microbial communities from UC Davis, California, United States - 1_2617_0518 | ecosystem: Host-associated > Mammals > Digestive system > Stomach > Rumen | place: USA: California...
CAGATGATTTCCATTAATAGTGGTAGATCTTACACCGCTATTAGTAATAGTACGAGTACCTGTTGAAGTTATAGCTGTATTATTAACATCAATAGAGATACCTGCTTCTGCTTTTAAGGTAATGCTTGTTACACCACTCGATGTAACATATCCTATGTCATTGATAAGTTGAGAAACTTTAGTGAGATTACCTGCATGCCATATTTTATTATTATTATATTTTAAAGAAGATTCTCCAATATATAATCCAACTTTACCACCCCATGGATTATTATCGGTTGGATAAGGTAGTATTGTAATTGAACCAGTACCACTATCACCTGTATTCGTTTGCCCTATATGTGGTTGATATGTATATAAAGTGGTTCCATCAGATTTATACCATCCTGTTGAATTTTTCATCCATTGGATTGCAATAGTATAATTGGTTGTATTATTTTGATTTTGTATAATTTTACCATTTGATTGAAATGTTAAAGTTGCATGTGAATTCATTGTATCACCGGCTTTTAATACCCAACGACCATCCATAGCACCAGAATCTCTCATTTCAACAGCAAATTTAGATTTAGTTTGCCATTTTATAAAATTATTATTAGATACATAGATACGAGAAAATGCAGTATCTCCCATGTCACCACTTGATGTGTTAAATAAAGTTGCATATGCATATCTAATATATATATCTTTATTAGAATCTCTAGCAACTAAAGTATTGGCAGAACTAGTAGTACTCCATTCTTTATGGCCACCTGCTCCTAATAATACATGATTATCATCTGAACTATCTTTAATATATCCTGGAGCATTTGGTGCAACAGCTAAAGTAATTTTTCCGTCTTGTTGCATTGACATAGCAGCAACTTGGGTACCATTTTGGGCATCCGAATATAATACTAATTTATTATTATTTCCACCTAAAGAACCAAGATATTTAAGTCCAAACCCATAAACACCAGAGGTGGATGTACTAGCTGATGAACTATGATTAATTCTCCATAACCAAACATCTAAATTATTTGAGGTTAAAGCAATCATAGGGTCATTTGAAGTGGTACCATAATATCTTTTAAGAGCACCAGTCATTGTATCACCTTCTTTTTTAACATATCTAGAGTCAAGACCACCATTATCTCTTATTTCGGTGATAAAATCTGTTTTAGATTTCCATCTTATAACACTATCATTAGAAACATAAACCCTAGAAAATGGAGTATTATTAGGCATTGATTCAGAATTTGTTCGAAAATATGGAGAAGTTAATGTTCCAGCAGTTCCATTACTATTATTATCCTCAAAATCATAATAAATATTTGGATCATATCTTATGGTAAAATAGACATTACTTGTACAACTACCACTAGACCATAAAAAAGGAACATATGTTCTCCCATAATTATAACCATCATCATAATATGGGGTATTTTCCCAACCAAAATTTTTTGCAAATATTTGTCTGGATTTAATAGATACTTTAGATCTATTTGCTGTATCTGATCGAATAGCTCTTTCAGCCCCTAATGACCATTCAGATACAAATTTATCAAATACATATGAAGCATTAATATCATATGAATTAAGTGTATATCCATTTTGTGAAATACTTATACCACTTAATAATTTTGTGAATTGAGTTTGATCTAATTGTATAATTTTTGTTAAACGTGTCATATAATATTTAATAAATTTTCTTTATATAAAAATAAAACCATAGAATCAGGATTCTATGGTTTTTTATAATTATTATATTAATTTAAATTATATTTCTAAAGTTAATTCATTTGAAAAAACATATGTACGAGCATGATTATATACTTTTTTATGATGTTCAAGCATATTAATAGTACGATCATATCTATATGTAGCTCTGATTTTAAATTTAAATCCTTGGGCTTTCTTAATATAGCGTTTAAGATCACTAATTGAATATGTAAATGTTTGTCCTAAAGATGAGTTATCAATTTCCCAATATCGTCTAGACCAAAATTTTGTATGAAGTTTTTTACGAATTTTATGACCATTACCTAATACTTTACGTATACGTACAAATTTATGCCTAACATCTTCAATTTCTAAGCACAAATATAATTGATCTGCTGTATAATATATTTTTCCAAAAAAAACATCATCATATGGAAAATATTTCGGAGTAATTTGAATTTCTGTTTGATTAGAATTTAATTTTAATTCTATCGGAAGATGACCTAAAAATAAACTCATTTAAAAAAATATTAGCATGCCCTGCCAACCGCAAAGCGTGTTATGCAATAAAGAGGCCATAGGTGGGGCATGCTAACTAACTATATTTAATTAATAATAAATTAAAATATAAAAATTAGATAAATAGATTCAATATATTTTAAGTATATTTTCTTAAGTCTATTATTTCAATACATAAATCAGTTGCATGATATCCATCTAATAAATCAGCATTAAGATTAGTATTTAATGTAGTTGATGTTACAGCTAATGGTGCCGTTCCTGTAGCAAGTGATGATACTATTTGATTAATAAAATATGCTTTACCAGAAGGAGCTAATCTTAAAGCAGTTATATCATGACTACCACTTTGTGTTACATTATTTTTTGTTCTAAATACTAATCCACCTCTCCAATTTGAAGATACTGTAGCATATATACCAGCACAATTTGTTTCTCCATAAGGATTATTATTACTTGTCCAATAACGATTAAATCCTATACCAAATGATGCATTAGTTTCTGACCATGTATCACCATTTGCCTCTGATGAATTTTGCTGTTTAATAAATAATAAATTTCTAAATGCAGTATTATTATTTCCTCTTTGATAAATCTGGGCAATTCCATTTACATCAAGTTTATTTTCTGGAGAAGCAGTACCTATTCCAAAATTACCAGATGCATCTAGACGCATTTTTTCAGTTTCACTATTTCTAAATATTAACTGAGTTCCAGAAATATTTAATATAGACCAGGCACTCAATGCAGAATTATGTGCACCAATAACTGCTCCATTTGTGCTAGAAACTAGATATGACATTACTACTTTATCATGTCCATCAGCACCGACAATAACACCGTGATCCCATGAACCATGTGAAAGATTTTTAGTTCCATCTATTTTGAGATCACCAGTCATGGTATCACCAGATTTTAATACCCAACGGCTATCTAATTCACCTGAATCACGAAGTTCATGGGCAAAATTAGCTTTAGATTTCCATCTGATAAAACTATCATTAGATACATAAACTCTTGAAAATGGAGTTGTGGTTTCCATTTCTGATTCTGATGTATTAAATAATCTTGCAAATATATCTTTATTAGCATCTCTTGCAACCAATGTATTTTTAGAATTAGAAGTACTCCATTTTTTATGGCCACCAGCACCAAGTAATGCATATTTATCATCACCAACTTTATGATCAACTTGTTTATAAAAACCGTCTTTTACTAGACCACTCATATATTATCTAAATATATTCTTTATATAAAAATAAAATTCAATATACCGAGAACTATATTAAATTATAAATATATATTAAAAATTGTTAATGAAAATTTATAATGCATTTGGTATTACACCAACAAACTCTTTTGTATCTGCAGGTTCAGATTATTATATTCCAAATATAACAAAAAACGAACAAATAGATAAAGCTTTAATTGCTTTTCAAAAATCTTATAAAAAATCAGCTGAAGATATTTTTAAATTATCAGAATATTTTGATTTTGTATTAAAAGAACAAGCCTCAAATGTTCCTGATTATCAAATTGCAAATTTAATCCATTTATTCTTAGCACTTTATAATCCTACTTTAGAAGATGCTAAACAAACGTCAATGATTCAAGCCGTTTATCATTTTGTTGAATCAATAATGGTTTATGATAAAGAAAATGATAAGGTTGGTATTAGATTAAATTGTAATGATACTTTGTTTATTAATTCTGGTATTAAGATTGCATTAGATACTGTATTAAGTGATCAAAAAGCACCACGTCCATCTGATGAAGTTGTAAGATTGCGTATGTTAGGTATTGGTGTAGCCGGTCTTTATGTAAATAAATCTGGTATGGGAAATAAAGGATGGGATGTTCGTGCTTGTCTTGTAGATGAAGACTATTCTGGTTATGTGCATCTTTCAATGTCTTATACAAAAGAAGTATTAGAAGATAAAGAAAATATTGTTTATTGTGGAGATAAATTGACACAAATGATGTTGATTCCGGTTTTCCACACTAAATATGAAGAAATTGATGAAGATAAATATAATACAATAATGAAAAATTCCGAGCGTGGAGATTCAGGATTTGGAAGTCAAGATATTAAACATTAATAAAGGAGAAGCTTAAGCTTCTCCTGCTTTTATTGAATCTGTATCAAAATCAAAATCTGGTTTTTCATATTGTATAAACTGATAATCAATATTACTAAACTTGAATTCTACTTTGAATGTAGACATAGCTTCATTAGGTGCATTATAGTTTAAATCAAGCATATCAATACTATTAATAATTGGATCTATAACTAATATTCTAGAATAAACTTCTCCACGATTATTCATTATATCAATTGGGAATTGATCTGATAGTTCTTGATATTTTCTATCACGACTATAAAGATAAAAGAAATTTTCAAACATTAAGAAATAATTTAAAAAACCTAAAGTATGTCTAAAATAAATATTTAATGTCTTATCAATTAATGCTAATGGATTTTTCTCCGAACGATAATTATAATCTGTAGAAGTATGTAAAAATTGATTTTCAAGTTTTCTATCTTTATGAATAACCGGATAACCTTTACTAGACTGTTGTTGTTGAACAGTACCTTCTACAAATCCCAATACTTGAATGGATTGAATAGTTTCATTAAGAAAATCTATTGGTCTTCTTATAAAACTTTTATTATCATTAATTATCTTTGAATATTTTTCATTAATCTCCTTTGCAATAAAATCATCAGGAAGAGTTAATCTAAATAAGTCTTGTCTTGCATTTAGTGTAAACATATTAAATCACTGTACATTTTATTATTTTAACATCAGAAGTCTTAATCTTCATATTTTGGTCATCAATAGTTTTAAAAATATATTTTTGACTCATAATATTAGTTATATCTTCTTCTTTTAATGGTTTTGAATTAATCTTATTATAACCATAATATATATTAAACCTCTTCATATATTAATTAATTATTTGATGTGTTTTTATCTACGAGCTCCATTACCTGGTGGATTTGGATTATGTGGACTTTGTTTTTTACTATTTCCATCAGGTGTACCTATGGGTGTTTTAGAAGGAGTTTTATCATCTTTCTTTTCTTCGTCTGTAGGAGGCATTTGGGTTGGATCATTTGACATTGTTTGAATATTAACATTTAATGGACTATTCATAATGGATTTAACCCTATTAATTGATTGTTCAATTTGCTTAGCTCGGTCTGCTTGTAATTGATGGGCATCATTGATTGTAGATTTAGCTTCAGAAAGTGAACTAACTAAATCTCTTAATACTTCAGATAAATCATTTACTATTGAATCAGTTAATCTATCTAAATTACCAAGTTGCCCAGCTAATTTATTTAATCCATTCACTAAAGATGATAAAGAATTTAATTTTTTAATATCAACAGTATTAATTGCTTTTATATAAGTTTGTAATGCATTTGTATTTGATTTAAATGCTTTACTTTGGTCTTTTTGTTGGCTTAATGATTGATAAATAGTATTAATTGAAGTATGTAAATTAGTTGCTTTAGTAAATATATCATTATCAAATGGTGTAATAGTATTATCTATAAAAGATTTTAAATCGATAGATAAACTATCTAATACCGTTTGATCATCAAAATTAATATCTGAAAATTCTTGTGTATATAATTCTTTAATAGCATCTAAATTTGTTTTAAGGTTTTTAATAGAAACATTTAATCCATTATCACTTAATTCTAATTGATTAATAATATTAGAAATATTATTCTTATATTTATTAACATTTTTATAAAATACATCATATATAGAACCCATACTATTAAATATTGTAGATATAGCACTTGTAATTTTTCCCATATCTATACTTAATGTACCAAGATTTTTAGATTCAAACATTGACCCATTTATTTTACTATTAATTGAATTTATCATACCAAATAATCCATCATAAAGATTATTAATAGATGTTATTTTATCTGTAGTATTTGATATTGTAATATTCTTTATTTGCTCATTGAATTTTACTAATGAATCTATTTGTTGTACAATGTTTGGTAATATATTTTCAATAGATTTAATATTTTTATTGATTATTTCTGGATTAATAACTTCTTGTGTTAAATATTTATTAAGTTCATTTGTTTCATCTGTTGTATCAAATAATGATACTAATCCTTTTATTATTGCAACAACATTTGTTTTTGCAGTATCTATATCTGTTAATGATAATTTAACAAATTCTTGTCCTTTACCATCTTTATCAAATTTGGTAGGAATATTTAATGATGATATTTTAATAATTAAATCAGCAGATTTTGATATTACTTCATTCATTGATGTTATTCTACTTGTTATTAAATTCATTTTTTCATCATTTGATAATATATCATTATTTAATATTTTATCGGCGGCAATTTTAAATGCACCAATCATTGAAGTAATCATACCAGGTGTTTTACCATTACCAATTAATACCTTTCTAAAGTTCTTAATAGCATCATCTACATTGATTTTTTCATATCCAATTATTTTACCATCTTTATCCCATTTATTAGGTATTTGTGCTGACGCTATTTTTATAACACTATCTGTTATACTAGATAATGTTTGAGTCATTTTTGTAATAGCATCAACAGCTTTGGTAAATGGTGAATCTTTATAAAATAATGTTTTAAGCCCAGGTCTACCAGGACCACCATTATATGCATGAACAAATGCATTAGAAATCATTGATAATATCATATATACCATTATTCCTGCATCTAATGAGGCTTTAGCAAAATTTACTCTTTCATATTTAGTGAATTTTCCTTTTTCTGGATCCCAAGATGTAGGATCTGGAACTAATGCTTGACCAATTTTGATTACCGAATCAGTCATATTTGCTAATATAGTTGATATTGAATTTGCAAACCACATTGTTTTCCAGAATCCACCATTTTTATCTTGTGCTATTCTTTTCAATCCATGATCCCATGCATATACAAATGCATTAGATGTTGTAGTCAATAACTTATTGATATTAATTGTAACTAAATTAAAATCTTGCTCTGTAATATTTCTAAATTTAGTTGGTTTACCATTTGCATCCCATTCTTCTGGAATTTTTAATGAAGCAATACTTTGTACAGAAGTAGCCATCCCTAATATTGCTAAACTCATAGGTATTGTCATTGCCGTAATTGCGGCAATTTTTGCTAATTTCTTACCTAAACCAAATATTCCACCTAATTCAATACTATCAATAATACCAATATAATTACTTATATTTTTAGATATCATTGTGGTTTTATTTGATATATCACCTACACCAGCCATTTTTTGAACTGAATTAGAAATAGCTATAACTGCTTTTGATAAACCGAATGTTAATAAACCTAATGGAACAACGGCGATTAATCCTAATGCAATATCACCTCCAATATCTAATAATGTCTTGATTACATTTTTATAATTTGTTAATGCATTATTTATAAGAGTTATATTATCAATTATTGTATCTTTAATTGGTTCTATTAACATAGGAATTAATCTTAATGCACCGGCAAGAATAACAATTGATGCAGATAATGCCATACCAGCAATACTACCTAATGCAATCCATCCAGAAGATTCACCTAATCTTATATATGTTTCTCTTAAATATTGATCAATGATAGTATCTAAAGTTATAATATTAGTTATTAATTGTTCGTCTTTTCCTGATCCCATTAATAAATTTATTAATCCTAAAGAACCACCAAGTATCAATAATGATGCACCTAATGCAGTTGCAGCTACACTACCTAAAGTAATCCATACAGCAGTCATTCCACCAAGTTTATCATCATAAGTTTCAGCCAACATACCAATGACTTCATCTAATGCCTTAATGTTTTTCTTTAATATTTCATTTTTACCATCACCCATTAGAGCATTAACAATTAATAATGATGAACTTAAAGTTAGTAATGATACTCCCATAGCTAAAGCGGCATGACCACCAGGAATAAGTACAACACTTAATGCACCTAATCCGGCAAAAAGTAATCCCATTACACCAACAAATCCGACTAACAATAATGCACCACATATAGCATTTTCTTTATAAGTATCATACACAAATGCAGCAATTGCTAATGATATACTGCATAATAAGATAAATCCGCCTAAAGTTATGGCTTGAGCGATAACTTTTGCATCACCACCGGCGGCCTTAAATGATCTATTAATATATACCATTACTTTAGCCATTGCTAATACAAATACACCAAGAACAATTGCATATGCAATTGCTCCACCAATATATTCTGGACCCATTGCAAATAATGTAGCACCCATAATTAAACAAGAACTACATATTAATACAAATAACGAGAATTGTATAGCTGCTTGAATATCATCTTTTTTAATTTGATTAATTCCATTTGCTATAGTAACCATACTTGATACAAATATTCCAAGTATTATTGCATATGCACCAATAGTTATAGCGGCTTTTAGTATATTACCTTTACCGATGAATTCTAATGTATATGCCCCAAGTATTAAAGCAAATGAACATATAGCAATAAATACACCAAATTCTCTAGCTCCTTGAATAAATTGTGTAGCACGACGTTTAAATAATAAGAATGGTAATGTAACTCCTATTATAAATGTGGCAAGAACACCAACAAATACAAATGCATTTTCTACATATTTACCATTTTGCATATGTACAAAATATGCACCCATTATTAATGAAGCTGTTGACATTAAAATAACTAATGAAAAACTTTTTAATCCATCATATACTTCAGAGTCTATTAAGTTAAATAATAAGAATGGTGCTATAACTGCTACTTCAAATATCATTAATAATCTTGTGAAGGCCATAGCTCCTTTAACCAAGTCTTTGTTTTTCATTACATATGCACCAATTAATAATGCTATTGTTGTTACTGTTAAACAACCGACAAATGAGTTAATACCATCAAATACATCATTTTTAACTCTATTAAATAATATAAATGGTAATATAACTAATGTTTCAAATACAAATAATAAACCACCGAATTTTAATGCATTTTTTACAAGTTCACCATCACTTAATGTCATAAAGAATGCACCAATTAATAATACAGTTGTCGATACGATTATGAATGCACTAAACGATTTTATACCTTCATAAACTTTATCACTTACTTTATTAAATAATATAAATGGCATAATTACAAGCATTTCAAATATACCAAGTACAATACCAAATTCTAATGCATTCTTTACAAATGCACCATTTCCTAACCACATAAATAATGCACCAATACCCATCATTATTGTACAAGTTATTACTACACTATTTAAATCTTTTACATTATTAAGAACTTTTGTATTAACCGCCGCAAATATTAAGAAAGGAGTTACTACTAATAATTCAAAAGTAGATAAAAGCACACCAAATTGTAATGCATTCTTTGCAAAATTACCATTTCCTAGCCACATGAATAATGCACCAATACCCATTATTAATGTTGAAGTAATGATTAATTTATGTAATCCTTCAATACCAACAGTTGCTTCTTTTTGTTGTGATGCAAAAGCTATTGCAGGTATTAATACTAAACCTTCGAAAATACTTAATACAATTCCAAATTCTAAGGCATCTTTAACAAATTTACCACCTCCTAATTCAATAAATAAGGCACCTATAGCCATAACAAATGTAGAAGTTAACATAAATTCAGATATCCCTTCCATTGCTATGGTTGATTTTTCTATATTAGTATTATTTGAGTTTGTTTTTACAATAGTTTCATTAATACTATTTAATGCTTTATTAATATCTTTGTTTGCTTCTATAACTTGTTTAGAAGTATTACCTGTTTGAATTATTTGTTCAAATTTATCATTAATCTTGTTATAAAATTTCCCAACAACTTTAATGAACCTATCAAAATTCTTTTCAATTTTATTATATTTTTGTTCTGATATAAGTACCAATAAATCTATAATTCCTTTAATATCATTTAATCCTTGAACTGCTTTTGCAATTTTATTTTGATTAAATTCTGGTAAATTTTTAATATTTTCAAATATAACATTTAATGATTTTTTACCTTTATTATCAGCTGTACTAAATATTGAACTTAAATTTTGTAAAGTTTCTTGTAATTTGGTTTTATCCACTTTAATTACATTTAATGTATCTATAATT
>Ga0326512_10004279_pt1 | contig 10370 bp, 4 predicted proteins | sample 1_2617_0518_D_FD_203652 | JGI IMG/M metagenome (GOLD analysis project Ga0326512, IMG submission 203652) | Bovine rumen microbial communities from UC Davis, California, United States - 1_2617_0518 | ecosystem: Host-associated > Mammals > Digestive system > Stomach > Rumen | place: USA: California...
AACAGCACAACAAGAATTCACAGCTTTTGTGGACGACTTTTTCGGTATTATATCTCCATAATATGTGAATTTAGCAACACCATACGTTACCGCATCGGTGTAACTACTATTAGTAGTGGGTAAACCACCAATGTATAGATCATTATTGTATTCGATTGTATCGACCCTCCTATCTCCAAGGTTTGCGGAACTAATACCCGTATTTTCTATACCTGTAGATCCTAAGTCTGTCATCGTTCCATTAAGATTGTCTTTATATAAATGCGCTTCCCGGCTCGACGTTCCGGTGCCCCATTTAAGGCAATATAAATTATTTCTAAATGGAAATCTACAGCTATAATCCATAAGACTATCTGGAATGGTGTATAAGGTAGTTTCCAAAGATCCAGATGCTGAGAAACGGCCATAATGGTATAATGTAGAACCACTAGTACTCTCCCAATATTTGGCATATATTTTACCGTTCATAGCGCAGTCATATGACTCACATTTACATGAATCGATATAAGGAGTGTTGAATGCGTCCGGCCCTGAATATGTATCTCTTAGGTGATAATAACGCCATTGACCACTACTCGAGTAACCCCTCACGTATGACCCATTAGTGTATTGAAGTACGACATAGCTAGGGTCCGGGACGTAATTTCCTGAGGTTATTTTAGTAGCCGTGGTTCCATTAAAAGTATATATATTATTCGAAGAATAATAAGAATTTATATATATAAGATTCTTATACACCCAAGCACACACATGCTGATTTTCCCTATTGAATAGTATTGTTCCTGCTGGTACTACCGTTTGAAGTCCACTTTTTGTTATTTTAAAAATTGTAAGGCCGTTTGATGAATTTTTAGATGACCATTGTAATAAATATGCATTTCCATTTAACAACAGTGCATTTCTACCGCAGCGGGCGTTACTAAAATTTTCAGACCAAAAACTTGTATCTAGACAAATAAGACCATCAACACTCTCAACTTGAGTAGTGCTGTACTCATCGCTATTAAATTTTAATTTAGCTTTTTTAGCGTTACCTAAAATATCATACACATTAGCCTTTTCATCCAATTCCATACTTAAAGCTAAAGTAAGTTGTGAATCACTCATTATCTAACCTCCTTCTATTAAATTTCGCTAAGGTATTTACTAGGTAAATATCCTTTAACGATAGGTTTATTCATTGTTATTACTCTAATCCATTGCTCGCCTTTAAAATTAACCGGAGGTCCGAACGTCCTTACAATCATTCCACGGTTTAAATATACCTTACTAGGTTCCGAAGGTTTCTGGCGAACCTGGATTCTAGATACGTTTATTTGTTTCATGCTTTTTCCTCCTTGGTATATGATTCGGTCGTCGTATGATCGACACGATCTATAACGGAGGTTTTTGTCCAAATATACGTACCATCATCGATCTCTGTTACTATTGTCTTCTGGGTTGCAGTCCATGATATGGTTGTTTCCAAAGTAACATCGTCAGACGTCGAGGTCCACCCGATAATATCCCCATCAGAGTTATACGTATAAGACGTATTCCTAGAACAAAGATCGTAATATCTTTTGAATATTTTTTCATCAAGTTCTTCTATTTCATTTTGAAGATGCCCTGCGGTTTCGCTATCCAATATATTATGAAGTGTTTCGACCCACGCTTCAAACGAAGTCTTTTGAACATCTTCCCATGAAGTAAAATCTGCTTGCTGCTCAGACATCCAAGCCTCAAACGCCGCCTCTTGAGTTGAGATCCAGGTTGTATATGCTGCCTGCTGCTCAGCCGTCCAGTCTACCAGATTCGTTTCCTGTTCTGCCATCCAGTCAAGAAATTCCTGCCGATGTTCTTCATTCCAGGACTCCCATTCATACTGCCAGCTCTGATACAATTCGCTAGCATCGATGGTCTCGATAATACCGGTAACAAACTGAGTTCTTGAATCGACGCCAATGGCATTCTCGATATCGGCAGCGGTTATAGAAGTAACTGCAGCATTAACAGTAACATAAGCCAATGGATGATAATAAACGTCTCCACCATCCGGAAACACAGGCTTAACCGGTGTATCCCCAGGAGTTCCTTTAATAACCTCGATGCTATTCTCTCGATTCGAATCCCTTCGATCAACTTTTAGCACTACTGCATCTATACGATTTGCCTCAAACTCCGATTCTTGGATAGGCACTATCAAATCACTATCGTTATATGTCCATGTGTGATTAAACCAAGCTCGCCCGCCGCCTACGACGATATTCATACCGCTTCCAGCCCTGACTGCCAGGTGATTTAACACACTCATATATACGCCATCGTTAATAACCCCGTCAAATATCTGACTTATCTGGTTGGCATCATAAGCTCTATCTTTATTTATAGAATTGTAAAACCCATATGTAACAGCCATATTGCTTATTCACCTCCTTCAGAGCTGTTATCAACAGCAGAAAACGTGGGAATTATAGAAATAGCAGAAGTTGAAATACTATACACAACTTCGCTTATCAAAACTTTCGAACTAATTCCCCACTCGTTAACTATTTCACAAATATCACCAACATCATAGTCCACCAAGTATTCATAACCTCTAGAAGCTTCAGCCGTTCCTTCATATGTTTGGGTATAGGTATTCAAAGCGAGTTCATTTTTTCCTTTTTCCAAAATCATGCTAAGATACTTACGATTTCCGTATTCCGTTATCAATACATAATATGTCTTGTTTGGATCAACTTCTGTGTCAGTTGTCGGAATATACTCGTTATTGACTTTTTCATACCATCTCAATGAAGATGGGTCTTCATCTCCGACTGGGGTTACTTCTTCATAAGTTCCGACGTCAGATATTCTCGAAATATCACTAGCACTTATACACAATTCTTTTCTATTAAGCCCTGTGTATTCATTACCAATAACGTTATACATAACATTATTCTCATCGCCTTCCCCAATAATTAAGCCCGAGTTTCTTTCAGTTGTACTTGACTCGATATAGTTGCTATTTTTAATATTCTCAAAAGATGGCGAGAATATTAAAGGATTGTTCACAACCTGATCGTAAGTATGGTCTACTTGTGGTTTGAGTTTGAAGACGAACTTTCCAGTTCCAAAATCGTATAAAACTTCCCAACCAAAGTTAAACCGAGAGCCTAATTCAACGATAGCATCGTAAATCGACTCCCCGTTATACTGATAGTCACCATCGATCGTCGGGAATTCGTGTTCAATAGCTTCGTAAACAACGTTGTTAATTCGTCTAGTTGCACCGCTTATCTCGATTGTTATTGTTCCACCATCCCCGTCTTGATATGTTTTTGACCAGTTTGATGGATTAATAATATTCTCGTTGACAAGTGTCATAACAACCGTTAGAACGTTATCTGTTGCTTTAAAGTCTTTTTGACCCCAAATTATTCGACGATCAAATATGCTTTTCAAATCTCTACCAGTTACCTTGATCTTGTTTCCTGATTCCGGATCAGATGTTATCTCCAAACTCTCAATGATCATCAATGTTGCACGATCTAATGTTGGATCATAGAAAGTGTCACTAAAAATATAGTAACCAACTCGAATTGCTTCCAGAAGTCGTTCATTAACTAGAGTATACAATTCGAAATCGCCAGCCTCATAGAACCTTGCGGTCCAAATCAAGGACTCGTATTGATCGAGTGTATCGATAGGCTGGAATTCAGTATTTAGTATTCTAAACTCCATGGCCTATCACACTCCTTCATATAGAACATTTGTATAAATATCGATCGTCATGTTTGTCTTACCATTTTCAGCAGTGTATCCAAATACATTACTACCTTTACGAACTGTAATCCAGTCAGTAATTTTCGGTATGCTAGAGAGTATGTTATACTCTTTTCCGCCCCGTATCAAGTAGATGTATCGATCTCCACTGATTGTAGATAGGTAAATATCATCACCGGCAATCAAGTCATTATACTCACTTCCGGTAATAGCCTTAACAACTGACGTATTAATACTCATACGTTCACGAGTCTCCATGTTATACACCATAATATTTTGTACGAAATCCATACAATGTATATGGAATATAACCCCTGAATCCACGTCTCCTTCGTAGTAATATTCTGTACTTATTGATGATACGATGTTACCAAATATAATCTGGTCTTCATCCACTGATTCATTACTAAAAGGAAACGTGAACATTGGTTCTACACCGTTTAAAACAATTGTAGAGTCTGGGGTGTAGAAATATGGGCTGGGGCATACAATACTTATCTGTATTGTTTCTTCTTTTTGGAAAATATCCGGTTCATTCGACTCAACATATCCCTGAATCACAGCAATCCTGTGGTCTGTTTCAAACAAAAGAGTTACCATCTTCTTTAAAGGAAAGAATTTGTACGTTCTTTGTCTAACTGTCTCTACAAGATTTGTTTCTGGATCCTCAAGCAATTGGAATGTAAACACAATATTCCTAGAATTTGCCCTTGCCGAATTGTAAATCGAACCGTCGCTGATGGCAAGTTCAGTAGTATTAATATTGGCCTTAACCGGGCCGATGCCGGTAATGCCTTTAATAATTAGCCCGGTATCATAAGGATTTGTCAGCTCAAGGTGGAGAGGCTCGTCCCTATAATTAGTCACTGTTACCGACTTAAGCATTACCAGTCACCGCCTTTCTCGCCATAGCGAATTGATTATTTGTCTGCCGATAGATCTCAAGTCTATCAAGAGCCTTCGGCGAATAGTTATTCTGTACAAATGTGACAGATTTGGCCGCATTTTGATTTTCGGCATCCTGGTTTTGACTCGTATCTGTCGTAAGCCCAACTCTAGCATCGAACAAGTGACTTGTCGACTGAACCTGCCTATTTAACAAGCTCAAATCGAGTTGAGGCGTTATAACAGGAGACAATTCCAAATCTCCGTTAATCGCATCGCGAAGTTTACCTATCACATCCCGCATTCCGGTCAATGTGGACTCGGCCATAGATGTCACAGAATCATCGATCATGTCCGCTTTGTTATCGATTCCGATAGCCATACCCTCCGATGCCCATTCACCAAGTTGCATGAATTTCTTAGATGGGGAGTGAGAGTCAAGTGCTGCTTTAGCTGCATTGTATGCAGCTAGAGCTGCTTGTCTGGCAGCGGCAATGATCTTATAGGAATTCTGAACAAGCCCATTAGCCATTCCATCGGCCATGCATTCACCTAAATCGTATCCATAATTATCATATGTCTGGGATACGCCATCGTAAACATTCTTAATAACCGTTTTAAATTTAGTAATTATAGTGCCGGATTCATTAGCATATCCATTCTTAACACCTGTAGCGGACTTCTTTCCAAGTTTCTGACCATTGGCCTTATAACTATCAGCAGACGCTTTAGTAGCATCCGTAGATACTGCTTTAAGACCTTTAGTAAGGTTGGAACTGCATTTATTAATCGTTTTAGAACTTAAAGTACTTCCCGAAGTTACAGCAGATGTAAGTCCACTATTAAAGGATTGCTTAACCATTTTAGTAGTCTCATTATCCTTGCTCATTAATATATACGAGAACTTCTTAACACCTTCTTTTACACCAGAACCGAAGGTGTCACAGACAATATTAGCAATTTCAGTTCCACTACCAAGTGCTTCACCAAAGAATTGCTCACGCCACCCTGCTAAATTGTCAACAACGTCCCCATTATTAATAAGCGTGTTAATTATAGCTTCGTCCGACATATTCTTATCGAGGAACTTCGAAATGGTATTCATCGTTGTCTTAATATTGGCGAATTTATTCTCCGCATTAAACTTAAATGTGCTCTTCTTAACTTTTGAAGACATGGTGTTCCAATCTTCAACAATTTGAGCAAGCGTTTTACCTTGGGCACGTTCTTCATTAAGCCACTTACCAAACTCATATGTCCTATCGGTCTTGGGATCTCCAGTTGATTTACCATCCCATGTCGACATAGCCGACCGGAATCGTTTCCGACCATCGCTAAAACCATTAACCAAAGAGTTGTATACATTATCAGCGATTGCTTTAGATGCAGTATCAGCGTCATAGAAATCATCAGCCATTTGCTGAAGTTCAGATGCTGACAACTCATTAAGTGCTGCAATTTCTTCAGGTGAAAGACCTTTAATGTACTCATATACTTCTTTGGTTAAATGATCGCCAAACTTCTCAGCGACCTGACCGAAATTCTTAGAGTTGGTTTTAAGTGTCTCGATAGTATTGTTCCATGACTTCTTAACTGTGTCACCAGTTATCTTAGCCGTATTAGATGTACGGTCTTTATAACTGTTCATCAAATCTTGAAGTTTCTGGAATTGTTCGTCGTCACCATCGATCCATTCAACAAGCGCATTGTAAATTTGCTCGCTGTTTTTACCAGAGGCTTTAAGTTCGTTAACGATACCCTCGAATGCAGCATTGCCACCAATCTTATTCCACATTTGCATTATTACCTGTGGATGGGTCGTGCCTTCTGCCTGCATTCCCTCTACAAATCTTTGTCTAAATCTATTTAATAGTGTAGTAAATCCGTTAGCATTATCGATTTCGATAGACTTCAATTCACTTTCTTGCGTCTTTAAGTCTTTGGTAATTATAGCCTGAACTTCGTCAAGCATGTTGATTGTTTTGGTAGTCTGTGACTCTTTCCAAATATCATTTACCCTATCGATGTCTTCCGGCAACGCAGTAGCAAGGCCGTCAAAATATGGTTTAGCAACATCCATACCTTTAGCATACAGAGCATCTGCGAGCCCCTTGTCGAGACCGAATTCATTCACAGCCTTATAATAAGACTCTTCGAATGCTTTCTTCTCTGCGGAATCTTTCTCCATGCTATCAGCAAGATTTGCCCAAATATCTTTTCCGGCTTTCTTCGTGGATTCGGTTACTTCGCTGCTATCAGCCACTTCATCGATTGCCAACTTAACAGTATCTTTTAATCCTTCTGCAAAATATGATGCAGATTGAGCAAAGGCAGCATCATCCATCTTCAGTAATGCCGAAATATAACCAGCACTACTAAATCCAGAGTTCTCAATTGCTTTAAATACGTCAATATACTTATCGCCAAACCTTACCTGAAGTGCTGTAAGGTCGTCGAAGTATTTAACATACTGTTCATACTGCCTTCTTAAATTACGTTCAAGTGCTTTAGACTCATACTCACGCTGCTTATTAACTCTATCGTTGTAAGAATTGATTTGATCTTCGGACATCGACAAGAATCCCCTAATTTTATTAAGGGCATCTGGTCCTTCGGATGCTAACTGATCAATAACGGAGATGTCTAAGTTCTTTGCCTCTAATTCAGCAAGCCCATTTTGAAATTCCTCGTATGCTTCTAACTGACTGTCGGCATTTTCGAAAAGTGCTTCGGATTCTACGGTTCCAGTCTTTGTAAACCGTTCGAATAGATTAAGCCCGGTCTCGAAAGAGGAACTAAGGGCGTCGAATTTGTTAGCAGCCTCCTCAGTTTTCTCATTCATTCGATCAATTGCATCTGAAATCAAGTCAACATCGCTCGATGCTTCTTCTGCGGCGTCTGATAAGCCTTCAAATGTACTAACTATGCCTGCTCTATCAAGATTAATATTGGAGAAATCGAGCCAAGACTTAACTAATTCCTGTGTTTCTTTTCGAAGTGTCTGAAGTGCTTTCTTAGAAGCAGCAGCCATCTTCTTCATCTCGTCAGCATTCTTTTTCCTAAGCTCTGTCTGCTTAGATTCAAGAGTGTTGATCTTCTTAATGATCGATTCGGCTTTCTTCTTCCACTTAGACATAGATTTAGTATCTTTCTTGTCTTTAGCGGCTTCGTATTTCTTATTGTAGGCATCTAATTTGTCAAGATACGCTGCAACAGTTTCTGCGTTCTTGACAATTCGTTTATTATTCTTCTCATAATTCTTCTGAGCAGTCTTATACTCTTCAGTTTGTTTACCTAATGTGGTTCCGACTATATTCAGCATCTCTTCTGATGCAACTTTTGTGCCGTCCACAACTGACTTATTCAAACTCTTATGAAGCTTCTTAATGTAAGCATTATTCTTCTTAACCTGCTCAGCATACTTCTTAATCGCAGTCTGATTGGCCATGGCTGCGTTTACAAAATTCTTATCTTTAGAGATTGCTTCAACATTCTTTTTATAAGAGTCAATCATCTTATTCAGTTCAGATAGTGAGACGCCGACTACATTGGCCATTATTTTCTTTTGTTTCTTACTTAATTCCGAACCAAGAACATCAAGGCCAGCGATAAAGGCTAAATTATATGCTTTCGTATACTCCTTTGCATCTTTATCGCCTCGTTTCGATGCGGCGGACCCACTTCCTCCTGAACCAGATCCTCTCGAGCTTTTGACCTCAGCATCCTTCGTGGCTTTATCCATCATTTTACCAAGATTATCGCTAAGGTTCTTAGAGTCCTTCTTAGCATCAACCAATTTATCAACGCCAAGCTTCTTCTTAAGATTATCAAGGATATTAGATCCAGCAAAATCGCCTTTCTTTATACTACTAATTGCGTTCTTAAGACCATTTAAGAACCCGCCACCAAAAGATGAACCAGAATCAAATATAGCTCCAGATCCAGATTTGATACCTTTTAACCATCCGCTTACAACGTGCTTGGCTGCAGCAATAAGTGCGGTAGCTGGTGAGTGAATACCAAGACGAGTGTTGATACCATCCATAATATCATCACCCATCTTATGACCACTATCATAAATCTTACCTTTACCATGTTTCTTAAGACCTAATAGCAATCCTTCAACAGCATACTTACCAACTTCCATCATCTTTCTTGATGGTGATTGAATCTTACCGGCGGCTCTAACTCCCTGGTCGAGTTTCTCATAAATTGACTTACCGACTTCGTAGATAACACCAATATTTTCCTCAACACCCTGCTTTAAACCATTAAGTAAGTGCTTCGATACCGTTTTGAGGTTTGATTTATACTTCTTACCGCCACCATCAATATCCAGTTTATCACAAAGGGTGCTTAATACTTTACCACAAGCACTCTCAACTAACTGATTTCCGGTAGCATCTGTAAGACCTTTGGTGAAATGTGAAACAACCTTATTACCATAGGTCTCAAGTTTACTGAAGTATGTGGTGTCGAGTTTAACCTTGATAGCGTCAAGCCCCTTAACCAATTTAGATAGTGAATTGTCTATCTTAGTTGCAGCTTTGTCCAAATCTCCAACATTAATATCCTTACTTGAGAAATCATTAAGCATTTTGGTGATTGATTTAAGGTTCCTATCAGCACCCTTAATATCGCCAGGCTTAATGCCCTTGATTGATGATACAAATGAGCGTAAGGATGAAATAACTTTATCAATTTCTTCTTTAGATTTATCAACATTTGCTTCGCCAGATGAAAGTTTAGTAATAGCATCGACTGCCTGTTTAAGACCTTTGGCAAATTTAGCGAATTCTGAGAAATCGCTAGCACCTTTCTTTTTCTTACCACCAGATGAAGCGACAGCATCTTCGAGTATTTTGATTTGAGAGGCAAACTTTTCGACATCTTCAGTGTTGATTGTATTAACACCTTTTACGTTCTCATTGCCCATCATAAATCCGATGTACTGAGATGCAAATGTTTCAAGTGTATCACCAAACTCTTTTAACTCGGTCTGTCTATCACTAGTGATGTTCTTCAAAGCCTCGTTTACTTCATTAATGCTTGTCGTAAACTTAGTAAGGCCTTTAAACTTGTCGAACTTCTGGCCAAACTTCTTGTTAAATACTGTAATCAATTCATCCAATACAACTGAGAACTGAGAAACCTTATCGGAATCAATCTCATTCGAGTTATTTGCGAATTCTTTAAGGCCTTCGCCGAAACTCTTAAATGTATTAGAGAATGTTGTAAAGTCTCCGGCCGCCATTTTAGCCACGCTCTCCATGATAGTAGCAAGAGCTTTAACCGTAGGCTCAAATTTAGCAAGGGATTCGTAATTTAATCCGGTTAATGCATCGGAGAATTCAACCATTTCCTCAGCAAATGGAACTAATGTGTCGCCAAAATCCTCAAGATCATCTTGGCTATCACCCCATGAAATTAGTCCCCATAATACTTTACCACCATCCGTCTTCGGCATATTGTTGGCCAGCGCAGCAAGCAACTGTCCAGCATTAGCTGCTGCTTCAACAGCTGATGAATCGATTTTACCATTAACTTTATCCGAGAATGAAACAATACCATCAGCAAAATCATCCATATCATCAGCAAACGATGACAATGATTGAGTATCAGAAGCAAATAAACCTTTGATCCAACCATCTTGTTCTGGTAACTCATTCGCCAATGCTACTACAAGTTTAGCAGCATTTGTAGCATTCTCAATAGCATCTTTATTGATTGGCGTATCA
>Ga0326512_10004281_pt1 | contig 10369 bp, 17 predicted proteins | sample 1_2617_0518_D_FD_203652 | JGI IMG/M metagenome (GOLD analysis project Ga0326512, IMG submission 203652) | Bovine rumen microbial communities from UC Davis, California, United States - 1_2617_0518 | ecosystem: Host-associated > Mammals > Digestive system > Stomach > Rumen | place: USA...
GTCGAAATTAAGCATTTCTTCTTTTGCTCTCCGTGCAAACTCTTTGTTGATTTCGAATCCGTAAGAGTGCCGCCCCAGCTCATAAGCCGCCCTCAATGTCGTTCCCGAACCGGCGCAAGGGTCTATTACCACATCGCCCGGATCCGTGAAAACTTCAATAAGCTGTTTCAGAAGCGCCACCGGCTTTTGTGACGGGTGAATTTTCGGGATCTCTTTGCCGTCGCGGGTCCATTCGAACCAGTTAAAAACCATTCGCCCGGTTCCGCGTATGTTCTTCCCTGTCACCGGGTCAATTTCAAGGCCATTTCGGAATTTCGGCAATTTGTCCTGGTAAAACAACAGGGCGTATTCTGTCGCACCGACAACGCGCATATTTGCCTTTAAAACTTGCGGTGAGTAGTGCTTGATGAACACCAGCGGAATATAATTTGGAAATCCGTTTTTCGCCGCCTTTTCAACGACGATATGCGCCCGTTCAAAACTTGTGAAAACAATCATACAAGGCGCATCCGATGACCGGCCCCGCGCTGATTGCCATCCGCCTTTAGGCGGTTTCCTCAGTAAGCTATGGCAAAAGTGCCAAAATTCGGCCTCATTGAAATAATAATCTGACGGGAAAGCAGCCTTTCCGGCTTTGTCGCTTTCGCCGTTCTTGTTATCGCCGCCCTTATACCAAACAGGATTGCTCCCGTAAAAGTTATTCCCCACGTTATAAGGGATATCAGCAATAACTAATTGCGCCTTGTGAATCGGGTATAACTTCCACGACTGGAAATTGTCGTTGTACAGTTCGCATTTAATGCGGTTCTGATGTGTCATTGGTTGATTGCTCATTTTTTCTATTCTTTCCCCCGTGTCTTGCTTGCAATACCGTTCCGGCGTAAGCGGGATATCTTACGGATACAGAATCCGCCCGCGTTCCGTCCTTCTCGGTAAAATACATATCTCTTTCTTTGCTTAGTTTTACTAGCCGTTTCGCCCGGTCACGGGCTGCGGCGGTATCGGGTTGTTTCATGATGTACGCCTTTCCAATTCGCTCACCAACACCGCGCCCAGCTCATGCACGAATTTGTAATTATGTCGATGCCCAATATCGGTAAGCTCTGTTATGCAAACATCCCAATCAGTTTGGGTTAAGCTGGCGGCATTATCTCGCCAGCGCTTAAACCATACGTTTATAATTTCGTTCATCACCGCCCGGAATTCATCATTTGGGATCGGCGCATCAGATAAATTCAATGTTTTCCTCCCATCCAAAATGTTTATATTCGGTCAGCTCGTTTTTTAGGCGTTTGGTGGATTCCTCAAACCAAAGCGGTATGAATTCATCCTGTGCGCCCAAATCGCGGTTTTTACAGATTTCTATTACGTTTGTACTTGTGTAAATATCATCCGTCGGTTTCCATCCGAATTCTTGCCGTGTAAACTTTTGAAAATCATGGTTGTTTCGGTGGATGATAAAAGCGTTATCAACAGCATTCGACAAATCGCCGGATCCGCTGACATCATCCAAACGCAAGAATCCCATTGCTTTTCTAGGATGAGCGACAAATACAATGTGTGTGTTGCTAAGTTTCGCCAGGCTTTCCAGCGACCATATAAAACGCTTTTGCGCTTCATATTTATCGGTGTTGGCCCCGTCCAATTCAAGCGCCATCAGATTATCAAGAATAATTAAATCTGCGCGGCTTTCCTGTGCTTTTGCTGTCAGCGCAATTAATATCCGCTGAAAGTTATTGCCGTGTTCGTTGTTGTAAAGCCATAACCGCGACCCCATCCACCCGGCAATCTGTTTTTTTATCTCATCCGGGACATAGAAAAATCGGGCGTGTTCTGCACTCTGGACAACGTGATTCTTTCCGGCTGCTTGCAAGTACAACCAACGCATATAATTTGTGTCTGTCAGCTCACCGGAATAAACTAATACGGTTGAACCGGCATCGATGGCGCTTAATGTGATTTCGCCTAAAAGTGTCGATTTCGCCGAACCACGCAAACCGCTAACCAATGACACGCACCCTTTTTCAAGACCCATCAGATTTCTATCAATCATCGTGATTCCGGTCTTGACGAATTCCCGCCGTTTTTCCGGCTTTGACAGAATCATTTCTGCCGTCTGAAACATTGGTGATTCGGGGGTTTCTTCCGTCATCGGTCTGTATATGATTTTCTGTCGTTCGGCATTGTGCCGCCGCCATCCTTCTTCTATTTGGCGGTCCCTGTCGTTTACCTGTTGTTCGTATGCCGTCGGTTCAAATAACACCCGGACATCTTGCCACGTTCTACCAGCGCATGAATTGTGCAAGCACTTAAAACCAATGGCGCCGCTGTTAAGTTCAAAAATTGCTGAATCCGGGGCGCGGTGGTTACTGTTAAACGGGCATTCATCAAGAACGTATTTCGTTCCGTCTTTGTATTTCCGTTCTTTGTACCGGATGCCGTGTTTTGCCATCCAATCACGGATGTCAAAGGTTGACGGCGTATAGTTGTTATATTGGTGTGGTTTGATTTCTTCATGGGGGACTGCCGCCGCCAGCTTTTCAAGATAAACCTTTGGCGTTTGTTTCAGTTCGCCGGGATCCCCTATGATGTGACTCATTCGGTGCGGCCTGTCTTCCGTGTTTGCGCCCTTCTGCGCCAGCGTTCCGTATAACTTGCAAATTCTCGACGGGTTAAAGTTCACAATATCGATATGCACCGAATCGGTGCTGAACATCATATCAAGTGATTTCAAGCAGTCAGAAATCAACTGTATGTTTTCATCTGTGTTAAGTAACCCTATCTTATAAAGCAGATGAACGCCGTTGCCGCTGAACGCTTTTAGCGGTTCTTCAAAGCCAATGCCGCTTAGATAATCCCGGACGCGCCGCGCCAGGTCAAAAGCCTTTTTGATTTCATCAGCCGTTGCGGAAATACCGCTTGTCCGTTCCGGGTCGAAATCGACGAACAGCCAATCGAAACCATCTATGTCTTTGTCGCTGGTGGCTTCCTTTGTTTTTTTAAACCGTTCGGAAGCTGCGCGGCTTAACAGTTCCGGCTTTACCCGGTTAACGGTGATATAAACATTCTCCCCGCGCAAATCGACAGTATCAAAAGCGGTTATCAACCTTTCGGCATCGCGAAAGTATCCGCTGATACCTTTTCCGGGGATTCGGATTTCGAACACTTCGCCATCCGGCTTCAATGTTGCAATTGCTTTCCGAATCTCTGCGGGGTTAATCAAGCCGTCATTCTTCATAATTCCGGTTCGCCCCCTCCCCCGTATTATTATTTCTTACATTCTTTCTTACATTCTTTCTTACATTCTTTGTATGTGGCGCGGTACTGTCCTCGGTGGTGTCCTTATTACTGTCCTTATTGCTGTCCTCATTACTGTCGCGTGGATCTTGCAAAACCCCATAATTTACAAGGGTTATAAGCGTCCTGTTTGCTGTCGCATCTCTGCGTATCATTTGAAGGTTTTCCAAAAGGCGCAGAAAACGTAAAGTTTTGTCTTTTCCCCAACTCCATCGGACAGCTAATTTCCGAACAGATGTATAAACTTGACCGCGTAAAATCGTTATTCGCGATTTGCCAATAACAAAAGATGTGTCTTTGTGCGCAGCCATTAAAATAAGGTCAATCCATGCAGACCGCATATTAAAAGGTTCGTCAGATGTCCATATCTCGGAATCTTGAATAGACCGCCACAGGATGACATAGCCCCTTTTTCGGTTCACGGTCCCCCCTCCAACAGTTCAATTATTCTTTTCCCGGTTTCGGACTTGTCGCAGAACAGGAATCGGATTCCGTATTCCGTTTCCATTGTTTTCATGGCTTTGTAAAGCTGGGGGCCGTCTGTCGCGTTTGGGTATTTCGGCACCTTACAAGGGCGCCCATCCTTCACAGCAAATGTCATTATGTCCCGGCGGGGGTTGTGCCAAAAATAAACATCTTCCAGGCGCTCAACCCCTTCGCCGTGTTCACATAATATGATTAACTGGATTCCGCGTTTCACGGCCCGCAACAGTTCGGCCCGGAATCGTTTATGCTGTTGTGTGATGTTGCCGCAAATCTCCAATAAATCTTTTTTGCGGTCTATCACCAGTTCCGGCCTGTCTTCGATCTGATAATCTCCGACATCTAATTCATGCCGTTCATAAACGATCCTTAATTCGTCAAGTTGCCCACATATCCGGGTTAGTTCGCTCTTATGTTCCCGCGTATCGATAATCAGTTTCATAACGCTTTAGAACGGGATTTCTTCATCTGCCGTATCGGGGACATTGATAAAACCATTGGCATCAACTGGCGGCGCTACTTTAACGGCGTTGATTGCGCTTGCATCAAGCAGCTTATCAGCCGGGATTTTCGCGCCATCGGCGGCGGCATCCTGGCAGAACCAGCGCAGTTTATGGCGCTTTTTGATTTCGCCGTTGTATTCTTCCTCTACCACGCCGAACACGCCGCCAACTTTTTTATTCTTAAACTGCGCGGAAAACTGCGGGCCATCGCCCCAATCAACCGCAAATCCGGGGTTGCTGTCTTCAACAGCCTTGATAAAGCTCTTGAAATTCTTAGTGCATTTGCCATCATCGCCGATTGATACAACATATCCGGTTCCGTTGTTGGGCCATTTCTTTTCCGGGCGTACATCAGCCGCGAAAGACTCGCTGAAATATTCCGGCTGCTTGTCGTTCTTAGCGAAGTCGAACAGAACCACCAGCATCGGCTTTCCTTTCTTGCTCTCACGTTCTGCAACCTGTTTGATAATCATGTGATGACCGCCCAGCTCCACCGGGGTAAAATCGCCGCCTGTTTTTACGTTGTCAAAGTTATTAGGTTTCTGCATTGTTATTCCTCCTATTAAACTAAATCCCCATTAAATCCATGTCGGGATCTGATATCATTTTCGGTAAGCCATGTGCCTTCTTTGTGATACTCAACCATGCCGCGATAATTATTTTCCCTGTCGCAAAAATCAAAGTAACCATCGACCATTACTACGCCGCGCATTTCGCCGTCTTTTGTAATAGCGATGTAACTTATCGGAACATATCTGCTATTATTTTCTTCATCATTCCAGTATTGCGCGTATGTCGGACGGGCGGGTGGGATGAGATTAACAACAATATCATGTTCAAGATTATTCTCTTTCATTAACCCGCCCCCATTCCGTAATATTCCCGAATAGCTGCATCAACGGCTTTCAAGTCGTTCGGAATCTCCAAGTCAAACATTCCTTCCGGGCTTTTGGCGGTGCTGATGCCGTTGGACTGGGTATAGAATTTGTGATCCTGGCAATACAGAACGATGTCAAAGCATCCCTCAACCGTCAGTTTTTCATCAAGCATCTTGCCGATGGTTTTGCACTTCTCGCGCCCGTCCGAATCGGTTTCGGTGTGGTGCAAGAAATAGACGATCTTATCATCCTGTTCCAGTTCGTTGATAAAGTGAATCAGATTACGGAAATTCGCCGCCATCTGTACAAATTTGTCATAACCCTTTTCAAATGACCGGTCGAACAGCTCATTAACCAGCAAATACTGACTATCATCAATGGCTATCGACTTTGCGGTGCTTTTGGTTATGATGTTTTCAATCCATGCATACTTGCCCCGGTTCAATGTCGCATAATCTTTCGGCGGTTCTTTGGATGCTCCATATTTCGGAACCTTAACAACCGTGATATCAGACTTGAATGGGAGTCGCCCTTTTTCGACGGATATCACGCCGATTTCGTCCGCCGTGAAGTTTTTCAGCGAATAAGTTTTGCCGGAACCGCTCCGCCCCATAATTAAAACGGGTAGTGCCATAGTTTTAACCTCCTTGATTTTTTGTGTTATAATCAAGGCAACAAGGGCCGCGAACCTTTGTTACCTTCTAAGCGCATTCGGGCCGTTTTCCCGGTGCGCTTTTTCATGCTCCCGCTACCATCAGCATTAAAGAGAACGCCGCGAAGACTGCCGCCAATGTGAAGAGCTCGCCCATGCCAAGAACAAAATTCATCAGCGGGCCGGGGCCGTCCATTTCATCCAAATCGTCATCCGGCAGATCGGGCATAGATAACCCTCTCGCGGGATCGCTTGTAATAGGGATATATTCCAGATGTGCCGGCATTCCCGGCAGACCGCATAACGCTTTATTCGCATTTGTCATCTTTGGTTTCCTCCTCTCCATACATCATCACCGCAAGCACCCGTTTCTTTTCGTCAACGCTTAACGTGTTATAGCGGATGACATCTTCCATTAATTCGTTTCTAAGCGTTTCGATTTCCTTTTTTGCTTTTTTGGCGTCATAGTCGAAATGCTCACGCTCCAATACTGCCGCCATCGTAAGATACCCTTTTAATGTCATTGTTTGGCTCTCCCTTCCTCACGGTTACATCAAGTCCGGTACGCTCCGACAGGATGACGGAAAGCGCCGCCAGCAACCGATCAACATTTAAATTCGTTTTTCCCATTCGGGTTCCTCCACTCCCGCAAGATATCAAGCAGCGTTTCCTTTCCGCTGGCGGAAATCTTCCCGGCGATCCAATCAGCCATAATCAGATTTTCAAGGCGTTTGAATTCCTTCACGCCGTCTTGAAGTCGCATCCGCCCGGAATCGACTTGATCGAAAAACCGGCTGATAGCTTGCACATGTTCCGCAAATGGTGACATTGTTACACCCCCATTAGTTTAGTTTAATTCAACTCTCCGGGCAATAAAATATCATCCGGACTGAACCCGGTAACATGACAGATGGCATACAGATAAACCGGCTTGATTGGTTTATTGGTGTTTTCCCATTCCCATACAAGCTGTGAAGAAACACCCAGCTTATCGGCTAAATCCTTCTGTGTTAACCCCCTTGCAACCCTTGCGGCGGCAATCGGAATTTTTGCCATTTTTTCACCTCCTTGTGATTTTTATGATTGTTGGAACTATTGATAGTATAGTTTAGTTTAACTCAACTGTCAACAGGAATTTTAAACTACGCTTGATTTTATAAGCCATGAAAAGTACAATGTTTTTACAGGAGGAAAAGCCGATGATCATCAATGAAAAAGAATATGCAAATGTGATCGCGAAAAACTTACGACGATTAGCGCTAGAATATGATAAGACACAAAATGACATCGCCAGCGCATTGAACGTTAGCAAATCTTCGGTTTCATTATGGTTTAACGGGAAAAGCACTCCGCGAATGGATAAGATCGACGCACTCTGCAAACTGTTTAATGTTCGCCGCGCTGATATCATGGAGCCAAAAGAAGAAACCATCCACGCCGCTTTGACGGCAGAAGACATTCGGCTACTTTCGGCATATCATGCCGCAACGGAAGAGCAAAAGAAAATAGTAGAGTATATTTTGAAGATCAATGAAATAACAATGAGTATAGAAGAATAGAAAACGCCCGACACAAGGCCGGGCGCGTTAGGGGGAGAATACCATGAAAAAATGATTGGTGCTTCTCTTTGGGGTTCTTTAAGTTTAAACGACGCGGACGGGTTCCGCAACATGGGGGAAAAGAAACATGAAAAGAACGGCGATTTACTGCCGCGTATCGACATCGCGTCAGGAAAAAGAAGGGGATTCAATCCCCGCGCAGCTTGATGCGTTACGGGAATACATCCGCCAGCGGGATGATTTAACCCCGGCGGGGGAATTCATCGATGCCGGAATCAGCGGAACGAAAGAACAGCGCGATGAGCTGCAACGGATGCTTGATTCCGTCCGGGCGGGCGAAATTGATTTAATCATTTGTACGAAATTAGACAGGTTGCACCGCTCTCTCCGTAACTTCTTGAATATGCAATCGGTACTGGAAAAGCATAATTGCAACTGGTTAGCGATTTGGGAGCCGATATACGATTCTAGCACACCGCAAGGGCGCATGATAATAAATACCATGGTAAACCTTGCCCAATTCGAAGCAGAAAACACCGGAAGCAGAATCCGCCAGGTATTCGAATACAAGGCCCAACAGGGCGAAATATTAAGCGGCAAAGTGTTATTTGGCTATCAAATCACCGACAAACATTTAACCATCGATCCCGCCGCCGCGCCTGTTGTCCGGGCCTTATTCGATGAGTACGCGAAGAATAACAGCCTTTCGGATGCTGTCCGGCTTGCCGGTGAGCTGGGGCGGATAACCGATATACGAAGCATGAAAAGGCTATTGAAAAACCGAAAGTATATCGGGGAATATCGCGGCAATCCGAATTACTGCCCGCCCATCATCGAACGGGCGGTATTTGATGCCGTGCAAATCGGACTTGCCCGGAATATTAAGCAGTCACAGAAAAGAACATACATCTTTTCCGGCTTGCTTGTCTGCGCAGAATGTGGGCGAAAGATGGCGGGAACCAATCACGCCACCAGGCGCAACGGAAAAGAATATCCTCTGACTCTGTACCGGTGCAATGGTCATTATTCGCCGATGGTGCATTGTTCGCAATCCCGAACGATATCAGAAAGCACCATCGAAAACGCCGTTTTAAAGGCGGTAAAAGCTGAAGTCGATAAAATTACCATTGAACAATCTAAACCCCGTCAGACCGGCGCACAACGCGCCAAACCGGCAAAAGAAAAGGCTATCATGCGGAAACTTGAACGCCTAAAGGCTGCATATCTTAACGGCGCGATCCCGCTGGACGAATACAAAACGGATCGCGAACAGCTAACGGAAGAATTAACCGCCTTAAAGGCTTCAGAACCCCGTAAGACTGCGCCCGCCGTCCGTCTTGATAAAGTGTTCACATCGGATTTTGAAACCGTATACAAGGCGTTAAACGCGTCAGAACGGCGCCGTCTGTGGCGGTCGGTAATAAAGGAAATCCGTATGGATGCCGGAAAGAATCTTGATATTATTTTTTTGTGATTTCATGGTATTAAACAACGCTTTCCATTCGGCTGTGGTTGGTTAATACTACCAATTCTAACGGCTTATTTTTGTACATTTTTGTTATCGGAATTCGATAAATAGTTGTTGTAATCCAATAATATTCTGCTATAATAGTATATGTAAGGAACAAACAACAGCACCGAAGGAGAAAGAAATGATTGAAATTGATATTCAGGCGATTACAGAAATGGGTTGTTGCGTATACACTAGCATATGGGTATCAGAAGACTACACCATGACAGAAGTTGCAAGAACAATCAAAGAAAACGGGTTTAAGATGTTTCGGATTCTCGATACAATGAAACGTTTTGCAAGCGTTTAAACCGAACACACCGGGCCGGGCGGTTAATCCCGGCAAAGGGGGAAACATGAATACATTTTATCGGTTCCACTTGAACGGCATCACCTACAACGCCACCGGCGCAAACAGATTCGAAGCCCAGGGAAACGCGGAACGGGCGAACGACATCGACTTAACCGGCGCACGGTACGAAGAAATTTACAAGCTGCGAACAGTTAGAACGGGAATCGTTAGATAAGGAGAAAAACAAATGACAGCATCCGAAATCCGGGATTTGACCGGCATGAACCGCCGGAAGTTCTGCGAAACTTACGGCATCCCATACGCGACAATGTGCGATTGGGAAGCGGGGCGCGTAAAGCCCGCCGGATATGTTTTATCCCTGTTGGAAAAGGTTGTCCGGGCGGACATCATCGAAAAACTGAACAAATGAATATTTAAACACCCCGCGCCGATAGTGACGCGGGGCTTTCTTATGACCGGACATTTAATGTCCGGTTAAAGTGTCCAAACGGTTTGTATTCCGTTTTCGTCTGACCGATAAAGCGCACCCTCATCGGCGTTCCGGGTTGTTTCGAAAAAGTACCAATGATTACTGATGAATTGCCACCCGGTGAGCATATAACCAGCTCTGTCAAAATAATATCTGTGTTTGCCGCTGGCGGATTCCAGGTCTTTCCAGCCAATCGCGAAGTTCTGATCGGCGTACTCATACCACCAGCGCACACCGTCCGCAGCCTTTCGCCATCCTTCCGCAACCGCAATATCTTTCCCGTAAGCCGGACGGCCATAACCGGCAATCCTGGCATAATTCACGGGGTATTGTTTCGCGAACACCCCGCCGCCATTGGCCACGACAGAAGAACCGGCGGAAGTGTTGCCCTCGATGGTGTAAACCGTGTCGTTTCGAACATCCACAACTAGCCCGGTATGACAGATTCGACTGTTGTTCTGAAAGAAAATCTGATCGCCCCGCTTCGGGGATGCGTACCACGCGCCCATCTTCTTATAAAGGGCGGCACTCTGCACCGTATAATCGTCAAACTGTCCGCCGATCATCTTCCGGGCAGTCGAAATGCCGTATGCCCGGTAGAAGCACCAATCAACGAAACAATCACACCATGCTGCCGGATAATCCATAGCAGCGGGGTAAATCTGATGCATCTCATAGCCGTATTTCGTATAATTGTTCGAACCG
>Ga0326512_10004283_pt1 | contig 10362 bp, 6 predicted proteins | sample 1_2617_0518_D_FD_203652 | JGI IMG/M metagenome (GOLD analysis project Ga0326512, IMG submission 203652) | Bovine rumen microbial communities from UC Davis, California, United States - 1_2617_0518 | ecosystem: Host-associated > Mammals > Digestive system > Stomach > Rumen | place: USA: California...
ATGCGGGCCAGATTTACGAAAGTGGTAAAAAGGTCGCTCAGATACATAGCAAGCGGGTCATCGTATTTTTCACCCAGTTTAAATGCCGGTGTAGGACAAACCGGACAGAGGATGACATCATAGGTTTCAAAAAGGGCTGCCACTTCCCTCTGAATGCGGGCGCGGACAGACATGCCTTTTTTATAGGTGTCACCTGAAAACTGCTCGGAAAGCACATAGTTTCCGATGATGATGCGTCGTTTTACTTCCGGTCCAAAACCTTCGCTTCTGGTGTCCACATAAAGCTGATCATAGCCCGCACCATTGTCTACCCGGTGACCGTAGCGGATGCCGTCAAAACGGGAGAGGTTTGAAGCGGCTTCAGAAAGGGCGATAACATAGTATGAAGCAATAGACGCATCCAGAATGGGAAGGTCTACGATATCAATTTTTGCACCCTTTTCGATGAACCATTTTTTGGTATCGTCAAAGACTTTCTTTACATCGGCATCCATGCCCTTTGCTTCCTCAAACTGCTTGGGAACAGCAATTTTAAGTGAAGAAAAATCCTTGTATGCGGCAAGGTCTGCCAGTTTGTCTGAATCCGGCAAATCTGCACTGGTATCATCGTAAAAGTCCACGCCGCACATAAGGGAAAGGGGCGTAGCAATATCCTGCGGCGTGTGACCGAGAATGCCTACCTGGTCAAGGGAAGAACCGTAAGCCACAACGCCCCAGCGGGAAAGAACGCCATAGGTGGGCTTTAATCCGTAGATGCCGCAGTAGGATGCGGGAAGACGGACAGAACCGCCAGTCTCCGTGCCAAGACCAAAGAGCGCCTGATTTGCCGCGACTGCCGCCGTAGAACCACCGGAAGAACCGCCAGAAACATAGTCACGGTTGATGGGGTTGCGGGTGGGACCGTAAATTGAATATTCGGTGGAAGAGCCCATGGCAAACTCATCCTGATTGCAGCGGCCAAGGGGAATCGCACCCTTTTCCACGAGGCGGCCTATAACAGTAGCATTATAGGGAGCCACATAGCCCTGAAGAATTTTTGACGAACAAGTAAGGCGGTGTCCCTTGCTGGAAATATTATCCTTGTTTGCAAAAGGCAGACCAAGAAGGGGCTTTTCTGCAAAAAGTTTTTCAATGGAACCGTCTGCGCGGGCGGCCACAATTTTTGCATCAGCAGCCTTTGCTTCCTCCAGCGCATCTTCGTAAATTTCAAGGAATGCATTGAGCGGTTTTTCTGATTTCTGGTCAGCAGTAAAAGTGTCGATTGAAGCCTGAACCAGTTTTTCGCTTGTCGTTTCGCCAGATTTTAATGCGGCGACCGTTTCTTTTATTGTGTAATACATTATGCACCCTCTCCCAAGACTTTCGGAACCTGAAAGTAGCCGTCCATGAATTTGTCGGTAACCTTTTTTACATCAGGAATATCCAGTCCCGGAACAATTTCGTCCTCGCGCAAACATTCCGCTTTTGTAGAAGGATATGCATCGTAGGGATTTTCTGAGTCATCGTATTTTGAAAGAATATCGAAGTAGCCGACAATCTCATCCACCTGCTTTTTGAGGGTTGCCATGTCGGTACTAGAAGGAGACAGGCGTGAAAGATAGAGAAGATTTTCAAGCGTTGTCTCATCAACAGTTTTGTGTGTAGCCATAAAAAACATTATAGTAGATTTTGCATCTTTAGGGAATAGAGAAAAAGTAAAGGGAAAAAGCAACCTTTTCTTTAAGGTTTCTCTTTCCCTTTTTATCCTTTTCTTTTCCAAAAGCTTTCTAGTCTTTTATCAGCAGCAGGGAGTGCTCCTGGTATTTTGGGATGAATTTCTTTTTTCCGCCGTTTTCAAACTGAACCGTTATCACATATTCACCGTCGTCGCTTACAGAGCCGGCAGCAACAAGGCCGTAGCCGTAGTCATCGTGGTAGATTTTTGCTCCCTTGCAGTATTTTCTTGCCAGAGGGTCATCACTGAAAGAAGGATGAGAAAGCCCGTTGGCTCCAAAATCACCGCCGTGCAGGGCAGTTGCATCTCCGTCTTCGTCAAGGCGGTAGCCGTAAGGCCTGTGTCCGATAACCTTCACATTTCCCTGTCCTACTTCGCGGAGGAAAGGACTTATCTGCATGTATTCCGTCCGCCCGTACATACGCCGCATGGCACAGCTGGTCAGATAGAGTTCATCTTTTGCCCGGGTAATGCCTACATAGCAGAGGCGGCGTTCTTCTTCCAGCTCATCGCCACTTTTATCCGGCCGGGGGAAAATTCCCAGTTCCATTCCCGTCATGATGACCCGGTTAAATTCAAGGCCCTTGGTATTGTGCAGGGTAATCAGGGTTACGCTGTCAGGATTTTCTTCTTCATCACTGGCAAGAGTCCGGTCAAGTTCAATATTGTCTAAAAATTCCAGCAGACCTTCCATCGTACAGGGATAAAGCACCGCATTGTTGGCAAGTTCCTGCAGGTTGGCAACTTTCTGAGTACCCGCCACATCATCCTTGCTTTTGTGATAGTCCTTGAGCCCTGACTTTTCCGCCGCCTGCTCCACTAGCACAGAAAGTTTGTCTCCAACTTCTGCGGGTACGGGGGCAGCCGTCAGTTTTTCTACAAAGCCGTCCACCATCTCCACAAAGGATTCAAGTCCTTCCCGGGCTTTTTTGGAAAGCGAAGGGGAAAGGCGGCGGGCAGTTTCTATCAGATTGTAGGCGTTTGAAGAAGAAGGCTGTGTCCCGCTTTGTGTCTCTCCCTGTGCCTCAGACTCTTCAATCTGCGTCTGATTGCCGTCACTTTCTCCAGTCAGTTCTTCCCTGGCTGCCAGTACGATTTTGTCCTGGGTCGTTTCTCCAATTCCCCGGGCAGGCTTATTCACTATGCGGCGGAAGGCAATTTCATCCCGCGGATTTGCAAGCAGAGCAAGCAGGGCAAGAATGTCCTTTACTTCCTCACGCTCGTAGAATTTGAGGGAGCCCACCACTGTATAGGGGATTTTTCTGTGCAGGAATTCACTTTCAAAGCCCAGAGACTGGGCATTTGTTCTATATAATATCGCCCAGTCCATGTAGGGCACGCCTTTTTTGTGAGTCAATTCTATCAGGTCTGCGCAGAACTGAGTCTCTTCATCCTGATTGGGCAAAAAGGCAAGAACCGGCTTTTTTCCTTCCCCGCGTTCTGCTATCAGGGTTTTTCCAAGGCGGCCGTCATTGTTTTTTACCACACTGTCTGCAATGCGCAGAATTTCTGCTTTGGAGCGGTAATTGCGTTCCAGACGAACCACTGTCGTACCCTTAAATTCTTTCTGAAAATTCAGGATATTTTTTACTTCTGCGCCACGGAATTTATAAATGGACTGGTCATCATCACCTACCACACAGACATAGCAGTCATTGCCTTCCTGTACTCCGCTTAAAACCTGCAGAAGCTTAAACTGAGCCACGTTGGTATCCTGATACTCATCCACCATGATGATTTTAAAGCGCTGATGCATGCGGTGACGAATCTGCTCGTTGTCACGCAATACCAGCATGGGAAGAAGAATCAGGTCGCCAAAATCAACATTGCCGGTCTCGCGCAGACGCTTCTGGTAAAGGCTGTAAATTGCAGGAAACTGAGGGTCTGTATCAATATCGGACAGGGCCGGATTATCAGGTAAAAGGCAATAGTCCTTTGCAAGGGCAATTTTATGGGCATAGCGGTTTGCCTGCTGTTTTGTCAGACCGGGAACCGCCTTTCCCACCAGAGTGGACATATCATCATCGTCGTAAACCGTAAAATTGGGGGAAAGGCCTGCAACTTCAGCATGCAGACGCAAAAACCATGCGCCAAAAGAATGGAAGGTACGAATCTGAGCCGCCTCAGCACGGGCTTCCAGAAGAACTGCCCTTTCCTGCATTTCCCGCGAAGCTTTTTTTGTAAAGGTTACCGCCAGAATGGAACGGGGGTCTACATTTCTTTCGCCAATCAGATAGGCAATTTTTGTCGTAATCACCCGGGTCTTACCGCTGCCTGCACCCGCCAGAATCAAAAGGGGACCGCCCTCATGCACAACTGCCTCATACTGTTCGGGATTCAGGACAGAAAGATATTCCTGAGCCCGCGGGGAAAGCTGTCCCGGCTCATTTTTTGGAGTATACGCTTCATCCATTGCAGCAAGAATATCGTCTTCCAGCATGAAGGTATTCTAGCAGAAATTGAAAGAAAAAACCAATATACTGGCATTAGCAGGAGGACTGTGTTATAATAAAAAATAACCTGGCTTTATTGGAAAAGGTGAAGAATGAAAAAAAAATCGGTCAAACAGTGGATAACACAGTGTTTTGTTTTTATTATACTCTTTTCTGCAGTTACCCTTTCCATCTGGGATATCTACGCAAACTATATAGTCAATCTTTCAAGCCGGGAACACCGTACCCAGGGCTGTGCAAATGTAGTCAAAAGCCTGCTCGATCATCTTGATTTTACAACCTTAAGCGACAAAGAAGGCCTTGAGTATCGCCGCACCCGTTCAGCTCTGCACAAATTATGCACCTCTTTCGTCATAGACTACATCTATGTCTATAGAATTCTACCAGAAAGTAACTACAGGGAATATATTTTCTCCACTTCCCGCTCAGATGAAATGGACGAAATACTGAAGAAAGAACGTTCTCTGGGCGCCATCGCAACTGCTCCCCTGACTCCGGGAGAAATCAGACTCAAAAATGGTGATTTAACCATACAGAGAGGCCGGTCTGACAATAAGTACGGACAGGAAGTCATCTGGTTTGTCCCCTATTGTTCAAAGGACGGAAAACTTCTTGCGATTATCGGAATAGACTATAACCTGCAGAGCGGCCATATCAAAATCTTCAGGGATTTTCTGGTAGACATCTTTCCCATGCTGATTCCCCTGATTTTGGGAATGGTCATTGTTCTTTATCTCGTCAATAACCGTATTTCCATACCGCTCACCAGAATTTCTGAAAACATGATCCGTTTTGCCCATGATGCGCGGAATAAACCGGAAAAAATCATAACCGGCAGGAATGATGAAATCGGGGAAATAGCCGACGCCTTTGACAAAATGGCCGGAGACATCAGTAATTACATAAACAATATCGAGCAGCTGACAAAAGAACGCGTAGAAACTAACGTGCAGCTTGAAATTGCCCGCCGCATCCAGCATGGTCTGGTACCTGAAAAGACAGAACTGAACAGCAAAAACTTTACCGTCACTGCCGTCACAAAACCCGCAAAAAAAGTTGGCGGAGACTTTTACGACTGTTTCCAGAAAGATGACGACACCCTCTGCATTATGATTGGTGACATATCCGGAAAAGGTATTTCTGCGGCAATCTTTATGTCCATGACAAAGACAATGATTCGGGAAAAACTGATGGCAGGCTTAAACCCGGCAGAAACCCTGAATTACGTCAATGATGAAATCTGCAAACAGAACCCGGAAAACATTTTTGCCACAACTTTCATAGCAGTCCTTCATGCTAAAACAGGCGAACTCTGCTATGCCAATGCGGGTCACACATGGCCTCTTCTGCTGAATGACAATCCTGATTTTCTGGAAACTGACAACGGCATTGCCATAGGCCTCTTTGAAGATGCCGGCATAAAGGATTACAGCCTTCATCTTTCCAAAAATCAGGGAATCATGCTCTATACGGACGGCATTACGGATGCAAACAAGGCCGACAAAACATTCTTCGGAACGGAAGGCCTGCTTAAAGCCGTAAAAAGCGTAGCCTGTGGTGCAGACAATGGAAAGGCACAGGTAGAGATCGTCCTTAAGTCTATACAGGACTTTTCTGCAGGGACAGAGCAGTTTGATGACACGGCAATCCTTGCCGCCTATCTGAAATAATCTTTCATCCCTCCGTAAAGGGAAATCGTTTTTAGCGGGTTAAATCTTCGGCAAACTGCAGGGTGCTTTTTGCAATTGAAGCATTCAGTTCGCTGTCTGCCACAAAATCGCCGTTCAGGTCTACATCCCCGGCAGAAAGAACATGTACGCGCACAAGGCGGCCGGTCTCTACGGCTTTTACCGCTTTGGGGTCACTTCTGTCGTAGCGGATGACTATGCTGCCGTCAACTTCCGGTGCCTGAAACCATGCCCGGCCGATGGCAAGACCTTCATCGGGATTTTCCTGGCTCCGGGCAAGCACTTCTTCTACCAGCACATCGTAGTCTTTTCCGCAACGGGACAAAAGATGCCTGCGTGAAATTTCAGCCTGGATTTCAGTCAGAGCGTTAGCCCGGGCCTGAGCAGTCTTTTTGGGCACCTGCTTCTTAAAATCGTGGGCCGGAGTGTCGTCTTCCCTGCTGTAGGGAAAACAGCCGCTCCAGTCAGGTTCAATTGCCTGCAGAAAATCCCGGGTGTTTTGAGCAGAGGCATCTGTCTCTCCGGGAAAGCCTGTAAGGAAAGTGGTACGGATTGCGGCGTCACTGAAGACAGCACGGATTTTTTGAATGAGGGAAATGTATTTTTCCTTTGAGCCCGTACGGTTCATGGCAAGGATTGTATCATCATCGCCGCTCTGGAAAGGAATGTCGAAATAGGGAAGCAGGCGGCTGTCTGCCTTGATGACGGGCAGAATGTCTTCATTAAAATGATCCGGATGAATGTAAAGCAGCCTTACGCGGAAGGTTCCGGGCAGGGCGGAGATTTTTTTCAGCAGGGTACACAGACCGCTTTCTGCCAGAAGATCAGGGTTTTCAGGATTTTGGGAAAGTCCAACATAGCCAGGAGTACCGGCAGGCAAAAGTGTCCGCCCCCAGCCAAAGGGATTATCCCCGGAACCTGTGCCATAGGCGGCCAGATCCTGACCAATCAGGTTGATTTCGTAGACTCCCTGGGCGACAAGTTTTTCTATTTCAGCAAGAATTTCATCTGCCGGGCGGCTGCGCAATTCTCCGCGGATAACGGGTATGGCACAGAAGGAACAGCGGTTGTTACAGCCTTCGGTGATTTTAACATAAGCCGCCCCCGCAAAGGAAAGCAGAAGGTCACGGTCGCCGCAGCAGACTCCCTTCTGTTCGGGAACAAGCAGGGTCCGTTCGCCTCTCATCAGGGGTTCAACCACTTTGTAGACCTGGCTCAAATCACCGTTTCCAAAAATACCGTCTGCTTCAGGCAGGCTTTCTGCAAGGTCATCGGCATAGCGCTCGGCAAGACAGCCTGCCAGCAGGATTTTTGCCTTAGGATACATCTGGCGGGCAGACATAACGGCGTTCAGACTTTCCGTCTTTGCGCTTTCAATAAATCCGCAGGAGTTTACAATGATAAGGTCGGCCTGTGAGGCATCAAAGGTCTGCACATAGTCTTTTTTGCGCAGGTAGGAAACAAGAAGTTCGCCATCTACCTGGTTTTTTGCGCATCCGTGCTGGTCAATAAAAAAAGTTGCTTTTTTGGACATAAACAAAATCCGCTTTAGTCAAGCTGAACGACAACGACTTTGTATTTGCCGTCCGTGTCTTTTATCCAGCGGATATCTTCTGCGATTACTTCGCCCGCCTTTGACACGCCCATGTCATAAGTCTTTCCGTCTGCGATAATCTGAATCTTAGCCGTGTTACCGTTGCTTGCCCACAGACGAACCATATTGCTTGCAGTTACATTTACAATGTCACCGTTACTGAAGAAGTCTTCGGTAGTTTCCTTGCGGTCAGGACGGAAACGGAATACACAGCCTGCACGGAAGGTTACGTTAAGGGTAAAGGGATAGGGACGGTTGTCTTCAAATATAACGGTGCGGGTCTGACTCTGGGGCAGGTCTTCCGCATTGGGAATTTCACTGGTCTTTGTTTCTGCAATTGCAGAATTTGCGCTGCTCTTGAGCATGATGCGGACTTCTGCGCCGCGGTCAGTTTCGTTTGCTGACACGTCAGAAACATAAACAATCATTTCCGGAACAGAGTCGCCGTCTACGTCCATTTCCATTTCTTCAGAAAGTTCTACAAACTGCTTTCCAACCGGAGTTTCCAGGGCAAGGGCACCTTTTGAAGTATCCGCAACCGTAAGAATGATGTTTCCGGTGGGCATACCGAGTACAAGCTGATCGCCCTTGTAGAGTCTTTCCTTAAGCAGTTTGTCCGTAAGCTCGTATTTTGAAGGTTCGGCCGTCTTTTTGAGTGCAATTTCCCGCTCAGGGTTATTGATGTACTGTCTGTAGAGAAGAAGGATACCAAATGTAATGAGTCCCGCTACAAGAAGACAGCCCGCAACAATTGTCGGGACAATCCACTTGGGACGGTGCTTGATAATCAGTCCTTCCGGAACAGGGGATTCCTGCAGCATTTTGGCACGATAAAGATTACTTACTCTTTCTGTGTTCAGACCAAGATAATCAGCATAATTGCGCAAAAAGCCCACCAGATAGGGTGAGCCGGGAAAGAATGATTCATTTTCCGCTTCCAGTGCTTCCAGATACTGGCGGGTGATGGTGGTATCCCGGGAAATGGTTTCAAAATCAAGCCCCTGTGCAAGACGGGCTTCTTTTAGCAATGCTCCATAACTTTCCATTTATGTCTACTCCGAAAAGAGGAAGTTGTTGTAATAGTTTGCAGATGACGGCGGATCATACAAGAAGCGCTGGTCAGTAATTCCCTTATTGATGGCATAATTCGTAAAATTAAAGCAGAAAGTTTCTCCCTGAGGAGTTACTGCTTCTATTCTGCGAATCAGTTTTGAAGAAGGAATGACTGACAGTTTGATAAAGCGAAAGGCTTCACTTGTATTGCGGCGGGAAAGAACCAGACGAACTACCATTTCATCACTGCCGTCTTCCAGAGGAATGGGATCCTGACCTACTTCGTATGCAACTGAATAATAGCGGCTCATCAGGGAAAGTCCCTGGGGAGTAGCAAGATTTGCACCGGAACCTGCAGGTGACTCTGAGCCGTCCACAGCCTGTTCCAGAACGGCATCTGAACCCGGCAGATAAATCGTAAGGGTGTCGCCGTTAAAGGTGATTACCTGTTCTTCCGGATTGGAAAAATCAATACGGAGCAGATTAGGACGCTTAAAAGATACCTTGCCTTCCATAGAGGTCTTTGAAGCCTGAATGTCCACCGATGCCTCGTAATCCTGAATTTTTGCATATTCAGCCGAGACTGTCTGAAAGAAAGATGGTGCTGTCAGAATAGATTGTGCTGCGCAAAGTGAAAGAAAAGTGCATGAAAGCAGGCACAAAGCCATTATTTTTTTCATCAATAAAACCTCAAATGATTTCCTTTTATAATAAATCAGATGGCCCCGCAAGGTCAATGAGTTTCAGAATCTGCAGCAGGCTCAGCAGATGCGTTCAAAGCTCCCGCAGCCCCGGCTGTCAGTTCGGCACAGTGCTTTTCGCCCTTTACGATTTCGTAGAATTCTTTTCCTTCCATCGTTTCGACTTCCAGCAGGCGGTGGGAAATGTAGTCCAGCAAATCCTTGTGCCCGGAAAGAAGCTTTACAACATAGGTGTAGCGCTCGTTTACGATACGGGCAATTTCTTCATCAATGTACTTCTGGGTATCCTCACTGAATTCGCGGATGAGGTTCGGCTCGCCTCCCCTGTTACCCAGAACACCCTTTCCCAGCGTAATGTTCTTAAAGCGTTCACTCATACCGAATACGGTAATCATCTGCTTGACCAGATCCGTAGCACGGGCGATGTCGTTTGAAGCGCCGGTAGAAATATCATCCAGCATGATTTCCTCTGCGGCACGTCCGCCAAGCAGGGTATCAATTTCGTTGAATATGTCTTTGCGGGTTCTAAAATTCTTTTCTTCTTCCTCACGATACTGGGTAAAGCCGCCCACACCATGAGAACGGGGAACCACCGTAATCTTATTGACGGGGGGATAGTCCGGCGTAAAGGCACCAACCAGGGCGTGGCCTGTTTCATGTACAGACACAAGACGCATTTCTTTTTCGTTGTCCTTGCGGGACTTCTTTTTAAGACCGATGCTTACCTTGTCGATGGCATCATTAAAATCTGCCATGGTTACTTTTTTGTGACCGTTACGCACGGCAAGCAGGGCCGCTTCGTTTACCACGTTTGCCAGGTCTGCACCCGCAAAGCCGGTCGTTCCATGAGCCACGGAATTAAAATCCACATCTGAATCAACTTTGACATTCTTTGCGTGAATGCGGAGGATGTCTTCGCGGCCTTTTGCATCAGGCTTTTCTACAGGCACCTGACGGTCAAAACGGCCGGGACGCAGGAGGGCTGCATCAAGAATATCAGCGCGGTTTGTTGCCGCCAGAATAATCAGACCTTTTTCATTGTCAAAGCCGTCCATTTCTACCAGCAGCTGGTTGAGGGTCTGCTCGCGTTCATCGTTTCCGCCGCCAAAACCGTTTACACGGCTCTTTCCCAGTGCATCAATTTCGTCAATAAAGATGA
>Ga0326512_10004285_pt1 | contig 10359 bp, 8 predicted proteins | sample 1_2617_0518_D_FD_203652 | JGI IMG/M metagenome (GOLD analysis project Ga0326512, IMG submission 203652) | Bovine rumen microbial communities from UC Davis, California, United States - 1_2617_0518 | ecosystem: Host-associated > Mammals > Digestive system > Stomach > Rumen | place: USA: California...
TGTCAAAAAGATGGTTAAGAGGATCCTTTACACAGCGAATGCTGGCGCGTTTATGGGCAGTTTATTTTGCCAATATTGAAATATATATTGACAAAATAATTTCTGAACTAGTAACTTTCTATATTTTCCCATCATTCGGGGTATCCCAAAACTTTTTTCCCAGAATTGAATTGTTCTACATCAATTTTAGGAAATTCTACTAATAGTTCTACGATTCTGCTATCCCAAGATTTAGAAACCTGAATAAAGTTTAGTATATGTGCAATATACAGATAATGGAAAATATTTACTTCATGTTTCACAAATCCTGTATCCTGTGTTCAAATGATCTTATAAGGTGTTTTTATGTCGAGTGTTACTGACCTCTTTAAATCAAAAAGTAGCCTAACTACTTGTGTATGCTAAACTTATATTTTACTTGGCATTATCCTGTTCAGCCTTCTGTTTCCACTCTTCTGAATCCACTCCGAGTGCAGACTGTTCCGCAAAAGAGGCAACTGCATCATAATTTGCTCTTACGCCGCGTTCTGAATTTTTATACTGAACTGTCCTTCGTGGAGAGATACCTATAGAGCCTGCCTCTGAAATTGCATCAATGTTTGCTCCAAGAAAAATAAACTCCCAGCCATCTTTCTGCTTCTTTTCAATAAGGTCTTTGACATTTTTTTTCTGGTACTCGGTACTGGCATTCTCTCTGCCATCAGTAATAATAGCAAAGATAACCTTATTATCTTTGTCATCAATATTTTTGTATGCACAAACCTTGTCAATAGTACTGCCTACACTGTCTAAAAGCGCAGTTCTTCCCCCCGGCATGTAATTCTTACTCGATAAAGGCTCAACTTTGCTAATTTCAGTACGCTCATGAACCACATCGGATTTGTCATTAAACATCACCGTAGTCACCTCAGTCTGTACAGGGAGTTTCTTCTGCTTCTCAAGAAGTGAGTTAAAACCGCCTATGGTATCATCCTCAAGGCCGTGCATTGATCCGGATTTATCTATCACCAGCACTAAATCAATATGTTCATATTTAGGTTCAGGACATTTGACATTAGCCTCCGTCTTGGCAGCAGCACTCTGGTTCAACAAAAACAATGCACCACACAAAAGCATCAGCTGACTCATACCTTTCATAGGTTACCTCCAACTTATTTATATACAAAATTTACCCTGGGCATCACATGGCAAACCAGCTCATAAGGAATAGTATTACAAAGTTTTGCCACGGTTTCTACAGGGACTTCCCGTCCCCACAGAATCACCTCATCACCGATTTTATCCCCACTGTTTACACCTAGATCCACAAAAAGCATATCCATGCAGACATGCCCCGCAGTTCTTGCGATTCTGCCATTAACATACACTGGTGTGCCATTCGGCGCGGTTCTAGGATAGCCGTCACCATAACCGCAGGCCACAATTCCTAAAGTTGTATCTTGAGGGGCTACGTAATAAGCGCCATATCCCACCTTGGCCCCTTTTTTTAAATTATGAATAGCAATAATTTTGCTTTTAAGGGTCATCACGGGAATTAAATCCAAATCTTGGGCACTAACATCCTCAAAAGGAGAAATGCCATACATGACAATTCCCGGTCTTACCCATGGGGTATGCGCGTTTTTCCATCTAAAAATGGCAGCACTGTTGGTAAGACACAGATCTCCCGTCATATCTTTTGCAAATTTAAAGAAATTAGAAATCTCCTCTGCATTATAGTCTTCTTCGCCTTCTGTATCAGCCACCGACAGGTGTGATAACAGGCCAATAGGCTTTATAACATGGTCACAATGCTCAAGACGACTCTTGATTTCAGAAATTACCCTAGGATCATCTGATCCTAAACGATGCATGCCAATATCCACCTGCAGCCAAACATGAATTGGCTCCTTTATGGGAGCACGTTCAATAGAGCATAACTGGTTTAGATCATGAACGGCAGTATACAGATTATATTTTTCAAGAAGCAGCACTTCATCGTCAGAATAAACCCCCTCCAGCAGAAATATTGGATTTTCAATGCCATCCTTCCGCAATTCTATGGCCTCACCGATCCTGGCAACCGCAAAACCTACAACTCTATCCTGTAAGGTTTTGGCAACTTCAATTGCTCCATGCCCATAGCCATTGGCCTTGATGACGGCAATTATCTTAGCATCACCTACTTTTTTTTGGATAACTTCAATATTATGAAGCAAAGCACCCTTATCAATAAGTGCTGTTACACTTTCCATTTACTAATCCTTAAACATCATATGTTGCAGCATTTTCCACCTGTTCACCTGCAGGATCGGCCTTATCATAGAAGGTGGTATACTCAGGCTGAAACTGCAATTCTATATCCTTGGTGGCACCACTACGGTTTTTTCCGATTATAAGCTTGGCCTTAGTATCATCACTATCGTCACCTTTATTGACATTTCTGTCAATAAACATAATCATATCGGCATCCTGTTCAAGAGAGCCGGACTCACGCAGATCTGAATTCATAGGGCGATGATCCTTACGAGCCTCAACCTCACGGTTTAACTGAGCCAGAGCAAAAATCGGCACCTGCAGTTCCTTAGACAGCTGTTTTAAAGAACGCGAAATTTCACCAATCTCCTGAGAACGGTTGTCATGCTGTGTCTGTCCTCGCATTAACTGAATATAGTCAATCATAATACAGGACAGTCCGCCGCATTCAGCGGAAATCTTACGCGCTCTAGACCGAAGATCCAATGGTTTTAGTTCAGAACAGTCATCTATGTAGAGTTTGATCTGTTCTTCACCACTGGCATTTTTATGCGTCAAAAGTTTCACTTTCTGAATGATGTTACGCCACTGCTCAGGAGAAATATTACCGGTATTCAAATCTTTGGTGGCCACACGTCCAAAAGAGGATAACAGACGCATGGCAATTTCATGAGCCGGCATTTCCAGTGAAAAAACCAGTGCAGGCTTGGTTACATCCCTGTTCATGGCAATATTGGAAACAATATTCATCGCAAAAGAGGTCTTACCCACACCTGGTCTTGCAGCAATAATGTTATAGGTTCCAGGTCTAAAGCCCTGGGTTAGCTCATCTAATTCATGAAATCCGGAAATAACTCCCTGCAGTTTTCTTCCCGACTCCACATTCTCTTTAATCTGCTCAATAAGTTTTAAGGCCACTTCCGTCATCGGAACCGGACCTTCACCTTCATCTGAATTTTTTTCGGCAAGATTAAAAATTAACCCCTGTGCCTCATCGTAGATATCGTCAACGCTTTTTCCTTCAGGGTTATAGCAGATTTTCTCCACGTACTCAGCAAGTTTAATAAGTTTCCGTCGGCGAGACAGCTCCTGAATAATTCTTCCATACTCGGCAATTGCCGCCTGCGGTCCCGTAAGTTCAGTAAGACTGGCAATATACTGCGCGCCGCCTACTTCTCGTAATCTGCCCTTTTGCTCTAGTGCCGCAGTAACAACCGTGACATTGAAGTCATCTGATACTTCAGCCCTTAACAGAATTTCCTCATAAACTATCTGATTGGCTTTATTCGCAAAATCATCTGTTTCTAAAATTCCAATTTCTTCTCGTACCCTTTCTAAAAGAGTACCGTCAAGGATCAGGGCGCCCAGGAAATTTTTTTCTGCCTCATATGAATGTGGCAGCGCTTTATACATTTCCAATCCCTGTTCTTTTTTCTGATTATGCTGATTGTTGTTCAGATAAGCCATACTCCAACCTTATGATAAAAGTCAGCTAAATCACCTGCACTTAAAAAATGAAAATCATATAACTTCATGTTATACGATTTTCAACCTTCCTAAGAGTAACTAGAATTAAATCTAGCCGACAAAAAGACGAGCATTTCTGAATACTCTCATCCATGGACTGTCCTCGCCCCAGTCATCTGGATGATAGGAGTTGGCAACAGTCCGCATGACTCTCTCAGGATGAGGCATAAGGATGGTAAATCTACCGTCGCTGTTGGTAACAGAAGTAATTCCATGAGGAGAGCCATTAGGATTCAAAGGATAACTTTCCGTAACTTCACCGTTATGATCAATATAACGCATAGCAATTAGTCCTGATTTCTCAAGATTTTCTAAATGCCTTTCATCCTTAAACTCGGCACGTCCCTCACCATGTGATACCACAATCGGCATTTTGGATCCTTCCATTCCCAAAAACAGCACTGATGGACTGCTGACGATTTCCACCTCTACAAAACGTGCCTCAAAACGTTCCGAGAGATTTGAAACAAATCGAGGCCAGTTTTCCGCACCTGGAATGAGGCTTTGCAGCGCAGACATCATCTGACAGCCGTTACATACTCCCAAAGCAAAGGTATCATTGCGGTTAAAGAACTTAGAGAACTCATCGGCAAGATGCGAATTAAAGAGTATAGATTTGGCCCAGCCTTCGCCTGCACCTAACACATCACCATAGGAGAACCCTCCACAGGCGGCAAAACCTTTAAAGTCACAAAGCGTAAGCTTACCACTTATAAGATCCGTCATATGCACATCAATACAGTTAAATCCGGCCCTATCAAAGGCTGCGGCCATTTCAGACTGCGAATTAACGCCCTGTTCACGCAGAATGGCCACCTTAGGTGCGGCCCCCTTGCTGATAAACGGAGCCGCCACATCCTCTTTAATATCGAAAGTAAGTTTAGCAAACAATCCGCGATCATTATTCTCATCCTTAGCCAAATACTCCTGTTTGGCACAGTCTGGATTATCACGCAGTGACTGCATGGCATAAGTGGTTTCAGCCCAGACACTTCTTAGATATTTACGCGGCTCATTTAAAACATCTGAGCCATCACGAGTAAAGACAATCCTGTCATCATCACGAAGGCTTCCGATTTCAAAAATACAGTTGGCAAGTCCATGACCTGACAGAATATTCATCACGGTCTCGGCATTCTCAGTCAAAACCTGCATCACTACACCGACTTCTTCTGAAAACATGGTTTCAAGATTGCTTCCACCAAGATTATCAAGGCGCACACTGACACCGGTATGTCCGGCAAATGCCATTTCGCAAACGGCAGCAAAGAGACCGCCATCAGAAATGTCATGATAGGCTAAAAGCAGGTTTTTACGATTGAGGAACTGTACCGCATCAAACAGACCCTTCAAACGAACTGGATGATCAAGATCAGGACAGACCGCGCCCAATTGTCTGTATACCTGTGCTAGGGCCGAACCGCCCAAACGATTCTGTCTCTCACCTAAGGTTATATAGATCAGGGTGGTATGTCCTTTATCCGTGCGTAATTGTGGTGTCAGAGTCTTTCTGATATCTTCAACTCTGGCAAAGGCTGAAACCACCAATGATAAAGGTGCCGTTACCGATTTAGTCTGACCATGGTCATCCCAGGTGGTCTTCATGGACATTGAATCCTTACCCACTGGCACCGTAATACCAAGTTCCGGGCAGATTTCCATACCAACAGTCTTTACAGCCTCAAAAAGACCTGCATCCTCACCAGGATGTCCACTTGGAGACATCCAGTTGGCTGAAAGTTTAACTCTGTTGATTTCCCCGATATCTGCCGCTGCAATATTAGTAATCGCCTCGGCCACAGCCATTCTTGCCGAGGCCCCGTGATTGATAAGGGCCAAAGGAGCCTTTTCTCCAATAGCACCAGCCTCACCATAGTACGTATCGTAAGAAGCGGCGGTCACTGCCACATCTGATACCGGTACCTGCCATGGTCCGACCATCTGGTCCCTTGCTACAAGTCCGGTGACAGAACGATCCCCTATGGTAATAAGAAAAGTCTTTTCAGCAACAGTAGGTAATCTTAGGACTCTTAAAGCGGCATCCTTGACATTGATCCCCTCAAGATTTAACTGACAAAAGTCAGCCTTGCCGGAAGTCACCATCTTGTGCATGCGCGGAGGTTTGCCTAAAAGCACTTCAAGTGGCAAATCAATAGGACGATTCCCAAAATAAGGATCTTCTAATACGACTCTACGTTCCCGAGTTGCCACGCCAATTACTGCATACTGAGCACGCTCACGTTTGCAGAAGGCTTCAAAAATATCAAACTTATCCTCAGCCACAGCCAGCACATAACGTTCCTGAGATTCATTGCACCAGATCTGCAGTGGAGTCATACCAGGTTCATCATTTGGGATCTTGCGCAGATCAAAATATCCACCTACCCCGCCATCTGCCACCAGTTCTGGCATGGCATTAGAAAGCCCGCCGGCTCCCACATCATGAATAAACATGATGGGGTTGTTCTTACCCAATTCCCAGCAGGCATCAATTACTTCCTGACAGCGACGCTGCATTTCAGGGTTACCTCTCTGCACGGAGGCAAAATCAAGATCTTCCTTAGAGGCACCAGAATTCATGGAAGAGGCGGCGCCACCGCCTAAACCGATATTCATGGCAGGCCCGCCTAAAACAATAAGTTTGGCACCAGGTTCAATATGATCTTTTTGAATGTGTTCTTTGCGGATATTGCCCCATCCGCCAGCCAGCATAATAGGCTTGTGATAGCCTCGAACCTCCTTACCGTTAAAACTCTCTACTTCCTCTTCATAGGTTCTAAAATAACCACTAAGATTAGGGCGCCCAAATTCATTATTAAAACTTGCGGCACCTAATGGAGCCTCAAGCATAATCTGCAGCGCCGAGGCCAGACGTGAAGGACGACCAAAATCATGTTCCCATGGCTGTACAAATCCTGGAATACGTAGATTTGAAACACTAAAACCGCATAAACCAGCCTTTGGTTTAGAACCGATACCTGTGGCCCCCTCATCACGGATCTCTCCGCCAGAGCCAGTGGCAGCACCAGGAAATGGAGAAATAGCAGTAGGATGATTATGAGTTTCAACTTTCATAAGAATAGGCATATCTTCCTGATGATAAGACCATTCATGATTCTGATTTGGAAAGAATCTGCCTGCCTTTGATCCTTCCATAACCGCAGCATTATCCTTATAGGCTGAGAGTATGTAATCTGGAGTAGCATTTAAGGTATTTCTTATCATACCAAAAAGGGATTTATCCTCTTTTTTTCCGTCAATTTCCCATTCAGCATTGAATACCTTGTGACGACAGTGCTCAGAATTCATCTGCGCAAACATGTAAAGTTCAATATCAGTAGGATCTCGTCCAATAACCTTGAAACTCTCTAAAAGATATTCCATTTCAGACTCGGATAAAGCCAAGCCAAGTTCCACATTAGCATCTTTTAGGGCATTCATTCCATCACGGGTTAGCGCTATAGTCTTAAAAGGCTTAGGCTCCTGTTTTTCAAATATTTTGGCAGCATCTTCTATAGAGAAAAATACCGATTCCATCATTCTGTCGGAAATCAAAGCACAGATAACATCTTTTTCCTGCTCATCAAAAGTTCCTTCAGACTTTTTTAAATAATAGGCAATACCACGCTCAATTCTATGAATTTTTTCCAAACCGCAGTTATGAGCAATGTTAGTAGCCTTCGTAGCCCAAGGGGAAATGGTACCTACTCTTGGAATAACAAAAAACAGTTCTCCCTCATTCCTGGCAAAAACTTTAGTTGGTCCGTAACTTAAAATCTTTGAAAGCACCTTATTCTCGTCATCAGTTAACTTTGACTTCAAATCCATCAAATGAACGTAATGAGTTGTAATTGAAGCAATACTGATATTTTCATTTTGCAAAGCTGATTTTATTTTTTCGAGTCTGAAATTGGAGAGTGCAGAAGAACCTAAAATGATATCCATCAGAATATTCCTAGTATAAAAGAAATAACAGAAGTGTTAAAAAGCCATATATTCTATAGCGTAATTGAGCAGTATTTTACCATAATAATCTCTATAAACTGATTTTAAATAAAGAGAATAGATTTAAGAATGTTACTGTCCACAGCATTTAAGAGAATTAGCTTACGGCGCCTAATTGTCATTAAAAATCAGGATCCTTTAAATACGCGGTCCTATCCATCAAGTGGCCACTATGTTGGTGCGGTGTGGCCACTTATCTGGCGGTAAACAATCCACATAATAGGCATTCTTTTCAATAATGGTTCTAAAATTCTCACGGCCTTGTAGGAACAATAAATCCTTCTGATCTCTTGCTCCCACACAAAACTAATTATCTGTATTCTAGCACAACATAATATCTACCATGATTATTCAATAAAGAGAGGCTACAAGACAGCTCACAAAAAAAGATCTGTTACAAAGTTTATACAAAAACGCTATTAGAGAGACTATAGCATTGGTATCGGTTAAAAACGTCCTGCAAGTCGAACTCCCTAGGCAATCTTGCTAGCTAAGACTTCTGAAAATGTCAGATTTCTAACCATAATTTACATAAACATAAATCTTTTAACTCTTTACTTTAAATGGGTGTTTTATATATGATGTACTTTTAATTAGAGTCTTTAACATATTAGAAAAATAAGAAGGAAATAATGAAAAAATCAGGAAGACTTTTACACAACAGTACCGCACAAAGACGCTCAAGATTGCGCAAGACCTATCTCAAAAATACCCGTGCAAGACGCCAAGCCCGTCAAGAGGTCTTTTTTATTCAGGAGAAAAACAATCGCTAAGTAACTTAAATCACCATGAGGTATTTTTTGAACATAAGCACATGGTGATGACCTTACTTTTCTTAAACATATTACCCATCCTTCCCAAATTTTAAAATAGGCACTGTTCTTGCATATTTAGTAAAAAATTGTTTCCTGGCAAAAATTTGCCGGTTCCATCATATAAAAGATGCAAGGAGAGATGTATGTATGGCCGTAATCTAAAAGCCTACCAGAAAACCAATGTCAATGCTGAGCTAGCGGTAGCCGATCCATATTATGTAACCAAGCTTCTGTATCAGGGCCTTTACGAAAGAATTGCTCAGGCCAAAGGAGCAATTGAACGTGGAGATTTAGCCCTTAAAGCAAAAAAACTGTCCTCCGCTACAGCAATTTTAGAAAATCTTCGGAGCACACTCGATTTTTCACAAAGTAAATCTATTGCTCAAAGTCTTTTTGACATATACTCATATATGTTAGATCAACTTACAGAAGCGTCAATTAAGTTAATCACGCAACCGCTTGATAATGCTCTGCGTGCCTTTATGCCAATCAAAAAAGCCTGGGATTCCATCCCGTACGAAGCCCAGAAAGAGGCACAGTCGAGGCGAACCCAAGAACAGCTGGATATTGATCTTAATAATGACGCCCATATTGCCAAAGGCTTTATTTAAGATAAATGAAGATGTAAATTATGACGCTGCAGGAAATCATCACTAAAATAACCGAGGCTGAAGCATCGATTTCTAAAGAAATGGAGAACGATAATCTTGATTTGGCTCAGGATTACGTTAACTATACTCACACCTTACTTGAAGAATTAGTAAACCTCATGCCCACACTTTCTGAAGAAGATAGAATTGAGGCTAGAGAGTTTTCCCAAGCCTACAGCGAACACATAAAAAGTCAGCTTAAGGTGCTCTCAGACGAAAAACAACATGTAGAACAGGAGTATCGTCAGTTTAAACAAAAGCATAACGTATCCAATCGCTATGCCAAAATAAAAAAAATGATGGCGTCTTTTTAAATACCAAAATATTCTTCAAAAAAAAGCGGTGCATTATGTCTGAAAATATGAATTCACATGATTATTCAGCAAGCAATCAGGATTTGTTACTGGGAATCGACTGTGCACAAAAAATTCTTGATAACTACAAAAATAACAGTGAATTACAGACATGGCTCAATAATTTTTTATCTGAAAGATTTACTAATAACCTAAAAGCCTTCCAGCAATATTTTCCCAATCTTGCAAAAGAAATAGAAAACTATACTCCGACAAGACCGTTTGATTTCTTTTGTGATGAAAATGGTATTACCAATCTAATTTTTTTAGACAACAACGATATTTTGTATAAATGCTCAAATCCCATCTTGTTTTGTCAAAAACAGGCCGAAAACGTCATAAATTCCCAAAAAGTAGGATCCAGACCCTATCTTCCTATAAATGATCCCTATGGACAAATATATTTTAAATATGTAAATGCAATGGCTGAAGCCACTCAGGAATTTAAGTATCAACACTCAAACTTGTCAGAACAAAAAACAAGCCCAACCTTTCTTTTTTTAGGAGTTGGGCTTGGATATCAGATTGCAGAACTATGTGAAAAAATTGAAGTTTTAAATTTATTCATAGTAGAACCATGTTTTGACCTGTTCTATGCCTCAATTTTTACTTTCGATTGGGAAAATTTTATAAATTACACCATAGATAGTAATTTAAGAATAAATTTCATTTTAGGTAATGATACAGATTATCTTGCTCCACTTTTAACAAGATATTTTACCCAGCATGGTAAGTTTTTGTCATCATCTTTACAGCTACTTATTCATTATAAAA
>Ga0326512_10004286_pt1 | contig 10357 bp, 19 predicted proteins | sample 1_2617_0518_D_FD_203652 | JGI IMG/M metagenome (GOLD analysis project Ga0326512, IMG submission 203652) | Bovine rumen microbial communities from UC Davis, California, United States - 1_2617_0518 | ecosystem: Host-associated > Mammals > Digestive system > Stomach > Rumen | place: USA...
AAATGGGCCTGGAGGGATCTATCCAAGTGGTATTGAAATTGGTCTCAAATTCCCAATGAATCGAGGAAGTAGCCGAAGTGCTGATGCTGATAGTAAACGCATCCAACGAATTGCTTACGAAGGAATTAGGCATCTGCCCCTCATCATAAGGGTAACCTGCGTTAGCGATCCTGTAGACCGTTCCTCCGGGGGCCGTGTTTGTAATTGTGGGGTCGGCACCCGTCAACGTGTAATATCCCGTATGGGTCTCATAGATCGGGAATTGTGTGGTCGAAGTGGTGGCCTGCCTATATTCGGGAGTCACGGCATGGTATTCGGTGACGCCAGATCCGGGAAATGTCCAAGACTGCATCAGCTCGGTGTTATTGCTCGCGGTGAATGAGGCATTGGTATAGGGCGTCTGATAGTTCAGAATCTGCTCCGAGAGGTTGATTGAATCTTCAGGATCCCAACGATCATCCGTGACCTGATGCGATGCGAGACCGTATCCGAGGATGATCGGAACGACGATCATGAGTGTGAAAGCGATTGCTGCGAGTGCTTTGACTGATACCATATTATCATCCAAACCCGGGAATGATCTTCACCAAGCGAAGTGTAACGCACAACATGGCGATAGTCATAGGCAGTCCTACCATGAGCCATAGCATCATGGATGCCCAAGGGTTATTGAACTCGGGCATACTGAATGAATAGATCTTGACGAAGGTGTTGAGCATACCGCCCATTGTGTCAGAGAACGCAGCACTATTCTCAATATCGAGGAAGTTGCCTGCAGAGACCGAGCTTATCGCGTAGCTCCAACGTCCTTCGGTCCATGCTTGCATAAGGGGCATACCGGACTCAATAGCCTCGGGGTCGAACCTGATAGATAGGTTGAGGTGGGTTCCCTCGAAATCAAAATCGTAGACCGTAGCGAAAGCGCTGGAATCGTTGTAATCTGCGATTATGTCGGTGGCGGAGTAGCTTGCAAGCTTGATAACATCAGAGCTTGCAGGGGCCCTGCCAGCATAAATATCGAGACCACCGCTGATTCCCTCTTGGCCGTTGTATGAGTACCAAATAAGGGAAAGAGATCCATCACGCGCGCTGGAGGTGTCGGGATTCTCCGCAAACGGAAGGGTAGGAGTCATTTCGTACCTGTACCCGGTGTAATTCCAATTGTTGATAGGAACGTCTTTGTAGGTGTAGGGGTCGAAACCGAGATAGGTTCCAATATCCCTAATGATGGGGATGTTCCCCCACCACTTTGTCCCATCCTGCTCCTCATATTGTGCCTGTTCTCTTACGAAGGTGATAGGAACGGTGGATTTTTTCTCGGGACTCATCGAAATATCTGCCGAGGTGTTCAGTCCGGGGTAATCGCTAATTGCTTCTCCATACAACCAGCCTTTAGCGTAGTGGCCGTCCACTCCGGAAGTGGGATCCCACGGAGTATACACCCCTGTTAGCACCCACGGAGAATTATTGACCATAGATTCTCCGGAGAATTGGATGAGGTCATTTCTGTAAGCCTGAATGTCCTCATAATCGTAGTCGGAGCTTGCTTCGACAAACATGATCTGAATCCCGAGGGTGCAGATCAACGACATCGCTATTCCGAATATAGCGACCTTCATCAAAGTGGCATCGTCTCCGAAAGATGCCATTAGCTCACAACCTTCTTTAGCTCGGAGGCCACAAGTGCGGCGCTGACGATAATCACGAAGATGGTAATTGTCTCGTTCAGGATGCCGTAAGCTGACATGAATATCGAGATGGGAATCATCGGCAGCACGGAGTAGGTAGGGGGTGCCCTCATATTCATCAGGACGACCGCCGAGATAATCCAAGCGATAACCAGAATTGCCAATCCTGCCAACGTGGTAGATCCGTCAAAGAAGTAGGTTGCAATGAAATCCATGATTGACATAAACGACAGATCCATTTCTCCACCTCATTCTCTTTTGATTAAGAAAAACTGCCCGAAAGAGAACATCATCATAAGTACCATCGGGAGAGTTTCTTGGGTTTGTTCGTAAACCTGCAGAGATGCCACCAGCCATCCAAGACCGGCGACGAACATGATCGGCAGGGACTTCATCTTGTAAGCGAGGATACTGAGGGCTAACGCAATCAGCATAGCCAGCATTAGACCCTCAGTCATGTAGTCACTCCCTCACAAGATACATGGTTGCCCGAATATACCGTCGGGCGGGCGGTTGGTCGAGGTCTGATCTTCAGTTCTTTCCGCCGGCGACGAGCTTGACGGCAACCATGAGGGTTCCGACGATCGCCATGACGACGACAGCTCCGAGCAGTCCGGAGTACTGTGCGAGAGCTCCGTTGGTTCCGGTGTAGTCCGAAATGGTGGGGGCCAAAACGGTTGCGATCACAATGATGCTGACGCTGATTGCGATGACTGCGCCGACGATCTTAGACATATCTGCCATATTTCATCACTCCTTCATTTCTTAGTGTACTGATTAACTGCCACGATAATCAGACCGAGAATCGAGACAATCACCACTACTCCGACAAGATTGGCCCACGAAGCTCCATCGCCGCCGAGGTTGGTGAGGTCAGTCATGACATCAGTCGCCACCGGTGCTAAGAGTGAGCCAATCATCAGCACGCCGATCGCTACGGCAATGACCGTAATGACGACGGAATTGATAGATAGGCCGCTGCTTGCCATGTAATTTCAATTATTCCAACAATATATAAAACCGATAGAATTTTATTCATAACGGCATATATTAAAGTTAAATTTAAGGGAATGTGGGTGGGAAGGATGAAATTTCTCGCACGTATTGAAGCCGACAACATCAAAGTAAACAAACTGAAAAAAGGAAACAGGTCGATGGTATCAGTCTACTCAAAGCTTTACAGAGTGGATAATCATCTAATGGTGAAGGATTCCCGGTCCGACCAATGCATTGTTTTCTATCCTGCCGACGACACGCAGCCACTTCTCCCCGAGCCGATTTTCGTAGATCCCGATATGACTTGCGCCCTGATTGATTCGGCGAAGAATAATGGATCTAAAAGATCCATGTGGATGAATCTCACCGGGTCGAACCTGATGAGCTATCTGACCGTTGTAATCGTCGTCGGAGCTTTGATTTATGGATTCCTCGTCGGAGGTGGAATCTGATGGGATTCTTCAAGAAGAAAACGAAGTATCCTCGCTATGTAGATCCTCGCAGAGAGTATACCGAGTCCACGATATTCGGAGATCTGACAGAGAGATTCAAGCGCAGAACGATGAAGGGAGAGAAGATCTACATCGACCTATCCGGTTATACGGAATGGGTGGACGGCAATCCGGTATTCTTTTACCACCGTGTTGACAGGTGGACCGAGCGCAGCAGCTCGGAGCTTCGCCTTAAAGGATACGAGAGGGTTACCAACATGCCCGGATACGATTCCCTGATCTGGTGGAATTGTCCGGTATTCATTAGGCTCCAAGGATTCAGGCAGTTCGACATACATGCGAAGGACGATAACGGAAACTACCTTTATTCGCAGGACACAAGCGGCACCCTTCACGATGAGATGATCAGCAATGCGACTAGGGACTTCATGAAGGGATTGTTTAAGACTTCGCTGCCAACGATGGACCTTCAGAAAATCGGACTAATGGCATTGCTCGCAGTCGGTGCCGTCTTCGGTCTTATGATGCTCGGGGTGATCTGATGGAGATAAAACAGAGTAAAGACGTATGTATCGACAAGCTGACTTCGACGGTAGGCAACGACCTCGAGATAATGGCAAATCTCCAAAACAGTTCGCAGATGGGCGCTATGATGCAGGGCTATATCGGAAAGGCCCTGAACTCGAAGTATAGGGTAGCTCGCTGCGAGATGCTGCTTAGGTTGACTGTCTCTTGGAGAGGGCGCGGCCGTGACGACCTCACCAACATCGGAAAAGTGCCAGACGTCCAAGGATGGCAGGGAACTCCGGGAGAGGTTAAGCCATGAGGATGCAGATAGCAGGCCCCGGAGAGAAGTGGCGCACTCCAATCGGAGAATTCTGCGTGGAGGATTACAAGATCTACGCGCACCGCAACGGCAAGATCTTCATCCGGTACCTTCTCGAAGATCTGCTCGATGAGATAGCTGCCGACATGAGGAAAAACATCCGCGACGATTACGATAACGTCGTGATCGTGGACGGCGGCGAGGGTTCCGGAAAGAGTAATCTGATGTATCAACTTCTTATCCGGTATGATCCAAACTTCTCCATCGAGAGAGGTTACACCTACGACGCCGATGCGTTCAGGGCGAAGATCCGCGAGGGCGGAGATATTGGTCGTACGTTCTGGATGGACGAAGGATCTATTATCGCCAATAACCGCGATTGGAACTCGCAGAATAATAAGAGCTTCGTGAAGGTCTTGGAGACTTGTAGGTCTCGTCACTACACTTTAGGCATCTGCATCCCTGCCTTCGAGCGTCTTGACGTCTATATTCGTGAGCATCGCGTCAGGTATCTCCTTCATTGCGAGCCGATGGAGTTCCTTAATGGCGGCATGAAACGTAGAGGATACTGCGAGGTCCGGAAGAAGAACGACGTCACCGGAGAACTCGAGCTCATAGGGTACGCCGAATATGATCGGATGCCTGACGACGTTGCCGCCAAATATCAAGAGCTCAAGTCTGCAAGTCAGACGAAGCTTTTCGAGGATCTATACGGCGAGTTCGCCGACGACCAGCCCGGCGCGAAATACAAAAAGAAGTATGAGAGTGCCGAAAAGAATCTCGATGTGGCTATGCTGCGCTTGTACGAGAGCGGTGTAAGCCTCGATGAGCTCCAACAGATGTTTGGCATCGAATCACGGAAAACGTTGCAGAATAGATTAAGCAAAGCAAGAACGAGGGGAGAAGCATGATTGTCACTCAAAAGATGCGCGAGAAAGCGTGGGAGCTTCAGGATCAGTTAGCAGTACGCGCGCGTGCCGACTACATTCAAAAGGTAATGAAGTGGGAAGACTGCGATTACGAGGAAGCATATCTTATCTGCATCCGGAAGACGGATCCGGTGGAACCCGAATACTCCCTCGGTTACAAGATGTGCGACCCGATCTATCTCATGGCGATGAACGCGCAGCTCCGGAAAAAGGATCGTGACGCTGCGAGGGAGAAGTTTAAAGAAATGCTCGAACCGGACGAGCTCGAGATCTTCGAGAATCAGGTCGAGAAGATGGATACTCGGAAGATGTGGAGAGAGGAAAAGAAGCGTCAGAAAGCTCCATGAGGATTTGTTAAACTTCTTACTTTTTGTCCTATTTCGTACAAATGCGTTGGGTCGGTATCAAATAAGACCGACGCCGATTTTTGCAGAGCAGACGGGCCCCCTCGGGGCATCTTCATACATGGGGGGTTTTAGGGGGGTTCTGAAAAATGCACAATTTTCCGTAAGGTTTAAGTGTGTGTGTGTGTATAGTGTGTGCGAGGTAAGATACTATGGTTAAGTTACCTAACACGATCCTCAACGAGGAGATAGAAGCTGCAAGGCTTCAGGGAAAGCACGAGATACCCTTAGCGCAACTGCTTAATCGCTTCCAAATGGAGGGCTATGGGCCTAAAAAAGCGAAATATTGGGTAAATCATCTCATGGAATTGCACATGGAGTACGAAACCGACGGAATTTACCTCAAATTTTGAAGGAGATTTACGCGGAACCGTCGTTGACAGGTTTTATGCATACTTTTCGGAAAAGTGAGCAAAAATGCGCAGAATGATGTACGAGTGCAGAGCGTGCGGAGAATATTGCACCATCCGTACGCGCCACTACGAACAACCGGAGCGCTGTCCTCATTGGAAGGATTGCGCGTGTTGGGTGCGCGTAGACAAGCACAAACAAACGAACGTCGAAGAATGGAGGGCTTGACATGAGCTACAAAGAACACCTTACTAAAATGGAGATCTACGTCGATGCGAAGGATCTCAAGTGTGTGCGCTGCAATAAGATCACCAAGACCGAGGATGGCGTTTTGATGCCGTTCAATCCGGGAGAATACGAGTTTTATTGCTGGAACTGCGTGGAAGAAATCTACGAAGAACTTGAGGGGGCGATGGAATGAGGGTAAATACTCTTTTTTGTGACTGCTGCGGAGCGAAGATCACTCCCGGATCCGATTGGACGTCGTTAAAGATCTCCTATGCCCATAGCTTCGACGATAACGTATCGTTCGACCTTTGCATAGGGTGCACCAACGAGATAATCGAGAAGGTGAAACATTGATCTGCTACATCTGCGAGAAAGTAATCGAGCGCGGATTCTATTGGGCACCTCTGCCGCGCATCGGATCATACGCGGCGATATGCCTGAACTGCATCAAACAATACAAGGAAGAAAAGGAGGGAAAGGCATGAAGGAGATTCCGTCCTTCCCCTGCCCCTACTGCCACGAAGAAACGCCCTACGCACGCGCGTACGGTGTCGATTACCGTACTTATTGGTGCCCGACCTGCCATGAGTACGTTGACGTTGATGAGCTGGAGGAAGAAGAATGAGCTCGTGGAGATATTACCACCGTTTCGATAAATTCATTCATGAACCGAAAAAGGGCGAGACCTTAAGGGAATTCGTAGAAACGGATTGCTATCGGCGTGCGAGACTTATCCAAGAAGGAATAGAGACCACAAAACCCCATCTGATAGACGTCGACTATGATCTAGTGAAGTCGATGCCTGTAAACTTCTGCGTTTACATTTCAAACTACTCCGTCAAGAAGCATGGATTTGATGCACCCCCCATTGTAGCTGACCGGTTAGGGAAGTATGTAACCGATGAGGAATATTCCTTCTATGGGACGTTTGGGGACTTCCTCATTCACATTTCTGCGACACAATACGACTGGATCGGAGAGTTAGAATATCCCGATTGGGAAATCTATCCCCCGGATCTGATTGCCTACGACCATTATGATTATAGTGGCGGAGATTTGGACGAGGAGGATGAAGAATGACAACCTACTTCGGATTCTAGTATTTCGACGAATGGATCTGCGAGTGGGACGGAGAAGTTATCGAGGGAGAAGAATGAACTGCATCTTTAGAGATTCATGCCGCGCAATATGTACGCCCATGTGCCCTTACTACAAGGAGGACAAGGAAGATGAAGCCATCAATCAACCAAATTATGACGACCTTTATGGATTGCGCGGGCCCGAGGGACTTTGATTCAATCCTCCGGAAATTCAATGCGTTCAATACCGAAGACCGTCATTGGATCAGGTGCCGGATCTGTCGCTTAGTCAAGCAGAAATACATAATCAAGGTGGCCGTAAATGAATGGATGTTCAATGATGCGTATCGCAATCTATGCGCGCGTGTCGACGAATAAGCAGGATGAAACTTTACAGATTCCTCGTTGTGAAGAATTCGCCAAACGTCACGGATGGGAAGTCACGAAGATCTATCAAGACGAAGCGTCCGGACGTGATGCTAATCGCCCTGCGTGGATGGCCCTACAAAGCGATTTACGGCGTCGGGAGTTCGATGCCATACTCGTCACCAAGCTCGACAGAGTTATGCGTTCTTTAGCCAATCTCCTTCAGGTATTCGAGACGCTGCAACGTTACGACATCCTCCTCGTAACGGTAGATCAGGGAATCATAGATCTGAAGTCTCCGAACGGCCGCTTACATATTCAGCTACTCGGTATGCTCGCGGAATGGGAACGCGAGCTCATCAGCGAGAGAACAAAGGACGCGTTGGCGATGAAGAAAGCGCAGGGCGTGAAGCTCGGTAGACCTCCGACCAAGCTCCCGATTCATACCATCGCCCTGATGAGGGTAGCAGGATCCTCGTGGGGGGAGATTGCGAAAAATCTGCAAATCCCTCCGACCACGATAAAAAACCATCGTAGGGAAATCTGCAAAGAAATCGAAGAAATCAAAAGTATCGTGAAGGACTAAAAAGGGAGGGGGTGAGGGAAGCCCCTCCCTTTAAATAGTTTAGAGGAAGGCCGTAATCGGCCGTTTTAGATTCAGTCGTTACGCCTGATAGCAACCATGCCAACGGCGGCCACAATGAGCGCAACAATTACCATTATGGGGATTGTCCCAAGAAGGCTATATGCGGCTCCGGCCGATTCATGACCCATGATCGTTTTTTCAACCGCCCACACATAAGGTGTAAAAGTTTCATCATCGACACTGATCACAATGTAACTGTTAGTAACGTCAGTCGTACCAGCTACGAGGGTATCAGTACGAAGTGCGACACTTCCGGTATAGGTGGTATTTGAAAGGCTAACCTTTCCGTCCTTTACGATGTAGAAGGTGTCATTATCTCCGGTGGTGTAATTACCCATAGCAATCATATTCTTTACACCGTTGGAATATACATTTGTAGAAGAGGAGACATTGATGTAATTTCCACCTTCCGATACATTGTAACCTATCCAGGTGTATGCCTCAGTAAAGGTAGTGTTTCCGCTGCTCGAAGTTCTGATCATGGTTGCAGTACCATTCTCAAAAGTAATATCATAAGAATTACCCCAGGTTGCATTAAACTGATACTGATCAGAGCCGTAACAGATTGTCATGTAACTACCGGTATATGCAACGGTGATTGCATCACTTACCACCAGATACCCGCGGGTGGGGGTGGTGATTAATTCACCATCGTAGGTGATCGTGTTGTCTGCCGCACTCATAACGATTGTATGAGTTCCGCTAACATCATCAGTTACGTAGAGTTCGCCATAAGATCCCGTATTTGTGTAGGTTATAGGGTCTCCGATAGTTGTCTGGGCGTTGCTAATCACCGGTGCCAGGAGACTCCCGGCGAGAATCACGCCGACGACTAACGTGATAATTAGGGTCAATGCGTTCGTTTTCATTTTTCTCACCATTTTTCGTTTATCGTTAGTTCATTATTAGGGCTACCTCACACCATCGTAAGGTAGATTAGGGCGGCACCTCCGCAGATCAAGAGCAGCAGTCCGATCTTAACTCCGGAGCGCTGACCGTAGATCCCGAGACCTACAAGGCAGGCACCAGCTACGAGCAGACCGACGGCGGCGAAGTCGCGCTTATCGAAGGCAAATTCTCCGGGAGCCCATTCCATGTGAGTAGGGTGGACCTCCTTCAGAGTGTTCCCGGTGACAGTTAAGCTCCATTCCCCCCCGAAAGTGATTGATGCGGGAGTAGAAGAATCTGCGAGAGCATAGCCGTTTATGGTGTTCTCATAGACTCCGCCCTTGTTGATGGACTTGATTACTGCACCCTTCAGGGGCACGAGGTGACCGTCTACATTGATGCGTCCAGAGGTGACTCCGAAAGCGGTACTACCGATGTTGATGGAATCTCCGTAGACACCGATACTGTTGAGCTTGAGACTGTAACTTTTCTCGGGGTATAGGTCAGCCATCGAAAGGGTGTAATCCTTGGTCGAAGGGAAATACCCTGCAAGAACGTCCGAAGCGTTGACCCTGAAGCTCACATGATTCCTGTCAGCATCAACCATGCTAAGCTCCACTTTGTTGAAGTAGGAGGTTGTGCCGGAGAGGTTTATGGTGTTCAGGGGCGATGGGTTCACGCCCATCGAGGGCCATGAAGTAATCCCGGATACGGTCGTTCCGTCAGTAGCGATCTTTACCATTATAGAGGAATAGCCTCCAAGTAAAGTGTCGTTGACGTAAATCATGCCGCCACTCGAAGCGATCTTGTAGATCTGAAGGGGAGAACCAACATACTCATTAGTAGGGCTAAGGTAGGTTTCCGCATCATTTGTGAACTTCATCAGGAATGTCACGGACTGATTTGCAAAGTTGTTCATCCACCAAGTTCTATAAACCGCCGTGGAGGGGGGTTCAGGAACACCCCAGCCATAGTTAGGGTCAGCATAGTTCCCGGTAGGAGTCAGATAGGTCATGTAGATTGAGCTGACGCCTGCGACATTGACGGCAGTCACGTTGGTATAGCTCGTAGATCCTACGGTAACGGTAGCACCGTTCACCGAGACAGGCTTAACCTGATCATGAGTTGCGATATAGACGTCTCCTCCGCCTGTAGCTGCGCCGGACAGCTTGATGCTCATGCTTCCGGTAGTGGGGGTCTCGAAGGAGTAGATGCTGCCGATCGGGACGGATTCGGTGGAAGTGAGTGCCGTGTATCTCTCCGGGTAAATGGTGATGGTTGCACCTGCGTCGGTTCTAAGCTCCCAATTTGCTACGCTGGCCGTAGTGCCTGCAGAGGATGTGACACTATAGGTGCTAGCGCCGTCACGGACGAAAGAAATGGGCCTGGAGGGATCTATCCAAGTGGTATTGAAATTGGTCTCAAATTCCCAATGAATCGAGGAAGTAGCCGAAGTGCTGATGCTGATAGTAAACGCATCCAACGAATTGCTTACGAAGGAATT
>Ga0326512_10004288_pt1 | contig 10352 bp, 26 predicted proteins | sample 1_2617_0518_D_FD_203652 | JGI IMG/M metagenome (GOLD analysis project Ga0326512, IMG submission 203652) | Bovine rumen microbial communities from UC Davis, California, United States - 1_2617_0518 | ecosystem: Host-associated > Mammals > Digestive system > Stomach > Rumen | place: USA...
GTTCAGTTTTTTTTCGTACCTTTGCATTACAATTAACGAGAGTAGTAACAATTAAAAACAATAAGATTATGCTTAACAGAGAAGACAAGAAAGTTCAGAAGTTCATCAACCAATGTGCAGATTTCTGCAAGACCGCAGGTTTGAAGACACAGAAAGAGGTTTACGATTGGTTGGTGGCTGACCTCATGGAAACCTACAAGGGTCGTGCTCCCAAGTGGAAAATTGAGAGCATTGCAGAGGACATTACAGAGAGTGTCTGCTTGAAGTTAAACATACATCAAAAGGGGATTCGCAAATAAATCCCCTTTTCATTTTCCTAAATAATAATATAAATCTAAAATAGTTATGGCAAAACAGATTAAGTTTCAGTATCAAGTTAAGGATTTTTTTGAGAACCGATGGACTGCCAAGGAACTCATGCATCCATGTGACCCCAACAAGTCAGATAGGGAAAACCTTGACGATGCATTCATTAAGGCTTGTGACCTTGGTGCTGACCCTAATAAACAAGTAAGGTGGAGGTTTATAGATGGATAGTATATTTACAGAATACAATTTAAAAAAGACTGAACGCTCTCTACATTGGCTTGAAGAAGCACATGAGCGTTATATGCGCAAAGATGTTAACTCCCAAGAGCATGGTGGTTATATAGAAGAAGCCGTTATATATGGCAACCAGATACACTGCCACATGGCAGTTACCACAGAAATACTTGAATTAATTTATCAGCACAATAAAGAATCTCTTGAGGGTAGAATTGCAGATTTAAAAAAGAAATTGGGTAGGTGAGAGACCTACCCCTTTTTGTAGACCATATTTGTACTTATTTAAGTCCGTTCTAAGGCATTATCTCAATTGAGGTGATGCCTTTTACTATATTCCATCAGAAACGTGCTTAAAACCAAAAGCAGATACCTCTACGTTGAAGTATCTGCCCCTTATTGTACTTAATTAAGTCCTATTATACCATGTTTAATTCTTCTTCAAACCATTCTACAATATCTTCTAAATCAGACGTTGCTAAATCGTCTAGTTCTCTTGGTTCATCTTCCCCTAATATTTTGACCCATACAATTGCTTCATGGTCGTGGAAGATTTCTGTTATTTGTGGGAGTTCTAATTCACTCAATCCCATTGCTTCATCATGACCAATGGTTAGCATAACGCATTTGTCATTATCGCATTTAATTGGATTTTCTTCTGTTGCGTACAATGCAGAACAGAATGATGAGATTTTCCTACGCAATTTTTCGTGTTTACTAATACGTGCCATAATTTAAATTGTTATTAATTGATTTAACTTGGTGCAAAGGTACGAAAAAAAGTTGAGATAACCAAAAATTATCTCAACTTTCTTCTTCATTTGTTAAGTCAATTAAATCGTTACAACGTGCTTCAAGCCACTCTCTGCTGACCTCAACGTATTTTCTGTTATAGTGAGAATAGAATGTTTTTGTTTTTCTCTCTGTCGCATCATGCAAGGCATGGCTTATTTTCTTCATTTGGTCAATGGCAGCGTCAGAACTATAAAAATGATACCAATGCGTATCATGGTCAAGTATCTTACCACTCGGTGATTGTCCCAAACCAACCTTGATAGTGCCATTTAATTTCTTTATCTTAGCCATATCTTTAATATACAAATGTGTAAGTTGCTACCTCAACATAGTGACCATTTTCTTCAATATAATCACTTTTAACCTCCATATAGATTTCATAGTCATCTTTCTTGAAGTTCTTTTCAAACCTATCAAAAATCCAATGTCTCACATCACAAATGTCATTACGGACAAGACCCCATTCATGATTACCTTTTACACGCAAAACTAATTCTGTTTTGTTTTCTCCGTATCCATTAATGATGGGTTTTTTGGAAATTTTTTTAACCTCAACTGAGCCGTAGCCCATAAAATGTTTAACTCTCATAATTTTATCTCCTTTTATTTTACAATGCAAAGGTACGAAAAAAAGTTGAGACTACCAAATGAAATCTCAACTTTTTTCTTTATGTTTTAACGTGCCATGAATCTTGGAGAGCCACCACGATTACCATATACCTTGTATTCGTCTACCTTTGTGTCGTAGTGTTCATATTTGATGGTTTCTCCCAAGAGTTTTGCAGTTTGTCTACAATTTTTTACATCTTCCCATGTGCATCCCATTGTGGTGCGATAGCAATGGTCTCCATGATACCAGTCAACGGAATAAATCTTTGTTTTACGTTTGATTGTCCTCAATGTAGTATTCTATTAAATGATAATTATTAGTTTTAATAGTTGTCTCTGCATTTGGTATGTGTCTTATTTCGCCTTTACCAAACTTGCCGTTATACTGTTGAGTCCATCCGTGACCTTTACGGATATATCCCCTACTTAAAGCTGAATGATGATACTTCATACCAATTTGCTGAAATCAACTTCCATTAAATCACCATCGTTATCGTCTGGCAGATAATATGAATCTGTAATCCAATCCCATGAGTAGTTTTCGATGTCGTAATTGTCATCAATATACTTCTGTTCGTCACCGCCATACTCTTTTTCAAGAACTTCTTCGTTGATGTCCTCAATAATCAAGTCGTGCTCATTGTGGTCAATAATTGCTATTCTTCTCATAATCTTACGCTATTCTTGTTATTAAATCATTTTCACTGCACCACCATGTTTCTTTATATTCCATGTTGAGAATGCGGTCTATGTCCTCATTGGTGAAATTTCCAAAACGTTTCAACAACTTTGGCATTTCCTCTCTTGTCCCACGAACAAGAACGACAATAGAATCATTGTTTTGTTTCCGAAGGGAATAATCAAACCCAATCATGGAGAATGCCATAATTTCATTGAAATCTCCACCATAAACATGGATTCTTGTTGATTGTGTGAGCTTTTTTGACATAATCTTATTTCTTTTTGTTCTGTGGTGCAAAGATACGAAATTAATTTGATATAGCCAAATAAATTAACAATTATTTATAAAAAACCTCTGGGGTACTAGCCACATCTTCTAGGCTAGCACCCCTCGTCAACAAATCACTAACAATTAAAAGCAGTAGTTGATAGGCATGGAATCGAACCACTCTGTTTGCACCTTAGATGGGTGCTCCGCACAAGACATTACTGCGATTACCTATCATAGTTGGAAGAGTGGGATTTGCACACCACGAAGCCACCGAAGTGACACATTAAGCACGAACTCAATGCCCATTTGTCTACATCTACCCTTGCGGATAGTTCTCCTCTGGTATCTCCCAAAAGGTGGTTTTTAATAAGTTGTCCACCGCAACCCTATGATGTAAGTAAGGTGTTTTCCACTGAAAATCTTAATGGTGTTCTCGTCTTCTTCAATGCCCTCACATCTTGAACTATTCAGAGGGATTTGTTCTCCATTTAACCTTACTCAATGTCTACCGTTTCAATGACAGTGCAAAGATATGAAAAAAATCTGAAACTACCAAATAATCTTACGCATTTTAACAAATTTTAATAATTATTCCTCAATGTTCTCAATCATATCATATATGTGTGTGATTACAACGGCTGCAAGCATTGGAGCATACTTTTTAATACTCTCCCAAGCAAAATAATATTGTTCCTCGTTATTGTCAATAAACCAAAGTTCAACACCACATTTGTCATTAACACGTAGCGATAATAAATCACCATTGAACACACACTTTGGAAATTTAATAATCAAGTTTTCACAAAACGGAGTTGGTAATTTGGGGAAATATTCCCATTCCTCTCCATTCCATTCACCATTTGCAATGATAAACATCGCAATTAATTTCTCAATTCCTATTTTAATATTATTATCCATAATCTAATAGTTACCCTCCAATATGTTCGTGATAAGATTGTCAATTTCTGTACACTTCTCAACTACATCTTGAATGAGGTCAAGAACATCTTGATTAACTTCTCTACACTGAGCCTTACGCACAAGTGCATCAGCCTTGAATCCAAGGTCAATAACTTCTTCTCTCGTCAGTTCAATACCTTTTGTTCCTACTCTCGTTAATTTTGCCATATTTTTATCTCTTTTTGTTTTACAATGCAAAGGTACGAAAAAAAATTGGATTGACCAAATATCAACCCAACTTTTTTTATCATTAATGTTTTTTAATCGTTCTTGCAAACATATCAATTGATTTTACTTTCGATTGGTGCTCGATTAACTTTGTGTAATCAATCAATGGCTCTGCAAAAAAATACGCTACTACCATAATATATTATTTAATATCTATAAAGATTTTCCATTCTGTTATTGGTGTTATCACCATCATAGTGACCAATTCTGTTGCCTTTGACCTTAAACCCATTATATCCATAATAGGTGGGTTTTTCTCCCTTTTTGAGACACCAATGGTTGTAAACAATCTGTGAAATGGTGTGTTGTTCCTTACCCCATATTCCGCAACATAGAAATATAGTCAACTGGTTATGACACAATCTCGGTGCTCTCGGTTTAAGAACTTTTTTAGTCCTAATGTTCCTAATTCTACCCATATTTGATACCTCATACTTGGGCGCAAAGGTAATCTGTTTCCACTTTTCCATATCAATCCATTTCAAAGTTCTTTTTATTAAATTCTTTGTAATCAAAAATACACGAGAGCATTTCATTTGAATTGATGGTGCAATAATAGTCCAAATCTTCAAGGCTCATGTGCTCCATATCCGCTATTTCTTCTAAGCGAATATCAATCAATTCAATCTCGGTTGGAGTATATTCGTTTTCCAAATCCTTAATCAAATTATTTCTAACTTCTTTAATCTCCATATCCTATTTTATTAAAAAACGTTCATACCTAAACTTCTCTGAATAGAGTACATAAAATGACCTAAACAACTTATCAGTAGGTGTTTTTACAAGCACAACTTTTGATATTGTTTCCAAGAAATCATCTATGCAAGCATCAATATCAAGATGTTTATAATCTTTTGCATTTTCAATAGTAAGTCTTAGAGTGCTATCCAAATGCTCTTTGGCATATTCCCTAAAACTTTGTTTTAATGCTTCTGTGGTTATTTTATCTTTCATGCCCAACGTCTCCAATATGCTTCTGCTCCAAGAAATCCAAAATACTCACGCACACGATGTTGTGTTGCATCACCATCAGCGACATTGAATGTGGCTCTCATATCCCACTTTCCACGCTTCTCAATCCCATTGTTGAACACCTCACCAATAAGGTTTTCATTTTTGGTTTTCCAAATGACAAGCAATGCGCCATTCTCCTTTTTAAACATTGAAATCTTAACCATATCTTTTAATTGTTTTGTTGATGCAAAGGTACGAAAAAAAATTGGATTAACCAAATGATTAACCCAATTTTTCCAGATATTAACGTTTTTTAACTCTTACTCAGTTTTTGATAGGTCATAAGACCGATTCGTCTCTTTCAGATTGACCTTGAACTCACGTAGCAACTTCTGATAGTTCTTTGTTTTTGCCCTACCCTTGATAAGTTCTTTGGAGAGCTGATACACTTCATACTCCTTGCAAGGGTCAGCCCAGATGGGTGTAATCTTAGAACGCAGTTCCTTATTCTGTTCCTCACGCTTTTTCAATGAGATACGAATATTCTGCTGCTTGGTGCGTATTTCACGCATTGTTTCTAATTCATTTGCCATTGTTTTATTTCTTTTCGATTTGTATTATTCTTCCTCAGTTGAAATCACTTCATGACCAACATAACAAGCGAAATTGCTTGTGTAATCATAAGGGTTCTTGGTAATCATTTCATCTACTTTCTTTGCTGCTTCCTCGTCACTTTCAGCCTCAACTGAAATGTATTTGCTCATTACGATGTCCACAGATACTGAATAATTTTTTTTTGCCATATCTTTATCTCCTATTATTTGTTTGATGGTGCAAAGATACGAAATTTTCTTCACACCACCAAACTTTTTAAGGGTTTTTAACACTCAAAAAGAGTTATTACTTCAACACCAAAATCATATTGGTCAAGAACAGCGTATTCACAATAGGCAATCTGCTCTGCGATTTCTTTTGCGTGTTCACACATAAACACATTGCCTTGAAACACTTCTTTTAATTTCTCTGCAATGGTGCTGACACAATCCTTATGACGCATATCAATGTGCTCTTCAAAAGCACAAATTGTGCCTTTTGTGTTGTCACCGCCATCTACAAAATAAATGTGATTTATCTTTTTTTCAGTCATAGTCACCACAACTTAAATCTGTTTCAAAAATGCACTCTACAATCAGTTGGTTGCGCTCTGCTCCCTCTGAATCGCCTAAGAACTCGTCACCACCATAAGCGGAAACATACTCACCGATTTCGTCAGAATCATAATCATTAACGTTAATCTCGTCTTGATACCAATCCTTAATGGTGGTTTTATCGTTGAGAGTTTCAAGCAAATGCTTGCTATGCTCCTTACCCTCCATATCCTTAATTTGGATATATTCAAAGGTAGTCTCATTCACCTTACGGCAAAACTGCCCTTGGTCTGGGTCGGTACACGTCCACTCATTCACATCAAAGTGAATAGTTCCGTCTGAATTGAATTTGTTGTTAAACATCATAATCTTATCTCCTTTTAATTGTTATTTCTTTTGTGATGCAAAGGTACGAAAAAAATCTGAGATAGCCAAATTATCCCAGATTTTTAACATATTTTAGTTATTTAATTAAATATTTTTTTCCGTTTTTGATGTAAACACCCTTTGTGGGTTTATCTATTTTTGTGCCATTAAGAGAATACCAAACGCCATTTTCATTCATATTGTTAGGAATAGAACTGATAGATGTAGATACATTATTATTCATTTCATCAATAGCATAAATATTATCAATTTCACCCCAAACCCTATCAAAATAATATTTTTCTAATGACTCCCTTGGAACATAAAGAGTAATTGTTGACCATTGATATGGTTCAAAAGTAATATAGCATCCAGCGCTAGAGTACACATAAGGTGAACGTGCATGACCTGTAAATGGTGGCGTTGTTGAATAGCACACTATTGTCTTGAGTTTTGGGCAGTATTCATCCACATTACTATAAAATCTATTTGTGTCTCTTATAATTAGTTTTTCTAATGAACCGCCTATTTTTTGCCAAAAAGGTTGTTCGCAGCATCCCAAAGTTGTTTCAAATGTTTTACAAGTCAAATCATCATATTCCATATCGTGAGATTGACCACGACCATCACCCCAATTAGCCTTACCCATATAGCCACCATTAGAATAATAAAGATATTCCAATGGTTTACAATCTTTAAACGTTTTAGGAGAATTGCCAATAGTTATTCCATCAGAAATAATGAGAGAATCAAGAGAGGTGCAAGTAGAAAAAGCGTATTCTCTAATACCAGTTACTCTTACCTCTTCGCCATTAACTATTAATATGTATGGAATAGTGATAGTTCTATCATAAGGTTTATCTACTTTTTGGACTTCCCATGTATCAAATACGCCTAATCCAGAAATACTAATTCTACCTCCATTTTTCACATAAGTGATACCATCTTCCGTGTAGGTAGGATAGTGAACATTGTGTGCATTAACACTCACTACCATTGTCATAAGGCAGACAATAAGCCATAATACTTTCTTCATAATTCTATTATTATTTAATTTATTTAACTTGATGCAAAGGTACGAAAAAATCTCGAAACCACCAAATGATTTCGAGATTTTAACATTTATTAATTGTTCATACAAGGTATTTTCATGTCTAAATCAGTTCTATTATATCTTGGCACAATGATTCTTATGAAGCCTTTTTCTTCTTTAATATATTTTTTAAAGAAAATTCCTCGTTCTTTCAATGCTGGTGACAAAAAGCATGAACCTTTATTTTTTGATGAAACATAGAAAGCAGATTGTTCTTTTTTTATAAGTTTATTGTCTATATCGTAAAACCCAATAGTAACTATTACATCGTCATCCCCTAATACTCCATAATCAAAAATACCACGGTGTGTCACAAGTTTATAACATGGCTCGTTAGAGAAAAAAACAACCATCCCATTCACATCCTCATAATAATATGATGTGTAACTTTCAGTTCCTTTTAATTCATCGGCATCAAATACCGTTTTGTTCCAACCATTTTGTGCATTAACACTCAGTACCATTGTCATAAGGCAGACAATAAGCCATAATACTTTTTTCATGATTTCTATTGTTATTTGTTTAACTTGATGCAAAGGTACGAAATTATTTTGAATTAGCAAAATTAAAAGGGGTGTATTTCAACCCCTTTAACAAACATTCACAAATTTACCTTATTTCGGTTACACATTCTCACGAACTTCACCAATTTTCTATAAACCTAACATTTACAGATGTATCTTTTACTCCTTGACTTGCAAGGTAATCAGCAATCACCTTATTCATGCCCTCTACAAGCGTCTGAGGGTCTTTGATACGCTTTTTAAGCGTCTTGGTGCAAACCTCAAACTTCTCCTTGAAAGGATTTGTATTGGTTACATATTCCTCGAATTTGGCATAGTCACAAGTGGAAAGAATATCACCCTCAGTATGGAAATTTGCATCATGCAATCTTTCTTCAAGAAACCACTGCATACGCTTATCAGCCTTTTGGTGCTGTCGCATCAACTTCATCAAACTATCGTAGCCATAGCCATAATCGCACTTCTCGTTTGGCTTTTTGACATATTTCTGATATTCCTCATGGGTATAATATATATCACCATTGTCTTTTTTATCACCATTAAGGAACTTGTCAATGGCTTCTTTGCACTCTTCCATGCTCTTTACCCCAATTTGATAGTCTTTCGATGGGCATTTCTCGTCACCCTCTTTACAGAAATTGTAATAAACCTCTTTGTGGTCAATCCAATTCTTATCGAAATACTCTGGATTCCATATAGAACGATGATACTCAACTTTCGTTACTTGGATAACGTAGAACCCCTTATATAACATTCTGAGGGTTCTACTTGTCTGTTTACCACTCCTTACGCTCATTTCACGCTCTCCTTTTTCAATGTTTCTAAGTTTCTGTCAATATAACCCTTAACGGCTTCGAGAGAACGGCACACGCTATCTTTAATTTTCATGTTCCGCTTTGTTGCTCCCCTTGGAATGGTAACGTAAAAATCACCATACCAATTATTTCCAATCATGCAACCATACTGCCAAACATCAATACCCTTGTATCTTCCGCAGTAGTGCTTTTTGTCGTTGTTTGTAAACATTCCCATATCTTAATCTCCTTTTGTTGATGCAAAGGTACGAAATTATTTTGAATTGACCAAATAAAAAACCCCAAAATGTCAGGCTTTTAACTTTCCTTAACATTTGGGGTTCAAAAGGAGAAAAGAATGAGAAAAATCTAACAAGGTTATGAGGGGTTTGATTTCTTGTGTGGGCAATCCTTATCCTCTCTTTGCGATGGCTACCCAATCCCATCTTTCAACACAACCTTGCCTTATATCTAAAAAGGAGAAACTAAATAGTGGTGGAGTTGCACTTTCCTTACTTGACTACACAGCCAACCACTTCTTCCAAATGCGCATTGGAATGTCAAACGACCTACTCTTACCCTTAGACGAGGTTATTTCTCCTTATATTTTTATACTTCTGCATCGTCAGTTCTTTCGATGTGCTGATGCAATACGTTATGCAGTTGTTCAAAGTCAACATCTTCACAACCCCATACAAGTGCATCCTTGCGGTCACGGAGCAATTCAACATCAAAGTAATCACTTGCTGGGTTATAATAAACCCTTACACGTCCACGATGTTTCAATCCAGTGACCTTGAACTGCAATCCATAGCAGCCATCAGTTGAATAAATTAACATAAATGACTTCGCTCCCCACGTCCAAAACTGACGTAATTTCTCTGAAATGCACGTTGTTCCATTGACAGTCTTTGGTGCAGTGCTACCCTTCAGCAGTGTGAGAATGTACTCAGCCGTTTGCTTACAAACGTCAATGTTATTTACAAGTTTTTCTGCTGATAACTTCTTCATTTCGTATTCCATAATCATTCTGTTTTTGTTTACAATGCAAAGGTACGAAATTATTTTGAATTGACAAAATGTTAAGGGGATTTTTTTCTCCCCTTTAACACTTTTTAATCATCTTCGTAGAAAATGGCATGGGTTGCATCGAACATAAGATAGTAGTGTCCATTTCCACAACCTCTGTATTCCTCACTATACCAAGCAAGTTTTTCGCCATTACGATTTGCAATCTCAACAGAATTATCGTAGCCGTTCTCCCAACGTCTTGAAAACTCTCTGCCGTTCTTGATGCAGTCAGCAACTTCCGCACTCATGCGCTCACGTTCCCACTTGCGCCATGCGATAGACTTCCAACAAGTTTTTCTTACAAAGGACTCAAAC
>Ga0326512_10004289_pt1 | contig 10350 bp, 6 predicted proteins | sample 1_2617_0518_D_FD_203652 | JGI IMG/M metagenome (GOLD analysis project Ga0326512, IMG submission 203652) | Bovine rumen microbial communities from UC Davis, California, United States - 1_2617_0518 | ecosystem: Host-associated > Mammals > Digestive system > Stomach > Rumen | place: USA: California...
GGAATTCATCGTCGGAGGCCTCATTGGCCTCATTGGTCTCATGAGTCCCATTAACCCCATTAACCCCATCCAGCCGCCGGTCCATAACGCAAAAGACAAGGAACGCCAGGAGGCCGACAATGAGCAACGACAATGCTAACAGCAGGGGGGCAGAGAGCGTGAAGTGACGGGCTATGGGGGCAGAGATGCTGAGAGCCGCAGCTGTGCCCAGACGGGCCATCGCCAACTGCAGCCCCATGGCGAGGGCCAGTTCGTGACCCGTAAACCAGCGGACCATCGCCTTGGAGACGGTGATGCCCGTCATCTCGTAGCCGACGCCGAAGATGGAGAAGCCGAGGGCGGCAATGACCACCGTTGCGGGCATACCGAAGAGTTCGCCGCCGGGAGCGCTACTGACGGCATAGAACTTGACGAATGTGCCCAGCACCATCAGCGAGCAGGCCAGCGTGCCGGTGAATCGTATGCCCATCTTGTCGAGGATGATGCCCGAGAAGAAGAGCATGAGCAGGAAGACGTTGATAAAACTGCCGGCGCCCGAGAAGAAACCGTAGTCGGAGGGTGTCCACCCCAGCCCGCCCTCGGAGAGCGGTGCTTCGAGCAGGGTCTCCAGTGGCGACATGACATCGTTGACGAAGTAGCCCATCATCATAGCTGTTGCCACGATGAAGAGTACCGTCCAGCGGGCGACGGGGACGTCGTTCAGGCGTTTTCGGAGTGTCTCGGCCACGGTTCTGTCCTTTTATTTCTTCCTAACGGGGTCGCAGGTCAGTCCGCAGCCTAACTTCTTGAAAATCTTGCGGTCGACCTCAGAGAGCATGACCGTGGAGTGTACCTGACAGCTACGCAGTTGGGGCAGTTGCTCGAGGGCGCGACGGCATTGGTCATCGCTGTTCGAGAGCACGCTGAGTGCGACGAGCACCTCGTCGGTATGCAGTCGGGGGTTTTTGGCGCCGAGATAGGCTGTCTTCGTCTTCTGAACCGGTTCGATAAGACTCTGCGGTATGAGCTTTGCCTCGTGGTCGATGCCCGCCAGATACTTCGTGGCGTTGAGCAGCAGCGCAGCGCTGCATCCGAGCAATGGCGACGACTTGGCGGTGATGATGGTGCCGTCGGTGAGTTCCATAGCCGAAGCGGTGTGTCCCGTCAGTTCGCGCTTGGCAGCAGCTGCCACGGTGACACGACGGTAGGCGGTGGTGATATGTGCCTGGTTGAAGAGCAACTGTATCTTCTGAACCTCCTTCTCGTTATCGGCACCGTCGGCCAGCTTGTTGGTGGCGTCGTAGTAGCGGCGGATGATTTCGTCGCGGCTGGCATTGCAGCACACCTCGTCGTCGCAGATGCAGAAGCCCACCATGTTGACGCCCATATCGGTGGGCGACTTGTAGGGACTGCCGCCGTAGATACCTTCGAAGAGGGTGTTCAACACGGGGAAGATCTCGATGTCGCGGTTGTAGTTGATGGCGGTCTTGCCGTAGGCTTCGAGGTGGAACGGGTCAATCATGTTGACGTCGTTCAGGTCGGCCGTGGCAGCCTCGTAGGCAATGTTCACGGGGTGCTTCAGCGGCAGGTTCCAGACTGGGAAAGTCTCGAACTTGGCATAGCCGGCGCGTATGCCACGCTTGTGCTCGTTGTAAAGCTGGCTCAGGCAGACAGCCATCTTGCCGCTGCCAGGGCCTGGCGCCGTGACGATGACCAGCTCGCGCGAGGTATCCACATAGTCGTTCTTGCCGAAGCCCTCGTCGCTGGCTATCAGCTCGACGTTGTGGGGATAACCGTCTATGAGATAATGTACGTACGAGCGTATGCCCATGCGTTCGAGGCGGTGGCGGAACTGGTCGGCCGCCCGCTGTCCGTTGTAATGGGTAATGACGACAGACCCCACCATGAAATCGCGGCTCTGGAACTCGTCGCGCAGGCGCAGCACATCTTCGTCGTATGTGATGCCAAGGTCGGCGCGCACCTTGTTCTTCTCGATGTCGTCGGCACTAATGACGATGAGTATCTCGATGCTGTCGCGCAGTTGGGCCAGCATGCGCAGCTTGGAGTCGGGTTTGAAACCTGGCAGCACGCGCGAGGCATGGTGGTCGTCGAAGAGTTTGCCGCCCAGCTCCATGTATAGCTTGCCATCGAACTGAGCGATACGCTCACGGATGTGTTCTGATTGTATCTTGAGGTATTTCTCGTTGTCGAATCCTATTTTCATACATATTATCTTTTAGAGACATACTAACTATTTAAAGACATAATAACATATTAACAACTATTATTTCTGAAAATCTATCGGGAATTATATGTTCATCTGTTAATCTGTCTTTAAAACATTACTCTGTCTTTAGTTGTTACTCTGTATATTCGGCAGTTCGAGGCCGAGCCCCTTCTTGCGGTCAACGACTTTCAGGACGAAGCCGAGGATAAGGGCAGCAACGCCGAGGCAGGCCAGCATGACCAGCGGAGCGGTGTAGTCGAACTGTGTGGGGTCGGTGACATCGGGGTTCGTGGCATCGAGCACCTTGCCGATCAGCAGGGGGAATAGCCAGAGGCCGATGTTCTGAATCCAGAAAATCAGGGCATAGGCCGAGCCGATGACCTTGGCATCGACAAGCTTGGGTACTGACGGCCACAGCGAGGCGGGCACCAACGAGAACGATGAGCCGAGCACCAGGATGGTGATGTAGGCGATGATGATGCCGCCGACGGTAGAGCCCTTGAACATCGGCAGGACGAAGGCAAACGTCAGGTGGCAGGCGATGAGCAGCAGCGAACCCAGGATGAGCATCGAGGCAGCCTTACCTTTATGATCGACATAGCTGCCGAGGATAGGCGTGATGAGCACAGCCAACAGGGGGAACACAGCGAAGATGGACTCTGCCGACTGGCGCATGTAACCCATATAGCAATAGGTGACAAGGGCGACGATAGACAGGCCCAACAGACCGTATTTCATGTTGGCCTTCTTCTGGAAGTTGCTGGCGAAGCCGGCAGCCGCCACAATGAGCATGATGACGTATTGGACGATGGTGACGTCGGGCTGGGCCCAGAACGAGTCGGCAGCAGGAGGCGTCAACGTCAGGTTACACTGTAGCATATTGACGGCATACTTCTGGAAGGGGAAGATGGCCGAGTAGTAGAGCACGCAGAGCAGGGCGACAATCCAGAAGCCGGCATCGCTGAGAATCTTGCCGATGTCGCTGACCTTGAACGGGTCGTCCTTCTCCTCGGCCTCGCCTGTCTGAGCGTCGAGCTTCTGGTCCATGACGAAATAGACGATGGTCATGATGAGGGCGATGCACATCAGCACCACGCCGAAGGCCACCGAGCGCGACACGCTGACCTGACCGCCCAAGCGGGCAAAGAACGGTGAGAAAATCATGCAGGTGGCGACGCCCAGACGGGCCAGAGCCATCTCCGAGCCCATGGCCAATGCCATCTCGCGGCCCTTGAACCACTTCACGATACCGCGTGAGACCGTGATGCCCGCCATCTCGCAGCCACAGCCGAAGATCATAAAGCCGCAGGCAGCAAACTTGGCCGAGGCAGGCATGCCCTCGTAGAAGGGCGAGACACCCAGCTCGTCGAAAAGAGGAATGTAGTTCAGGTTCTCGGTGAACCACGTCTCGAGACCTGTGCCGATAAACGATTCGCTGACAGCAAACCATTTGATGCAGGCACCAACTAACATAACAGCGGCAGAAAGCACGGCCGTGAAGCGGACGCCCATCTTGTCGAGGATGATGCCAGCAAAAATGAGGAAGAAGGCAAACACATTGAGGAACACCTCTGAGCCCTGCATCGTGCCGAAGGCCGTAGAGTCCCATCCGCGGGTCTCCTGCATGAGGTCTTTGATGGGTGAAAGGATGTCCATGAAGATGTAGCTACAGAACATGGCCAATGCCAGCAGTAGCAACGCCGTCCACCGCATGGCGGCAGAGTCTCGAAGGGTCTTTTGAATAGCTTGTGACATGTTAAAACTTCTTTTTTTTGTATTTTTGCCTGCAAAGGTACAAAAAAAATCTTAGTTCTTAATTCTTAATTATCATTTTATTTGTATCTTTGTCGGCAAATTATGCGAATCGTATGAGCGAGCTAACCTTACAACGTCATCTACACCTGACAAACGACGTGATGGAAGTGCCGCGCCTGACGGACTTCATCAATGACGTCTGCCAGTCGTTAGGCATTGAAGAAGTCCTGACGATGCAACTAACGTTGGCTGTCGAAGAGGCGGCTGTCAATGTTATGAACTACGCCTATGAGCCAGGAACGGTGGGAACCGTTGACCTGGACGCTGAGGCAGGCAACGGAGAACTGAAAATCATCATCAGCGACAGCGGCGTCGCCTTTGACCCCACGCAGAAGGCTGAGGCCGACATCACCCTCACGGCCGAGGAGCGTCCTATCGGCGGACTGGGCATTTTCCTGGTCCGTCAGATTATGGATAACGTGAACTACCGACGGCAGGACGGTCGTAACATCCTGACACTCACGAAGAAACTATGACAAGAAGAGAGGCTGCAGGGACGATTCCCTACAGCCTCTTAACAAATAAAGCCTGAAAGTCTGATTACTTGACCAGAGCCTTGCGAGCTTCGATGATCTGAGTCTTGGCCTCGGCAATCTGAGACTTCAGCTGGTCGACGCTGATGGCGTTCAGCACGTTCAGCGGAGAGATGGCAGCGGCAATAGGCTCGATGTCGGGATCGTACTCTGACAGGCGGTCGATGGCGTCAATCAGCAGGGCGATACGATAGGTGACGTTAGAAGCCGACTCATCGTCGAAGACGGTGATGAACTTCTCGGTGTTCTGAGTCATGACGTACAGCTCCTCAACCAGTGAGGTAGCAGCCAGCTGCCAGAAGTAGTTGATACGGCCGTTAGCCTCCATCGACTCATACAGCTTCTCCGTGGTCTCAAAGATGGTGCCTGCATCATCAATTTCCTTGAACGATGGGTCGTTGATGTCGGCAACGAGCTTCGAGATAGCCTTGTCGAAGTCATCGGTAGGCATGTCGTAGAGTGCTGCCACCTGCTTGTCAACGCTCAGGGCACTTACCATGCGGTACTTCTCTGCCAGTGTGGCAGCCTCCTCAGCAACAGCGGGATTGAGTAGATAGTCGGGCTTCACCTGCTTCTCCTGGTCGGTAAGTTTCACACCGTCGTCGCTCTTCTGTACGAAAGGCAGTTGCTTGAGCTGGCCAAGAGCGGAAGCGAGGCTGTCGAGTTCGACCTTGATCTTGGCCTCAACCTGCTCCTGTTCGAAACTCTTCACAGAATCCGTCTCTTCGACGGCCTGTGCACTCTGTTTGCCTCCGCAAGCTACGAAGGCCATTGCTGCGAAAGCCACAGCGAACATTGCTAATTTTCTCATTGCTTTTTTGTTTTAAATGAAGTTGATATAATATATGTTTGTCTTTACTTATTGTTCCTTTCTCATATAGCGCCCGGGACAGTCGTTCAACAGCAGGATGACGGCCAGCAGGCACATCAGGCCGATGACGCCCATATTGAACCAGAGCGTCTTAATATGCCACGAGCCCAGAATCTTCTCGCTGCTGTAGAAGGGGGCACGGCCCGTATGGCTTTGCGGAGTCAAGTAGACGGTAGCCATGCGAGGCACCAGATATTCGTCGACGACTTGCACCATGTGCTGCTGGTCGGCGCCGATGACGATGTCCTCAAGCTTGATGTTGTAGTTGTCGCGCTTCAGGTCGAGCAGCGCCTCCTTGCCGTTTTTGCGAATGAAGGCAGATATCCTATTCTCCTTGTTCATCGTTGCCCGATTGCCGCGCTCCTTCAGGATGCGCTCAGCCTGTTGCATGTATTCGTAGAGCGACTGATAGGAGTCATCGCCCTCGTAGGGCTGCATGCCGCAGTAGGCTGTCAGCACCGGCAGATTGGTATGGATGACGCGGAGGTGGTTGGGGTCTACCTCCTTGCCGCGACGCTTCTCGTCGTTCATCGTCTCGAGCTGCGACTGCAGTTCATAGAGGAAGGCCATATTGTAGAACTGGTTCTCCTGCTTCGCCTTGTCGAGTTCGAAGAACGGCTTCTCATAGTCGTTGTCAGTAAACGACGTCACCGCCAGCGCCTCATAACTCCAACGCGACGGAATGATTTCTCCAATCAGCGGCACATTGCCCGTCGTACTCTTGGGTGCCAGGTCGCTGAAACTCACAACCAGTCCGCAGAGCAGGATCTGAGGGATGAGCAGGATGGGGATGCTGATGTAGATGGCCACCACCGAGCTGAGACATTGCGACAGTATCAGGCCGGTGAGGTTCGACAGCAGGGCTGTCATAAACAGGATGAGCCACCACTCGCCGAACAGTCCGTGCAGCCCCATGATGGTATTGCCCACCAGGATGAACAGGAACGTCTGGATGAGCGACACGGCGGCCATGAACACCACCTTCGACCAGATATAGCTGCCATAGGACAGCTGTAGGAACTTCTCACGCTTCAACAGGGCGCGATCCTTGATGATTTCCTCGGCGCTGCCGCTCATGCCGATGAACGTGGCCACGATGACCGACATGAAGAAGTAGCTGACAAGGTTCTTATTGTCCATCACGGTATAGCCCGATGGCGGGGCGTAGCGGGTCAGCAGACTGCAGACCACAGCCAGCAGCGGAGCCTCGAGCAGGGCTATCAGCAGATACTGCACATTGGTAATCTTGGTCTTGAAGTTGCGCTGTAGGAAGATGGCAAACTGCTTCAGCACGCCGGGCTTCTTCTGGTCCGACGGGGGGACGTTGCCCACGGCAGGTGCAGGCAATTCGGGGCGGTTCTTCAGGTAGAGCTCGTGCCACTCCTGCGGTGTCATCTTGCGCTCGTCGGAGATTTCGCCACTATTGCTGAGGGCCTTCTCGTCGATGATGTTCAGCACCACCTCGGGATTCACGTTGCCACAGGTGGGGCAGGCGCTGGTCTCAGCATCAGCATAGCAGGCAGCCTGCTTGAAGTAGGTGATGGCGTCGATGGGATTGCCGTCGAACACGGGATAGCCGCCACGGTCGAGCAGCCACAGGCGGTCGAACAGCTTGTAAACATCGCTCGACGGCTGGTGGATGTTGACGATGATGAGTTTTCCCTTATATGTCTGCTCCTTGAGCAGATTGATGACCTTCTCCGTGTCGGCAGACGAGAGGCCAGACGTTGGTTCGTCAAGGAACAGGACGGCAGGTTCGCGTATCAGCTCGAGCGCGATGTTCAGGCGCTTGCGCTGACCGCCGGAGATATACTTATTGATGGGCGACCCCACCTTCAGGTGGCTGGCAGCATCGAGTCCCAGGTCCTTCAGCGTCTTTACCACGCGGCGGCTTATCTCCTCTTCTGTCATGCCCTCGAAACAGAGCTTGGCCGTGTAGTAAAGGTTCTGATACACGGTCAATTCCTCGATGAGCAGGTCGTCTTGGGGCACAAAGCCTATGAGCGACTTGGCTTCCGGCTCTTCAATGGAGTGTCCGTTGATCGTGATGGTGCCCTGCTGAGGCTTCAGGGTTCCGTTGAGCAGGGAGAGCAGCGTGGTCTTGCCTGTTCCTGAACCGCCCATGATGGCCAGCAACTCACCACTGCGCAGGGTGAAGCTGAGGTCGTGCATGCCGTTGTCGCTGTTGGGGAAGCGGAAGTTGATATCGCGTCCGCAGAACTCCACCTGGTGTCTGTCGCGGTCGTCCTGACTGCCTGCCTTGTCGTAGGCTGCCAGCACCGACGAATAGTAGACGGGATAGCCCGTCTTGTTCTTCAGCACACTACTCTGCAACCATACCTGATAGGCGCCAGGGAGTACGGGTACGTCGTTGAGCGTCACTAGGTCATTGCCATTATAGGTGAAGACCATGATACCGTCCTCGGGCGTCCAGAGTGTCTTCAACTGGCCTTCAAACCCTTCGGGATGGTGAATCATGACGCGGTCTGTCGGGCGGCTGTTGACAAAGTCGATGAAATTGTTAAATCGCTTTTCCGAAATCTTCAGGTTTTCGGCCATCGTCTTGAACATGGGATGGGGCTGGTCGCCCTTGATACCGCAGAACTCCATGACACGCAGCAGCAGCATCGACTCCTCCGTAGACTTGATCTTGCCATGCAGGTTGGCACAGATGGTGGCCACAGTCTGTTGAGAATCCAGGTCGTCGGTCATCTCATAGACACCCCGCATGTCGTCGTACAAATCGAGGTAGACGCTGATATTTCTAATACCAAAGTGGTGGCGTAGATAGCTGATAAGCATGTCGCGTGCTCGTTCCGCATCCACATGTTCCTCCTTGCCAAACAGGGCAAAGAGACTAAGGAAACTCGATAATATGATGTCGGTCATCTCTCTATTTTAGGCTTTTCTATTGTACAATTTTAGCTTTTTGTCTGCAAATTTACGAAATAATTCCGATTGTAGTTTCGTCTATGGGTTAAAAATGATTAATTCTTTGCTCAACCTAAAAGGACGTTGTGTTATTTTTGCTAATTTTGCAGAGCTAAAGTAAGATTATTCACTTAAATAGATACAGCAAATGAAAACGACCATTGAAGAGAAAGACGGTCAGTTGGTTGCCTTCTTTGAAGGACGACTCGACACGGCAGCTTCTGTCCAGACCGAAAAGGACGTAAAGCCTTTGTACGACAACACCAGTCTTAACATCGTGCTCGACTGCACGGACTTGACATATATCTCGTCAAGCGGACTGCGTATTTTCCTGAACATTCTGAAGACGGCCAAGCCCAAAGGTCTGGAAGTCTTCATCCGCGGTATTAACAACGACCTGCGTACGGTGTTCTCGATGACAGGCTTCACCAACCTGTTCAATTTCATCTGATTAGCGCGCATACGACAAGAGCGGCAACCTTTTCGGGTTGCCGCTCTTGTCGTATGGTGACGCTTACTTCAGCCAGCGGTCGAGCCAGTTGAAGAAGGTGCGCTGCCAGAGGATGCCGTTCTGGGGCTTCAGTACCCAGTGGTTCTCGTCGGGGAAGATGAGCAGTTGAGCCTCCAGCCCCTTCATGCGGGCTGCGTTGAAGGCCTGCATGCCCTGGGTGTAACAGATGCGGTAGTCCTTCTCGCCGTGGATGCAGAGGATGGGCGTGTCCCAGCTCTCGACGTACTTGTGCGGTGAGTCGTGATACGTCTTCTTGGCGTTGGGCAGTTGCGGGCGGTGCCAGTAGGCTTCGTCATATTCCCAGTTCGAGAACCAGTTCTCTTCAGTCTCCAGGTACATCGAGGCAAGGTTGAAGGCGCCGTCGTGGGCTATGAAGCACTTAAAGCGCTTCTCGTGGTGGCCTGCGAGGTAGTAGACGCTGAATCCGCCAAACGAAGCGCCAACAGCGCCCAGACGGTCTTTGTCGACGAATGGCAGTTCGTTGGCAGCAAAGTCGATGGCCGACAGATAGTCGTTCATACATTGTCCTGTCCAGTCGCCGCTGATCTCCTCAAGCCATTCCTGTCCGAAGCCGGGCAATCCGCGACGGTTGGGCGCTACGATGACGTAGCCCTGCGCAGCCATGATGAAGAAGTTCCAGCGGTAGCTCCAGAACTGCGAGACAGGGCTTTGCGGTCCGCCTTCGCAGAAGAGCAGTGTGGGGTACTTCTTGGTGGCGTCGAAGTTCGGCGGCAGTATGACCCATGTCAGCATCTCCTTGCCGTCGGTGGTCTTCACCCAGTGCTGCTGCACCGTTGGCTTGGCCAGCTGTGCCAGTATGTGGTCGTTCTCTGTCGTCAGCTGTGTGATGAAAGTCTTCTCGGGCTTCTTCGTGTTGGGCGTGACGATGTAGAGGTCTGCAGGCTGTGTGAACGAGTGACGCTCCATCACGAGCTGCTTCTTGTTGTTGGCCATCTGCAGCGAGCCGAAGTCGGCCCATGTGTTGGTCAGTTGCTTCACCTCACCCTTCCAGTTGATGGCATACAGGTTCTCGGTGGCGTGCCACACGCCGATGAAGTAGATCGTGGCATCCTTGGTGTCGCTCCACACAAAGTCGTCGACGTTCGAGTCGAACGACTCTGTCAGATAGGTCTTCTGGCCCGTCTGCAGGTCGTAGCAGCAGAGGCGCTGGCGGTCGGCCTCATAGCCGTTGCGCTCCATCGAGAGCCAAGCCACGTAGCGGCCGTCGGGCGAGAACTTCGGGTTCTGGTCGTAGCCGACGTTGTTCACGAGATTCTCCTTGTCGTTCACCTTCTGATACTTCATGCTGGTCGTTTGGTCTATCTGCGGCTCCACGTAGCCGGCAGGCTTGCAGAGGTTCTTTGTCTCGCGCGTACCTATATTATATAAATAGATGTCAGAGTCTGTCGAGATGCTGTAGGCCAGTCCCGTTTTCTTGCGGCAGGTGTAGGCGATACTCTTCGAGTCGGTGCTCCAATCCAGC
>Ga0326512_10004290_pt1 | contig 10347 bp, 8 predicted proteins | sample 1_2617_0518_D_FD_203652 | JGI IMG/M metagenome (GOLD analysis project Ga0326512, IMG submission 203652) | Bovine rumen microbial communities from UC Davis, California, United States - 1_2617_0518 | ecosystem: Host-associated > Mammals > Digestive system > Stomach > Rumen | place: USA: California...
CTGGTGTAATACCGTTATTTATCAATTGACTGCCTGGTATGTATTTTACTCACCAGGCAGCCAATTGGTTGCATTCCATATATGCCCAGTTGGTGCGCGACTTTCAGCCACCCAATGCCTGTTATTCCCGCCCTCCCGATAACGTGCACGACGCACTACTATTTCCGCCCGAGAAACAGCATCTATTGAATGGCTAACCCTTCCAGTATTCATCGGGGGACAAAAAGACTCTCTTCTTGCGCATGCGCCGCCACGCGCTCCCAAGAAAAGCGTTCCACGAGCTCGCTGGCGCTCAGCTCCTCGCCACGCTCTGCCAGCCCCGCTGTGGCTGCAAGCAGCCCAAGCAGGTGTCGCGGTGACACCTCGTGTGCGCGGATCTCGCCGAGGTCGAGGTCCCTATCGCGCTTGGACAGACGACGACCATCCGCCGCTACGAGCAGCGGCACATGCGCATAGGCGGGCTGCGGATAGCCGAGCAATCTCTGCAGGTAGATCTGCCGCGCCGACGAGCCGAGCAGGTCGTGTCCGCGCACGACTTGGTTTACCCCCATGAGCGCATCGTCCACCACCACGGCCAGCTGGTAGGCCACCACACCGTCGCTACGCCGCACAAGAAAGTCTCCGCAGCCGCGTGCAAGCACTTCGCGCTGCGGCCCATACACGAGGTCACGGAACTCGATGGTGCCGGACCCGTCGTCGGCATCGGGCACGCGCAGGCGCGTCGCGGGCGGTCGTACCTGAGATTTAGCCGCGATTTGCTCAGACGAGATGCCCCTGCATGTGCCAGCGTATACAAAGGTGCCGTCCGAGGCGTGGGGAGCCGATGCCGCATGCAGCTCAGCCCGCGTGCAAAAGCACGGATAGGTGAGTCCGTTTTCGTCCAGCTGCCGAAGCGCCTCCACGTAAATCTCTCCGCGTTCGCTCTGGTAGTACGGACCCTCGTCCCAGTCAAGCCCCAGCCAGCGCAGGTCGTCGAGCAACAGCTTCGCCGCGTCGGGTCGGTTGCCGCGTGGATCGAGGTCCTCTATGCGAAGCACCATCCGCCCGCCTGCCGACCGCGCGCCCAGCCATGCCATGAGCGCGGCAAACACGTTGCCCGCATGCATGCGCCCCGACGGCGTTGGCGCAAAACGCCCCACTACGGTATCGCTCACCCCTCGCTCCTTTCCCGCCGTCAGTGCGTGCTCACCACGTAGAACTCGTAGCTGCTCAGATGGCGCACCTTCGAGCACTCAAAAGGCATGCCATCATCCAAGTACGCGACCTGCCTCACCTCAAGGAGCGGGTCGCCTGGTGCCAGCCGCAGCCACTCCCTCTCATCCGACGTGGGTAACACCGCGCGCAGAACGCGGTGGGCGCTGCCAATCTTCAGCCCCAGATCTTGTTCTATATAATGGTAGATCGAGCCATAAAGGTGCTTTTCCAGCAAGCCTGGAATGAGGCTCAAGGGCATGTAGGTGTACTCCACGTTGCTCGGGACATCGTTTGCAAGGCGCACGCGGCAGATGTGATAAACAAAGTCTTCGCGGCTTATGCCGAGCGCGTCGGCGACGATTTGGCGGGGATGCACGATGGCAAAATCATGCACTTCGCTCGTCACCACCACATCTGTCTGCGCGAACTCCGCCGTGAATCCCGTCATCTGCTTAGAGAAGCTGTCCGATCGCCCGGCACGTAGCGACGAGGTGCTCTTCACATAGATGCCCGACCCGCGCCGGCGCGCTATGAGGCCAAGTTGCTCCAGTTCGTCAAGTGCCTTCTTTACCGTGGTGTTGCTCACGTGGTACATCTCGCACAGCTCGGGAGTCGTGGGGAGTCGCTCGCCGGCAGCATACGTGCCGTGCTCTATGGCGGAGCGCAACGCCGTTGCTAGATTGCCATATTTGCTCATGCATGCCCCTCTCCCACAAACAATTCCTTCAATCATTATACGGTTTCAGATGACGATTACCGTTCACGGGTAAAAAATAGCCGTTGAGGAGTAGTAAAAAATAGCGCATGCAAAAAAATTAAGAGCGCATAATCTGTAGCCATATAGACGAGGAGGCATCATGAACAACAACCCTATTACCCTACCCAACGACTTCTTCTTTGGTGCGGCCCTCTCGGGCCCACAGACGGAGGGCGCATGGCAGTCCTTTGGCAAGATTGAAAACATCTGGGACACTTGGTCAAACCTAGACCTCGGCGCGTTCCACAATCGCGTGGGCTCCTACGGTGGCAACGACATGACGCGCCACATGCAGGAGGACTTCGAGCTCTTTGCCTCTCTGGGATTCCAGTCGGCGCGCACGTCCATCCAGTGGTCGCGCCTCATGGACGTCGACGGCAAGCTCAATCCCGAAGGCGCTGCCTACTACCACAAGCTCTTCGCAACGGCGCGCGAGGCGGGAATCGAGCCATTCGTGAACCTTTACCACTTCGACATGCCGGCCTACCTGCTGCGTCGCGGTGGTTGGGAGAGTCGCGAGGTCGTGGAGGCGTATGCCACGTATGCGACTGCCGCGTTTACCGAGTTCGGTCAGGAGATCGAGCACTGGTTTACCTTCAACGAGCCCATCGTGGAGCCAGAGCAGCGCTACGAGCACGGCAACTGGTACCCGTTCTACCACGATTTCGCCCGCGCCTTTACCGTGCAGTACCACATCTCGCTGGCTCATGCGCTCGCGGTGCACGCCTTCCGCAAGCTGCAAGCGGCGGGAACCGTGCGCGAGGACGCCCGCATCGGCCTCATCAACTGCTTCACGCCTCCCTACACGCGCGAGAATCCCAGCGAGGCGGACCTCGAAGCGGTGCGCATGACCGATGGCATCTGCAACCGCTGGTGGCTTGACCTCGTGACGGCGGGCACACTTCCCCAAGACATCATTGATACGCTGGGCGAGCGCGGCGTCACACTCCCCGTACGTCCGGGCGACGAGCAGATTCTCGAGCAGGGCAAGGTGGACTGGCTCGGCTTCAACTACTATCATCCCGCGCGCGTCCAGGCGCCCGAGCACGATGTGGACGAGTACGGCAATCCCGTCTTTGCCCAAGAGTACGTGTGGCCCGACGCCGTCATGAACGAGTCACGCGGCTGGGAGATCTACCCTCAGGGCATCTACGACTTCGCCAAGACCATGACGCGCGACTACCCCGATCTCGAGTGGTTTGTCTCAGAAAACGGCATCGGTATCGAGGAAGACCGCGCCGAGCGCGACGAACAGGGACGCATCCGCGACGCCTCCTACCGCGTGCCCTTCGTGCGCGACCATCTGGCGTGGATCGCGCGTGCCATCGACGAGGGTGCCAAGTGCCGGGGCTACCACTACTGGGGTGCCATCGACTGCTGGAGCTGGAACAACGCGTTCAAGAACCGCTACGGCTTCGTGGAGGTGGATCTCGCGCATGACTACCGGCGCGTGCCCAAGGAGTCGTCCGACTGGATCCGTGAGGTGGCGACCACCCATCTTGTCAAAAAGGGCTAAACCCCTTATGCCAAAAAGCGTGAGAATACCGGCGCTCTCAAGGGGCAGCCGGCGAGGCAGCGTCTCATGAAACGAAACGTCAAAAAGTCCAGCCCCCTTTTGACAGAGAGGAAATGACGCAACGGCACGGGGCCGTTGCGCGAGGGAAAGGAAGGATTCCCATGTCTGAAGAAGTACAAGAAAAGCCGTCGTTTCTCGACAAGTTCGCCGAGATCTCGGGAAGGATCGGATCGGAGGTGCACCTGCGCAGCCTGCGCGATGCGTTTGCGACGATTATGCCACTCTATATCCTGGCCGGTATAGCGGTGCTCATAAACAACATCGTCTTCCCGCTCTTCTTGGCCGACGAGGCGCTTGCAAACGCCCAGTACTGGGGAAACGCGCTCACCCTCGGCACGCTCAACGTCTCGGCCATCCTGCTGGCAGGTGTGGTGGGCTACTGCCACGCGCACAACATGCGCTTATGAGCGCGACATCGCGTGCGTGGTCGTAGCGATTGCGTCGTTCTTTGTTGTGATGCCTCAGAGCGTAGAGGTTGTCATCGACGACGTGACCGGTATGGCTACCGGTGTGTTTTCCACCGCAAACACAGGCACGAACGGCCTCTTTGGAGCCATCATCATCGGCCTCCTCGCCACGGCGCTATTCATCAAGCTCTCCAGCATCGACAAGCTCAAGATCAACCTTGGCGATGGTGTGCCGCCCGCAGTTGCCGGATCGTTCAACATCATGATCCCCATGCTGCTCACCCTTGCCGCTTTCGGCCTGCTCTCCGCCGTGCTCTTTGTAGGCTTCCAGACCGACCTCGCTACGCTCATCAAGCAATTCGTACAGGCGCCGCTGCAGAGCCTCAACTCAAACATCTGGGGCGTCGTTATTATCTACAGTCACCTTGTTCACAAAAAGTCCACCACATCTTTTTTCCAAACCACGCCCGCACGCCCCGCATGCCACGTGATTGGTGCTATTATTAACTCTGTGTGAGTATGGCTTGTGCAGGGAGTGCAAGCCTCACGTATCGTAAAAGGAGAGGACATGGCGAGAAAATTCAAGTCCATGGACGGAAACAACGCAGCGGCCTACGTGTCGTATGCGTTCACGGAGGTGGCGGGCATCTACCCCATCACGCCGTCCAGCCCCATGGCCGACTACGTCGACCAGTGGGCAGCCCAGGGCCAGAAGAACATCTTCGGCACGCCCGTCAAGGTAGTGGAGATGGAGTCCGAGGCAGGCGCCGCAGGTGCCGTGCACGGCTCCCTTGGCGCTGGTGCCATCACCACCACCTATACGGCGTCGCAAGGCCTGCTGCTCATGATTCCAAACATGTACAAGATCGCAGGCGAGCAGCTGCCGTCCGTGTTCCACGTGTCCGCCCGTACCGTGGCGTCCCACGCGCTGAACATCTTTGGCGATCACTCCGACGTCATGGCTTGCCGTCAGACCGGCTTCGCCATGCTCGCCGAGGGCAACGTCCAGGAGGTCATGGACCTCTCCGCCGTCGCCCACCTCTCGGCCATCAAGGGTCGCACGCCGTTCATCAACTTCTTTGACGGCTTCCGCACCTCCCACGAGATCCAGAAGGTCGCCGTCTGGGACTACGAGGACCTCAAGGACATGTGCGACATGGACGCCGTCCAGGCGTTCCGCGATCACGCGCTGAACCCCGAGCATCCGCACGCACGCGGCAGCCACGAGAACGGCGACATCTTCTTCCAGCATCGCGAGGCCTGCAACAGCACCTACGACGCCCTCCCCGAGGTCGTCGAGGACTACATGAACCAGGTCAACGAGAAGCTCGGCACCAACTATCACCTGTTTGACTACTACGGCGCTCCCGACGCCGACCGCGTGGTCGTGTGCATGGGTTCCTTCTGCGACGTGCTCGAGGAGGTCATCGACTACCTCAACGCCCGCGGCGAGAAGGTCGGTCTTGTGAAGGTCCGCCTGTATCGTCCCTGGTCCATCAAGCACTTCATCGCCGCTCTGCCCGAGACGGTCAAGAGCATCGCCGTCATGGACCGCACCAAGGAGCCCGGCTCCATCGGCGAGCCCCTCTACCAGGACGTCGTGACCGCCCTCTACGAGTCCGGCATGAGCGACCTCAAGGTCATCGGCGGCCGCTATGGCCTCGGCTCCAAGGACACGCCTCCCGCGAGCGCCTTCGCCATCTACGACGAGCTCAAGAAGGACGAGCCCAAGCGCGAGTTCGTCGTGGGCATCGTGGACGACGTCACCAACCTCTCGCTCGACGAGCCGAAGGATGCGCCAAACACCGCAGATCCTTCCACCATCGAGTGCAAGTTCTGGGGCATCGGCGGCGACGGCACCGTTGGCGCAAACAAGAACTCCATCAAGATCATCGGCGACCACACGGACAAGTACGTACAGGCCTACTTCCAGTACGACTCAAAGAAGACCGGCGGCGTCACCATCTCGCACCTGCGCTTCGGCGACACCCCCATCCGTTCGCCCTACTATGTAAACAAGGCCGACTTCGTGGCGTGCCACAACCCCAGCTACATCACCAAGGGCTTCAAGATGGTCCGCGACGTCAAGCCTGGCGGCAGCTTCCTCATCAACTGCCAGTGGGATCTCGAGGAGCTCGACAAGCACCTCAACGCTGAGGCCAAGCGCTACATCGCGCAGAACGACATTCACGTCTACCTCATCAACGCCATCGACCTGGCGCTGCAGGTGGGCATGGGCAAGCGCACAAACACCATCCTCCAGTCCGCGTTCTTCGCGCTGGCCAAGGTGCTGCCCGCCGAGGAGGCCGTCCAGTACATGAAGGACGCCGCCGAGCATTCCTACGCAAAGAAGGGCCAGGCAATCGTCGAGGCCAACTGGAAGGCCATCGACGCCGGCGCCACCGCGTTCACCGAGATCGAGATTCCCGAGAGCTGGAAGACGGCCACCGACACCGACACCGTCCTCACCCTCGAGGGCCGCGAGGCCATCGTGAAGCAGGTCAAGGAGCTGCTGCACCCCATCGACATGATGGACGGCGACTCCCTGCCCGTCTCCGCCTTCAAGGACATCGCGGACGGTCAGTTCGAGCTCGGCGCCTCCGCCTACGAGAAGCGCGGCGTAGCCGTCTTCGTGCCGCACTGGGATGAGTCAAAGTGCATCGAGTGCAACACCTGCGCAAACGTCTGCCCGCACGCCACCATCCGTCCGTTTGCCCTGGACGAGGCCGAGGCTGCCGCAGCGCCTGAGCAGATGCGCACCAAGCCCATGATGCCGCCCAAGAAGTTCCCGGGCATGAAGTTCACCATGGCCATCTCCCCGCTCGACTGCATGGGCTGCGGCGTCTGCGCCGGCGTGTGCCCCAAGGGCGCCCTCACCATGGTGGGCCAGGAGCAGGAGCTCGCCCAGCAGGAAGTCTTCGACTACTGCGTGGAGAAGGTCACTGAGAAGGAAGGCGCCGTTGCCGCCAACCTCAAGGGCATCCAGTTCAAGAAGCCGCTGCTTGAGTTCTCCGGCTCCTGCGCAGGCTGCGCCGAGACCGCTTACGCTCGCCTCGTGACCCAGGTCGCTGGCGACCGCATGTTCATCTCCAACGCCACCGGCTGCTCCTCCATCTGGGGCAACCCCGCGGCCACCAGCCCCTACACCACCAACGCCGAGGGTCATGGTCCCGCGTGGAACAACTCCCTCTTCGAGGACAACGCAGAGCACGGCCTGGGCATGGAGCTCGGCTACAAGGCCGTCCAGGCCAAGGTCGCCGCACAGCTCAAGGACTGGGCTGCCACCGACGAGGCCAAGGCTGCCGTGGAGGCTTGGGAGGCCTCTCTCAATGACGCCGACGAGTCCAAGAAGACCGCAGCAGCGCTCATCGCCCTGCTCGAGGCCGACGGCTCCGACGCTGCCAAGGCCATCCTCGCCGACAAGGCGTACCTCACCAAGAAGTCCTTCTGGATCTTCGGCGGCGACGGCTGGGCCTACGACATCGGCTTCGGTGGCCTCGACCACGTGCTCGCCTCCGGCAACAACGTGAACGTCTTCGTCTTCGACACCGAGGTGTACTCCAACACCGGTGGTCAGGCCTCCAAGGCTTCAAACATCGGCCAGGTCGCCCAGTTCGCCGCGGCCGGCAAGGAGATCAAGAAGAAGTCCCTCGCCGAGATCGCGATGAGCTACGGCTATGTGTACGTGGCACAGGTCGCCATGGGCGCCAACCCCGCTCAGACCCTCAAGGCCATCCAGGAGGCCGAGGCCTACGACGGCCCGTCCCTGATCATCGGCTACAGCCCCTGCGAGATGCACTCCATCAAGGGCGGCATGACGCACTGCCAGGACGAGATGAAGAAGGCCGTCGACTGCGGTTATTGGAACCTCTTCACCTTCAATCCGGCCGCTCCCAAGGGCAAGAAGTTCACGCTCACCAGCAAGGCTCCGGCCGGCGGCTATCAGGAGTTCCTCATGAACGAGGCCCGCTACAACCGCCTCACCCGCGAGTTCCCCGAGCGCGCCACCGAGCTCTTCGAGCGCAACGAGCAGGCCGCCATGGAGCGCTACGAGCACCTGCTCAAGCTCAAGGACCTCTACGCAGAGGTGTAAGCCTGCAGCCATAAGGCTTTAGCGCTACAATGAGGGGGCACGTCTTCGCGACGTGCCCCCTCTATTGTCAAACGGAGGGCCTGGGCAGGGCGTTTCGCGATTTGCCAAAAGGGATACTCCCGGTGGCAAACGCGCAGCCAACCAGTGCCTTGAGTTGAGAAATACCATAAAGCAAGACCATAAAAGGAGCAGGTCATGGGTGAGTTTATGCTGGGAGATCCGGCCGTCGTGTGCAGGTGGCGCTTGTGGGAAAACGCCCTGCCGCTCGAGAATCGCCACCTGAGGGCGCTGGCTGCACGCAAGGCGCCTGAGGGTATCATCACGACGGGACTCCTGGCGTGGACCAAGCAACATCTGGAGTGGACACTGGAAGAGGGAAGTGCCCTGCATCCTAGTGGTGTGCTCATGCTCGTGGTAGACAAGAGCGGCAAGGCGGCCATGACCGTAGGCGCGTACGAGAAGCTTGCGCATACGGCGGCAAACGACCTGCTGCAGCGAGCGGTGAATTCTCGCAAAGAGGCCCTTGAGCTCGGCGTTTCGCCCGAAGACCTTTGGGCTTGTCGAGACGGGATGCTCATATGGAGTACGTGTGGTGAGTTCTCTCCCTCGGGCTCATCTTCGCTCATCGCCGACCTCGCCCGCACGCTTGGCATACCCGTACAGCGCGACGAGGGACTTCTCGACAAGATGGCGTCCAGTGGCGTGCATGCGGACGAGGAGGTCTTCTTGGTCTCAGACGAGCACGGCGTAGTAGTGGCCCACGACCATGACGGACCCCGCGCCCAGAAGTTTGCCGCTAGCTACCAGAAGCTCCTCGACAGCAAATGACCACTCTCTTCTCCCTTCGCTGCACGCTGGTTGCCCGTCCGCAAAGGACTCTGTAGATGCTGGTCAAACAGGGACGCTTTCCCATCTTTTTCCTGTCGCCACAATGGGGTAGAATCAAAACGTTCAAACTGCATTGACATGTGCAAAATCCACAAGGGGAAGGCGCCAGGTGAATCCCGTTATCATCATACCCACGTACTGGGCCGAAAACGACAACCCCACGAGCATTGGCGAGGTCGGTACGTACGACCATGCCACGCCCATAAGCAAGCCCGTGCCAGAGCTCGAGACCTGTTTGGATTCCTTGGAGCAGGTGCGGGGCATCCTGCGGGTCGTGGTGCTTCTTGTGGCACCGCCAAACTGCGCTGATGCGGCGCGGGCTCGTGTGAACGGCATTTGTTTGGCCCATCCAAACCTCAATCCGCTCATCATCGGAAATCGCGAGGCCAAGGTCATCGAGAACGCCATCCACGTCGTCGCGCCAAAGATGGAAGGCGAGACGGTCTCCTTGCGCGGCTATGGTGCCATACGAAACATGGGCCTCGTGGTCGCGGCCGTGCTCGGCCACGACGTCGTGGTGTTTATGGACGACGACGAGATCGCCCTCGACGAAAACTTCCTGATCGACGGCGTCTACGGCCTCGGCCTCCTCACGCGGCAAGACCTTCCCGTTTCGGCAAAGACGGGTTATTTCTTTGACCGCAACGACTCCTGCTACGCCGACGAGTCGCGGGCGCGCTGGTGCGACCGCTACTGGACGAAGCGTTCCGAGTTCAACGACTGGATGGAGCGCGCGCAGCACTCCACCCGCATCTCCCGGTCCAACTACGTGTGTGGCGGCTGCTTCGCGCTGTATGCAGACGCCTTTTGCCACGTGGCGTTCGATCCCTACATCACCCGTGGAGAGGACCTCGACTATCTCTTCAACCTGCGGATGAACGGCCTGGACGTGTGGTTCGACAACCAATGGGCCGTGAAGCACCTCCCGCCCAAGACCCCTTCGCGCGCGAGTCGTTTCATGCAGGATGTCTATCGCTGGACCTACGAGGTGGAAAAGATCGACGTGGTAAACCACCGCATTGGTCTCAGACGCATTACCGCCGACTCCCTGGAGCCCTATCCCGCGCCTTGGATAGACCAGGGCGTTCATAAGCGCATCTTCCTCACGTCTTTGTTGCGCGCCATCGCGGGGCCCGAGCGTTCCGAGTATTTCCACGTGTGGCTTCATGCACGTGGCGAGGCGAAGGCGTGGGCTCGTCGCATGAGCGAGAGCTATCTGGCGTTCCAGACGTACTGGTCAGGGATGATGGCTGCGCTTTGGTGCAACGAGCCCATAGCGCGCGCGATCGTGGATACCGGCACGCCATACGTGCCGCGCAAGCGCAAGGTGCGTCGCGCGCGGAAGGCGAGCGATACGTACGACATGCAGGGCGGCGAAGAGGCGCAGCGATGAGGGGAAACATCATTGAGAGACTGAGCCACTGGGCAAACT
>Ga0326512_10004291_pt1 | contig 10346 bp, 18 predicted proteins | sample 1_2617_0518_D_FD_203652 | JGI IMG/M metagenome (GOLD analysis project Ga0326512, IMG submission 203652) | Bovine rumen microbial communities from UC Davis, California, United States - 1_2617_0518 | ecosystem: Host-associated > Mammals > Digestive system > Stomach > Rumen | place: USA...
TATGCGGGCTCATCCGCGGCAGAAGCATTTACAACAATTTCAAAGGATTTTGTAACTGCCTTACGGGGATCCTAAGCATCATAGTTCTTTAAGCGCATTTTTATAACTGTACTACCGGGATTTAATGCTATTAATCTTCCTTCTTCATTAAATCCAACAATAGTTTGCTCTTTTTCCGGCACCAGTACTACTTGCCATTCGTTTAACGTCTATTCAGTAAAGTTAGGAATAATCTCTTCACCAACATTATAAACCGGCTCTAAAGTAGGAAATAGTAATTTGTCTGTATCGGCTACATCTGCAATTAAATCATCATATTGCAAATTAACTTTATTTTCAGTTAAAGACATATAAAGTATTCCTTGAACACTTGTAAAGTCCGCTTCAACCATTTTCCAACTTTCATCTTCAATAATAAAGTTCGTGCCGCGATTTATTGTATTTTCAATCTCAGAATGAGCATCAATCGGGCGCGGCACAATAATCTCGGCATATTTGTTGGGCTAGGGCGTAATAAGGTTATGCCATGTTCTAAAATTACCCTTCACCTTCTCATCAGTAGAGCTTAATACATAAGCCCACGACTACTTCAAATATCCCTTATCATTTATCCATTTTACTAAATAGTTACATTTTAATATATCAAAAGTACGATAAGTTCCATTTACTTTTTTCTCTTCAGATAACAATAACCATTTTTCCAAAGAACCATCTGGCTGCATCCAATTCATAATATCTCCAACCTTAAGTGGAATATCATTAGATACATTCAAATGTAAAATTTTCTAATAGGTCTTATCCTTACTTTGTAAAATAATGCCATCAAAATATAATCCACGTTCTACAGATAAGTTTGAAACTGTATGGGGAGATTCACTCTTCCAGCGCTGAAATGTACGAATGCCACCATTCGTAATGCGCTCGCCAATTGTTTCACCGAAGTGATTTAGGCGCGAAAAGTAAGCATCAAGGTAGGTCATCGGGCCGTTCTAGCCTTCCTACTAAATTCATACACTCAAATATTGTTTTTCTAAAATATTCATATGACAAATATTTAAGCATAGATAATTTTCCAATCAACGGCCACCAGTTAATACCATTCGCGCCAATTCCTAATAGTTCTATAATAATAGAATCTAAGAATTTTTCCCATTCTCCACCTTTTTCGCGCTCACAAAGTAATCCATATAAACGGCCTTTTAACTTGCTTTTATAGCTAGTAAAAGTTTCATCCGCTATATCGCTTTCCGGCCAATCGTCTAAAGATGGACGAAGGACTGTGGTTACGCGATCTATCATATATGCCCTCTGCTTTATGAACTTCAAGCGCGACTGAAGATTCAAGTTTTAATAATTTATCTAAGTGGTTTGCCTGAGAATAATCACTGTCAACATACAATTGGCGAATATTTTCCCAACTAGCAATACAACGTTTTACCCATTCATGCTTCATATAAAGAGCAAGTAACTAAATTTCTGCATTAGTTAAATCCTCTTTAAATTCCATAATAGTAACGCCGTTATCTTGCTATTCAACTTCTTCCATTTCCAAACTAATACGTGGATATTTGAAACGCTCAACCGCCATTTTGAGAAGCTCTTGCCAATCTCGTTCAACGATGGCGAGCTCTTCCTCTAGCGTCCATTCGTCGGCGGTTATTCGCGCCAAAAAGGCGTCATAAACTTTTAAGAAAGGGGTCGCCATTTAAATCACTTCTCTTCTGCTTGATGCTTCATATTAATAGCACTAATAACATCCACATCACAATATTTTTTGATTAGAGCGGTAAATGCTGTGTTAGTAATACCTCTATCTACAGCTAAACGCACAACAGTTTCTTTTTCTGCGGCTGTAGCAGTAGGAATAAACTTAGCAAATCCAGTTATATCATTCTTAGTAAAGAAAGCCTCAATTGCGGCAACATCAAATACTGGGGAAGTTTCTTCCTCTACACGCTCATTATCTTCAATTCCCTCAACCTGAATATAATGCCCACGAATTAGGGCTAAGGTGCCAGGATCATTACATAGTTCATCATACACATCCTTATCAATTATTACCTTGCGCCCAGGTGTAAAAGTACGATTAAAATTAACCCCGGGGAGCCAGATAGATACATCAGATGAACTCACATTTTTAATAGTAATAGCCATATTATTTTCCTCCTTTTAACTCCTTGTATATAAAAGAAATTGCGGGGCGGGCGTTAAGCACCCGCCCCATGTATCAATTAGGTATTATTAGAACCATCATCAAGCTTTGGAACTAGACCCTGGTTGTATGCAGCCCAGCCGCTTCCATCATCTAGAGCGCTATTGTAATAGATGCCCCAATAGTTAGGAGTAGTGAACATTCCAACGCCAACCTTTACATAGCCCTGTAGGGTGAAAGAATTGTCGCCTTCATGATCATCCCATTCACGGAAATAGGGAGATCCTTCAAAAGCCATCTTGATTAGCTTTTCCTTGCCAGCGGGTAGGACATAAGCGAAAGATGGATTCATAACAGTCTTAGAGTTGGTTTCATCGGTGAAAGACTGAGGCATAACAATTACTGGTACGCCCTGGAACTTACCGATATAGCCGCGCTCACGGATGTCGATCATATCCTGATCAGAAATCTTGCCGCCAACCCAAGTTGGATCTGCATGGCTATAAACAATAGCATTAACCATTTCGGCAGCAAACTCAGGTGTGCAGTAAATGATTGGAGAACCATAAGCTGCAACAGTATTGCATAGTTTCTTCATAGCAATAGGATTGAAGGCATTAGCCGCAACCTTATTACGAGAAGGACGTCCAGCAGCATTCCAAGAAGCAAGTAGTACTTCCTGAACCATCTCAAATAGACGATCCACGATACCTTCCTGAATTACTTCATAGATATCAGTCATGGACTCGAGGCCATCTAGATAGCGCTCAAAGTCAACATATCCGGCACCGCCGATAGCCTGGATGTAAACATCAAAGCGATCACGGTCTAGACGGAATGTCTCATAGTTACCGGATTCAGTAGCACGGGTAACAAACTGCTTGCCCCTCTGCTTGCCGCGAGTTACACGGAACTCGGGACGAGTGCCCTGAGCGAACTGTAGAGTCTCAACAAACATATCTAGAGCAGACTGTACACTCTGTGGAAGTACTTCTTCTAGATTCTGCTCAAGTAGTTCAAAAATGTCTTCCTTATTACGGTTGAAGACGTGACGGTTGAAATGCTTACCGTCTTTAGTCATTAGCTTAGCTAGCTCATCACGTAGAGCAGCTTCATAATCGTAGTCGGCGGCTGCGAACTCAGCAGGAACTTTACGTCCAAACACGCCGTTCATTAAAATGTGTAGATTATCCATAACGTTCGCACCTCCTATTATAGACTTACAATCTGATACTTAACGCCTTTTCCGCCGTTAGGTATAGTGTAGTATTTTACAACTTTGGCATAAGTGCCAGCAGCTGGCTTGGTCTTGGTGATCTGAGGAACTGGAGAACCAGCAACAGCCTTTACATATAGAGGAGTTGTAGCAATAGCAGCTAGAGCTGTCTCTAGAGCAGCAAAAGTAGCAAACTCGGTGTCATCGTACTGTAAGCAGTTCGTGGTTACAGTGTCGCCTAGTCCAAATAGACCTAGACGAGGATAGTCGCCAGCAACCTTGCGGCCAAAGCGCTGTAGACCATAGTGCATCATATCATATTCTTTTTCTGCGGTATAAACAATACCAATGGGGGAATCTGTAGCAGCGGCAGGAGCATTTAGAGCGCCAGCAGCCTTGTCCCCAACTAGCCACATACCATTCTCACAAGGAGCGTTTTTGGTGAATGCGGCACCTAGTGGTACCTGAGATACTACCATACCAGTCTTTGGGAAAGCCACCTGATTTAGTTCTAGGCTGGCATATAGTTTTTCATCAGGATCACGATACTTATCAACCATATCCCCAACAGGATTGGTGATTGGAAATCTTGTTAAAGCCATAATCGTTTTCCTCCTTATTTCTTGCGATACTTCTCAATTAGAAGCGCGAATTGATCAACAGGTGGTTCTGGTAGGGGAATAGTCTCAATTTGTCCCTCAATACCAGCCATTTGTTTATTAGCAAAACTAATTGCAAGCTTACTCTCCAATTCGCTATAAGAAAAGTTGGAAACTTCTCCGCGAATTTTGGTAATTTCTTCTTCGTCAATTAGTTTTTCATATTTTTCAATTAACTGATTTTTCTTCTCTTCTTCAATCGCGGCAGCCTGTGCTTCATACTGAGCAATAGAACCTTCTAGTTCAGTAATGCGATTGTTTGCGGTTTCGGTTGCGGCAGTAGCGTCAGCAAGTGCTTGCTCTAGCTCGGCAATCCGACTCTGAGCATTCTCGTAATTAGCGGTTAGCTCAGCGTTAGCGTTAGTTAGTTCCGTAATAGAATTTTGAAGAGCTTCAAAATCAATTGGCTCAGCCGCAGGTTCAGCCGCGGGTTCTGCTAAAGCAGGATCTTCTACTAGAGGTAGCTCGGGCTCAATTGCGGGAGCGACTTCTGGTTCAGTTGCAACTGGTTCAGTTACAGGCTCTTCTGCGGGAGTGCCTAGGTTTTCTAAATTTTCTTCCATAGGATGTTCTCCTCCCTCTTGATTATTTTCCGTCTCTTCGACTAATTCCTTCAAGCCGGATAAAAGTGAAGAGAACTTTTCATATTGTGAAGCATAATGTTCATCTTCTTTCTCAAAGAAGGTAGATACAGAAAAGCATGGCTCATGCTCTCCGATAATACATAGCCCCATTATTGAAGCTTTCGTATAAACGAAATATTCTGTACCTTCAATGTTAGCCCAGTCACCATCTATTGACTCGCGGTCAAGTTCCATTGATTGATGCTGGCCAACTACTAGATTTGCTTCTTTATAATATTTGTTGAATAAGACAACAGAGAATACAGCATAATCTCGTGTAATTCCATCTGTGTCTGTAAAAGGTTGCCACCCTTTAAAACTCTCTACGTATCCGTAGGCGCTAGCAAGCGATGGTCCAGTATGTCCGGCCCAACTTTCAGATTCTGGGTCATAAAATCCTACAACTGGGGTATTTCCGGAAGTCGCACTAGCAATTAAACTTTCTGCGATTTCATCTGTAATATAGGAACCATTGCGATTTCCATATTTAGTAAAAACCCCGACATCTAAACGGCCCAACTCTGGTTTGGAGCTAGATATTGGCTACGTAGGAGAAGCAATAATAACACTATCAAAATAAATAGGTATCTTTTTATCCATTGTAGTTCTCCTTAACCCATGGCCGCGATATTGGCCTGAGTTTTCTCAGATTTTTCCTCGTCAGGTAACTCCGGGCGGCCACCTTTATTGCCCGCAGTCGTACCCTCATTGCCGCTAGATGTATAAGAAGACTGTAATGGTACCATCTTTTCGGTCATATGAAGGAAATCGTTTTCAAAGGTCATAAGACTTAGCTATGCTAATTGTTTTACGCCGCTTGCTACACCTGCACGCATTTTAGAATAGCCATACTATGCGCCTTGGAAATAAATGCTTTGGTAGTCTTTTAAGTTAAACATAGTAGTGGGTAAGATTTCAAAATCAAAGGTTAGACCTGTGCGGGTAAAGCGCTAATTGATTTGAAATCTTATCCACGTACTATACATATTTAAATAACTCTTCATAAGACTTTCATCCTTTTTAATACTATATCCGAGCGTAGAGCTATTTTCTGGATTAAAAAGAATAGAACCACGCCCCAAAGCATTCCAAGCATTTTTCGTATACTTATCTATTCGGTTAGCCGACTAAGTTGCTGCAGAGGAATCCTGTAGATTCTCTAAAGTCGTATCTCCAAAAGTGGTGAGAACGTCCACAGTATCTAAGTCTTGAAGCATTGTCGCTACTCCTTGGTGTATGTTTTCAACTTCATCTAGCCCAAATACTAACTCGCCATCTTTATCAATAGGCATGCGTTGAATTAGTAGTTTATAGAGCTCGTTTTCATCACGCTTTTCTTCGCGATCAACAGCATCATTTAACTTCCGTAGTTTTGGTAAAGAGGCAATGAGTAATGGAGTTTGATCGTCCGCGAAGCAGAAATTTACGCCGCCGTCGGCGGATGAAACCATAACCCATGGATCGGCTGTTTTCTTATCTTTCCAATTTCTCCACGCTTTTTGGACTACTTCTGGGAAGGTCGCAACCATGCGTGCTCTTTCTCTATCATCAGAAAAACGGCGTTCAAAATAGGTTACGTTAAATTCAAGAATATTTAAATCATTATAATCCTTGAATCTCGTGCGGCAAAATTCCAGTGGGAGATCCTGAATGGATACTTTATTCCCAATCTCACGTAATATTCCATTATACATTCCATTTATCAACCAAGATTTAGTAATACGAGTAAATGTATTCTTAACATCAAGCTTATCTACAAAAGCGCAAGCATTGTAAAAACTTTTTATAATCTAAGCTTGTGAACCTTTACCTTGTTCAAATATAGGGGTGACAAACGTATCATAAAAAGGTAAGGTGGCTAAAAAATCAACATTTTCGCGGTATTCGCTATTTGTACGATAGTAGTAGCGAGACAACTATCGTAAGGAATCTAAATCCCCAGAGCGAATAATCTGCTCAATTTCTTCAACTGAAAAATCATGTTGTCCTACTGGATTAGTACGTGAATTTGCGCCATAGCGACTGACGCCGCGTTCATCTATCGGAACACGATATATTCGGTTGTTAGCCGCAAACTTTAAAAACGGCTTTAGTGAGTTCATAAACCTCACCCCCTACTTTTAGGACTGAAGAACACATATTGATTTATCTTTTTTTTCCGTTTTTTAAAAATTTCTTTATCTTCATAATATTTTATTCTGTATAGACTGTATTCTAATGCTGAAAAGCGGTCTTTTTCTATTGAGCGGGAAATTCTTTCAACTTTAAATTTATTTTCCACTCCTGTAGGCTTTAGCCGCAAATTATTAAGTTCGTCCATTAAACGAGAAGTCATTTCATAAGGCATAAGGAATACTCGTCTATCATAGGGAGTCATCTTTTGTCCTTTTTTGGTCTTAAGTAATTTATCCTTTACTACACGTTCGTGCGCGAGGAACGCCACAGAACCAGTATTTATAGCAGTTAAAAATGCGGAGTGAATTTCATCTTCATTTGAGGCTCCAGCCTTAATATCATAAAGAATGGCTTTATAGGCAGGAACTGGTTCTTCCTGTTCGGTTTTTAATTCCGGCGGCAAATGGTTTTCATTATTAAAGGTATAATAGGCAGGAAATGATTCGCCAGTATGCTAATCAAAGGATGGAACCGCCATTGCGTCCATTAGTCCAATACCTGGGCCGTTGCCGTCAATTACTACCTCGCGCGGATTATATAGTTCAATTAATTTTTTAATTCTTGGCGCCTATTCTGTAATGTAGTTTTCCCCATTAATAACTTCGGTATAAATTACATTTTTCTTAAAACGCTAATCATTTGGTAATACTTTAATTACCATGATAGCTGTGTTGGCATGATAGCGGCCAACGTCAACCCCAATCTAATACCACGCATCCGGGCATTTATCATCATAATATGCATGCCGTTCGCATTTAAGTAAAGACCGATGGCGATTTAAGCGCTTAGAGTCTAGCCAAGCATCTGAACTATTACCACTCCAAATTGATAATGATTCGCGCGCAAAGGATTCCTCACTTACAGTATTAGAAAGCCTCTAATCCATTAAGGTTGCTCTATCTATGAGCCCATAATGTAGGGGTACCTCATAGGATAGACCCCATGAGAAGTATTCCTTTGGGCGCAATACAGCATTAACAGTAATTTCAATTAGTTTAGAATACATAAAGACAGTACGCTCTGCGGCAGTAGTTATGAATGTTTGCGCGGCGCTAGGTTCATCAGGGTTAAGGCTTCCATCTACTTCGCGGCGCGCGATATTCATTTGCGGCCAAAGTACTTCGTTAAATGCTGTTTCTTCAATTAGGGCAGCTTCTTCAAGAATTGCGGCTGTGGCACGTAATCCACGGCTGGTATCCTTAGAAACGACCGTAATCGCGCTGCCATTCTTCAAACGTATCTCATAGTAGTTGCCGCTAGATTTAATACCGGTTTTTCCATCTTCTGCGCGAGTTGCCAGCTCCTTCTCTAGTAAAGGCCAATGTCGGAATATTTCAGAGAATTTGGCCTCTGCAATCTTAATAACCGTACCTTTAACGTCAGAGGCAATCATAATGTTGGAGCCAGGCAATAGAACTGCACGCACATAGGCGCTAAGATATGCAGTAAAGGATTTGGATGTTGCACGTGTAGCAGTCCAAAATGTGTATCTATATCTCATGGACGCGCGCAACTCAATGCGCTAAAAGGGCATTAAATGGAAATGCTTTGCATCCTTCCTATCCTATATTACATCTAAAAACAAATCTGGATACAGTATCCATAGGTTTAAATATTTAGTAAAAAGGTCTTGATTTATATCAAGGAACTCGCGCGTAAGCGAAACGCCTTTCTCTATTGGGATACCATCACGCATTAGGGTCTCTTCTGAGATTTCACTCATCATATCCCCCTCCCTATAGTTCTGCGGCAAGTTCGTTACTTCCTTCATACTCAATATCGGCTGTTTCGTCAAATTCAACTTTCTCGTTTTCAATCTCTTCAAGCCGCTCAGTCATGTTATACTTCGCGCGCTTATCTTCAACCTATTCGGCAAAGTTGCCTTCATTACGCACTAGGCGCTATAGATAATTCTAGATATTTTCCATCATAAAGTCAATGGAGTCTTGCGGCTCTGTATGCCAATTAGGATGCCATCCTTTCTTTCCATAATAGACCATAAGCTCCCCAACGGATTCAAAGTCCGCCGCAGATTTAGCGTTGGAGGCTTCAAAGTGGTAGGTTTTCACTATGTCATCCGCTTGTTTCATCATCTTAGAAACATCAACGTTTTCGCGCAGGCCCTACTTAATATGCCATTGAAGTTCGCAAAAGTCTCGTGCCTTTTCTTGCAGAATTGGAGTTGAGACATTCTAAGTGGCAACAATCTAATTATAAAAGTTTTCTAGCCATAAGAGTTCCGCGGGCTTGTAAGTCGGGCCCCATACTTTCTTTAGGGACTTCATGTGCGCATCACTTATACTTTTGATTTCGTCGTCAATGGTGCCCTCTTTTCGCGCGAGCTCCCATCGCGCATTCTCATCCGCCCAAGAAGTTTTCGCATAGCTATCATCATATAGGCAATTAAAGTAAGCAGTAAATGTCTTATCCTTATGCTATTCATATAGTTGGGTCCATTTATTTAAGTCAAAGGGTAAATCTAACCATTGCAGCACCTTATTAACCTCATCTAAATTGTCTTGCTTGGTAATAGATTCAAGGCAAGCCGTGCATATAATGGAATGATGTGCTGGGAAAAAACGAGAGTTGGTCGCCGCAAATGCTTCAATTGGTTTTTCCTGCTTGCATCGCAAGCATTTGCGAATCTTTTTGTCTTCCGTCAAATTGGCGCACCTCCCCTTTTTCAACACGTCTCTGGCGCTCACATTCGCGGCAACTAGTTTGTAGGCCATCCTTACGTCCATTATTTTTAGTATAGAATAATGGGTGGCGTGGTAGAGCTCGGCCGCAGCGCTTACATACTTTTAAGTCTTCGGGCGGAGTCTCACAAAGAAGCCTATGGCGCAATGCTGTTCGCGCGATTTCTTTTGGAATGTCGTTCGCGATTAAAGTGCTTAAATAAAACGCATTATATGTAATCCCAAATTCTGAGAGTATCTCGGCCGCAATTTGTTCGCGCGGCATTTTTTGCAGTACCTTATTTACAATGGCGCGGCGTACAGGCGTTAAATTGGTCATTTCTATATAGCGCTCTAAATCCCAAATTAGGGCGCGCCCATACGTATTTAACTTCTCCTTAAGCTATTCGCGCAAGGCATCATAATGCATCATTAGTAGATAAACATGTTTAGGATTTTCCCAATCAAAATCATGTTTGCACACAACCCAGCGCACTTCGGTGCCAGTTGGAGTTTCGCGCGTCTCATAGTCTTGTAGATTGTGCGAAACGCGTGAAGTATAGGAGTGATTGACGCGCTATTCCCATTGCTCTTGCGTTATCCAGTATGCGGATTCTCCGTCCCAGTCATAAAATTGCGGCTTGGGATGGTCCAACTTTTGAAAATGAATTTGCGGCTTGTACGCATCCTTTAAGTAGTATTGCGTTCTCTTCATATCAATTAAATTATGCTTTAGCCGGTAAAGGCGATAATCATCCTCAAAGTATTCAAAGTTGGGGTCTGGCGGCAATTTCCCTTGTAAAATATGAAGCCATTTGTCAAAGTGGTCTAGGCGCTCCCATA
>Ga0326512_10004292_pt1 | contig 10345 bp, 10 predicted proteins | sample 1_2617_0518_D_FD_203652 | JGI IMG/M metagenome (GOLD analysis project Ga0326512, IMG submission 203652) | Bovine rumen microbial communities from UC Davis, California, United States - 1_2617_0518 | ecosystem: Host-associated > Mammals > Digestive system > Stomach > Rumen | place: USA...
CCTAAGTTCTCAAATGTAATAATTAAATTATTAGTATTATCAATATTTTCAGTTAAATTAATTAATACTCCAATTGAATTTACATTTTTAGAATTCTTATCATCTAATTTTTGAACTTCTATATCTGAGATTAAATTATTAGGAATATATCTTTTTATTTGGTCTTCTGCATTTTGTTTAATATTATTTAATGTAATATCATCTAAAAATTCAAATTTATAATTTTGTATACCTATACCCATATCTGGATGATTAGGATAACTACCTGGAATTATTAAGAATAAAGTTTGTATTAAACGTGCTAATGAATATAAACCATTAACTGACATTACTTTACCATAATTATCTAAATTTAAAATAAATTCTTGTTTTAAACATTCATTTTCAATTTTTTTATTATCAGTTAAATTTGTAGATAACATTTTTTATCCTTCTTTCTTTATTATATAATAAAAGATTTTATTTTGTTGTTTAACAATCAAATATATAGAAAAAAATATAGAAAGGTGATGAAAAACATGAAATTTTGTATTATTGAAAAAAGTAAAGATGAATTATTACAAGAAAGTTTAATTCATCATGGAAATTCATTAACTGAAATTCCTTATTCTAAAGTTTTAAATGAAATAAAATTTCTATTAAATAAATTAAACTCAGAAATAAAAAATACTTCTATATCACCAAATTCAATAAGAATAATCGATCATTGTTATCCTCAAATATTTGACTTAGATAAAAAAGATTCTAGATGTACAGCTTGGTATCAAATTTTTTCATCTTTTAGATTAGATGAATTAGCCAATAAAAATAGAATTTCTATAAATTCTTTAGTAAAAGATTTAGTTACATTAAAAGATGCATTAGAATTAGAAACTACTTATCTTGAAGTAAATTTATTATATACTAATAAAGAACATACTCATATTAGTTTATTCTTTATGTTAGATGTTGAAAATTATTGTTTAACAGATGTCACTAAATATAAAGAAAAGAATAAAAAAATGACTATTGAAGATTTAGTTAGTCAAATAGAATCAAATAAAAAGGATATAATAAAAATATTTAATGCTAATAATTTTAATGGAGCATTAAAACTTAATCCAGTATTTGAAAGAACTAAAAATGATTATGATATATATCGATTTAAAATTAGAAAAACAGTATGTCCATCTATAATTATTAGTGAAAAATTATTTTTAAGTGATTTTGATAAAAAATATAACTTTAGTTTAAGTAATTTATATTATACTGTATTTCAACATTTAAGATATACAATGGAAGAACAACTTTTAAAAGATACAGATTTAATGCTAACTATGGGATATATAAATAATGAATATAGAATATTTATAGCATCAAGAGAAAATATTAAAGTTACTAATATATAATGGAGGAATAAGTAAATGGGTAGAACTATTTATAATTGTCCATTTTGTGACCAACGTTATTTAGCTAATAACAAAGAAGAACAACCTCATGCTAAAAAAATTTTGTATTCTCATATGGAAAATAAACATCACACTCAACTTGGTGGTTTATCTCCTGCACAAGTTTATTTTAATTATAAGTATAATAAAACTTGTGGAAGATGTATTATGTGTGGTTCAAAGACAAAATGGAATGAAGCTACAGAACGATATGAACGTTTATGTAGTGAAAAATGTAAAAAAGCTTATAGAGAAGAATTTAAAAAACGTATGAAAGCTGCAGGAAAAGAAAATCAAATGAATGACCCTGAACATCAAAAGAAAATGTTAGCTAATAGAAAAATATCAGGAGAATATTTATGGAGTGATAAAAAGACTAAAACTCCCTATACAGGTTCATATGAAAGAGAATTTTTAGAATTTCTTGATTATACATTAGAAATGAATCCTACTGATGTTCTAGGTCCTGCTCCTCAAATATTCTATTATAATTATGAAGGTAAAAAACATTTTTATATTCCAGATTTTTATATAACATCATTAAATCTTCTTGTAGAAATAAAAGATGGTAAGTCTAATCCAAATATGCATCATAAAATACAAGATGTGGATAAGAAAAAAGAAGCTTTAAAAGATAAAGTTATGGAAAACCAAAAGACTTATAATTATATAAAAGTCATGGATAAAGATTATAGTGATTTCTTAAATTATTTAATAGAACTTAAATATAAAGAATAAAAAAAAAATAGGTATAAGACTTTTTGTCTTATACCTATTTAATTAAAAAAAATAATTGTTGTTTATTATGTAGTTCGATTATTAATTTAATCGCTTGCATAATAAACAACATTATTTTTAAATGAAAGGAAGGCCCATTATGCAAATAGGTCTTCGAATAACCTATTTGTTAAAACATAAGCTGCTAATTCATTAATTGAATACTTGTTATTACGAAGCGTCCTTCTTTTATAAGTATCCTCGAATTTTTCTTCCTTCCTATCTTCTATGTAGGATATTATTTCTCCTATATAAATTATTGCAGGAAAACATTCTTCTCCTTTTCTAATGTGCTCCAGATCTTTCTGTTTTAACTTAAATAAGTTAAAATAGATCTCCTGAAAATAGTCGTCATAATCATGTAAGTATGTTTTAAGATTTTCCTTCTTCATATACCTTAAAACATCTTCTGTGATTTTACCGATTATTTCATCAGCCACCTCTCTTCTTGCTGCAGTTAACAGCTCAAAATCTGCCATACTTAAGTATGGTTTCCCTTTTTCAAACATTTTCTACTGTCCTCCTATTAGTTATTTCCTTATAATAAATGTTATAAAACAAATATTACATTAAAATTATATATATTTAAATATTTATTCAACTTCTATAACTACATATGAATTACCAGTATCTTTTCCTATACCATATTCATCATCTTCATATGTAGTATATTCAGATATTTTTTCTATTTTGCCTAATTCTTCTAATATTTCATAATCATTATTTAATTTATAAAATTCACCAGTTTTCTTATCTACTGCAATAAAAGATTCTTCATTACTATCAGAATTTTCTTCCTCTTCTTCAATATCTTTTTTAATATCTTCAATTTCGATATTGTTTAATTCATCATTATTTTCTATAATAGATTCTAATTCTTCATCATAATCAATATCCTCTATCATATCGTCATTAATCTCTCTATTGTATTTTAATTCTTTTATTAAAGTAGATAACATTTCAGTAGTATCATTATTAGTATTGTTTTGCATTTCTTTATTTGAAATAGATTTTGCCTTTAAACTTAAATCTACTAATGATCTTTTCGCATTAATTTTTTCCTTTAAAATATTTAATTTTGCAGACTTAAGATTTATTAAATTAGTAGTTTGTTTTTCTATAAATGTTAAAGAACCTTTTGTAGGTAAATTTTTTATTTGATCAAAATGAGTTTTAATTTCATCATATAAATCATTTATATTAGATAATTCATTATCTAATTCTTTAAATTCATCTACAAATAATTCAGTGTCATCTACAATTTTAATTAAATCTTGTTTTTTCTCAATATCATCCACTAAATTCATTCCTTTCAATTTATTAAAAAAAAAAATATATCTATCTTCAACAATATAAGACTCAAACTTATTGAACAATTCTTGATATCCATCAAAACGAGCAAATACATTACTATTATCCATTAAAACTTCCTTTTTCATTTAACACCATTTCAACTAATACTTTTCCACCTTTTGATGATATAAAATCCTTATAAGTATGATATTGAAGTTGATTATTAAAAATCTTTGTATCAATTGACAAACTATGCATTAATAGTTTTTTTGACATTATTCCCTTTACTATACCATCTTCTTTAATGCAAAAATACAAAATTTGAAGTTCTGTTTTATGTGTTATAGACATAAAAATAACCATCCATAATAAACCTAAACCAATAATAACAAACGTAACCATTATTTATCTCCTTTAGAATGTTCTAAGATGATATACAATAAAAGTATATCATCTTAATTATTGTGTGGAAGCCATTAAAGCTTCAACAACATCAATAATTAAGATAAGAATATAAGTATTGTAAATTTAAAACAATTTACAATTATAACTTCCTATGTATTAAACATCCTTTTTTAAGTCTTAAGTTTTAAAGTTTCATATTAGCAAATATATTATATAAATTTATAATATATAAAGATACAAAAAAAATTACTCTTTAGTCATTGTATAGAGTGCTACTATACTTTCTTTACCTAATGTTCTACTAGAATCACCATTAACATCAGATAACATTTTATATGAATTTATAAACCTTTCACACTCCATATTTGCCTCTTGTGTATATACCCCCCTTATAGATACCGTATCACCATCATAATCTGTTTAAAATTTATTAAAACTCTCTTTTATCTTTCGATAGAGATTAATAAACAGGACTATATCATATTCTTTAATTTTATTATTAAAGAACCCTCATCCTTCGAATATTATTATTAATATTCTACTCTACTCACTTCCATATTTCTATGTGTTTTCGATAGTCTCTGAACGTTATTATAAATATTTATAATCTTCGCTGCTAGATTATCCATTATAATTAGTACTTAGATTTTCACCATATACTATATAAGTAATTTTTTCTATCTTTCGATAACTATCAAGTTTATCTTTACAGATTACTTTGTAGTTTACTTATCTTTAGGAATTTACAAGCAATTCATGAGGTTTGCTTACATTGTCACCAATGTAAGGGAGTTTTCGTTAGTTTTCTCCACCAAGTGCTTTTAGATAGCTGTGATGTGGTAATACAGTATCAATATACTGAACTCTATTAAATTTGGTATTAGGTCTATCATATAAAATATAAGGATAATTATCAAAATATTTATTTGCTAATTCCATTTTACATGTTTGATAGGTAGAAATAATTTTTATTCTAGAAGGATATATATTCTGATAGTTATTTACAGGGTATCGAGTAACATAAACATGTTTATCTTCACATACCCTATTAGCAACTATATAAATTAAATCTAATAATGTAAATGGTCTTCTTAATTCATTTTGAAATACATCTAATGATATATCAAAAGGTTTTCCAGTTTTATTACTAATACCTTGTATATATATTAAGTCAGTACGATTTTCAGGGGATTTAATATAAAGACTTAACATCTTTTTAATTTTTTCTGGAGTAAAAGAATCCATAGGATGATATAATTCAACTAATTCTTCTTTACCAGTTTTAGTATTTAAATATTTAAATTTAGTTACTGTTGTAAATAATTCTTCTGCCCATGATTTAATTTCGTATACAAAAAATGGATAAAATAAATTACATAAATGTGATAAAGGAATTCCAGTATAACCAAACTTAACTAACTGTTCTGAAGGTTTATTAGAATTAATTCTAACTGCAGATATAACACTTCTAGTAGCATAATCAACTGTCTTCATTTTTTTTATTTATATATTTTCATATATAATTGGACTATATCTTCATTATAATTACTATTACCATAATTATAATGCTCTACATTTCCACTATAATATCTTATAGCGTACTCTACTCGCTTCTTTATATAGATATTTCTTCTATACTATGCTTTCGATAGTCTCTGAACTAAATTAAATAATCATTTAAAATAGCTGCTGATTGCCCAATCCTTATAATTTTTAAACATTCAAGCCTACTATTACTAGTTACTTTGTAGTTTATAAGGCTCTAAGGGGTTTCCAGACAATTAATAGAGTTTTACTTGAGCAAGACTGTTTACCCAAGAGGTCATGTTGTATTAACTGTTTTTTTCCTTCTCTTGTTACATTAAGAGAATTTACTTTACCACCACCAACATAGCTTATAAGATATTCAAATATGTCTACTAGTTTCATTTGAATTTTATTCTCAGTTAAATAACTCATAAAATCAAAATCATCATTAACTGATTGTGATAATAATATTAATTGATTATAAAAATCATTTAATTTATCTTGTGAAACTTTACCTGTTTTAATATCATTTAAATTGACGTCTCTGTGGGCTGCTGGCAGCACTATCCATTTGTCTACAAATATTTCTGATTTTTTTAATTGAGTTAAAAGAGTTATACTTGCATCATGAGTATAACTATTTGTCTTTTTCCATTTTATTTTCTCCCAATTATTATATAACCATTCAATACCAGTATTTCCATTTTCATTATCTTCTATTAATTGACCATCACCAGTAATTGAGAAGTATTTTTCACCCGATATTAAACCAGTAATTTTTCTATTCATTGTTTTTAAATTCTTATATATTAATGGATGAAGAAAATGTTTTTTTAAATCAATATAAGCAAATATAGTACTTCTATCATAACTACCTGATAAACCAAATATTTTATATGATAATATTCCATCATCAGTAGGAAAATATCCTTGTTCAAATGTATTAGGATTAGTTACTTCCTTTAAATTATTTACTCTTATAAATCGATTTAAATCAACAATATCTAATTTCATAGTATTATCATCTTCTTTCTATAAGATTATTTAATAAAATGTTTCGGTACATAGATTTTTCTTATAAAATACAAAAAAAAAAAATGAGTGTAGTAAGTTATTACTACACTCATAATTATTAATTGTTATTATAGATATTCAGTTGTTTTATATTTTTAGTAAATGGATTCTGAACTGATAACTGATCACGAGTTCCAGTTAATACCCACATTAATTGAGTACCTGCTTTTGGTCTTAGATTTTCTGGAATAGTTCTATCTCCATATCCATCAGTAAAGTAAATTATTAAATCAGGATACTTAGAAGTTTTACAATCATTTTTTAACCATTTAAATACTGGTATAAATGATGTTCCTCCTCTACCATGAATTTTGAAATTAATATCTTTGATACTTTTTGCTTCATAAATATAATTTATTTCAGCATCACATTCAATTACTGTTAATTCAAATTTCACAGTTGATAGAATAGAAAATATCTCATTAAAGATAAATTCTAATTCCTTTTTACCCATTGATCCTGATGTATCAATAGCAACAAGTACTTTTACTCGCCTATCAGAAATTCTTCCTTTGATATCATACCTATCAGGACATCTTCTTGGTCTTCTTAACAAAGTTTTCTTATAAGGAACTTTTACTGACCCCTTCATATGCTTTAACTGTTTCTGCCAGTTAATAATTGGTTTTTGTCTTAATGCTTTAATTAATTCTGTAAGATGACCTGGATTTATTCCTGTAGATTTCATTGTAGTTTCAATTAAATTTGACATCTTTTCCTTCATATTATTCTGTAAAGATTTAGAAGGATTAGAATCCCAATTATCTGAAAATCCTTGTGAATTGTCTGCAAGAGAATCTAACTGATTTAACAAATCTTCTCTAGACTGTGGTTTATTTTGAGAAGAAGATGCTTGTTGATTAGAACCTTGATTCTGACCATTAGAATTTCCAGACCCTGAACTACTTTGCGAATTACCCTGACTTTGGTTATTAGAATTTCCAGAGCCTGAACTACTTTGCGAATTACCCTGATTTTGACCACTAGAATTTCCAGAACCTGAATTATTATGATTCAAGTTATTAAGACCATTTTGTATTTGATTGTGAGAATTATTAAAGAAGTCTTTAACATCTTTATTATCATTAAGCTTTTTTATATAATAATCAAGCTTTTGATTCTCATCTAAATCAATATTAAACTTCTCTTTCATCATTTTACATGTTATTAAGTTTGGTAACATAAAATGTTCTCTCATTATATGAGAGACAGTCAAACAACATGAAACATGATATATAATGTTATCTACATTAATATACTCAGATTTTCTAAGTTCGTGTAAATTCATTATATGAAGAAGTTCAAGAATTACAAAATTCTTAATCTGTCTATTAGTGTATTTTCTTAACAGTATAGGATTAAATATAACTTCCATTTTTTGATAAGTTATATGACTATCCACTGGCTTCGTACAACTTGTATCAATTTTTCTTGAACAGTTCAAGAGAAAATAACCATATAACTGATCGTCAGAAATATCTACACTGGAAGACAAACTAAACACTAATAACTCGAAATACTTAGTAAAATATGTTTTGAGAAGGTTCTCTGGAGAACCATTCTCAACACACTGTTCCCATAGCTTTCTTATTTCAGAAAGGCTTTTGTCTTTAGTATCAATCACATTTTTTAAAATATGATTATTCTTTTTACCTAAAGACTTTGGCTTTTTAATAGCCATTCGCATTGCCTCCTTCTTTAATTATTGTCTACGTCTTTTACTTTTTCTGCAGTCTCAAAATACTGATTAACGATATCATCTCTCTTATCTAAAAAGAGACCAAAGAGTTTATCCATCTTTTGACCCATCATTCTCATAATAGAAATCTTCATATCTTCAGGCAATGCCATGTAGAACTGAGTATACTTTTCAAATGCTTCATCTGATTTCTTACCCTTCTTCATCTTGCCCTTTTCAATAAGAGACTGCATTAACTCACTAAATCTCTGAATCACTATATACTTTCTGATATAAGAATCATTAGCAAATTCAGTGAGCTTAGACTGATACTCTGTACTATCTATAGACATATTAAGTATGTCAATAGGCTTAATAAATGGCCTTGCATTATCACTAACAAAGTTAGTAAACTGATTAGCTACAGTATATCCTACTATTGCTGAAGCAAGTTCAAGAATCTCTACAATATTCTCACTGTTGATATTAGACGTATCATCACTCTTTCCTACAACTGAAGTATATACGTCCGAAAACATTTCCCAACCTCTAGGTGTAGGCTTTACATCATCTGATGAAGCAGGATTGTGTAATGCTTCAGGATATTCTGCTATAAATGCTACTATATGAGGATGAATAAAGTGAGTATCTTTATCAATAGCCCACTGTATCCAATCATTAGCATTTGCTTCAAGAACGAATTTGAAAAATCTATTCTTTAAAGCTGCATTCATTTCTGTAACCTGATAATCATCATTATCATCTACTGCAGGGTTACCTGCCATTATGATAACTGTTGAATCAGGAAGGAATACATCATTAATTCTTCTATCAAGAATTATCTGCATTAATTCCTGCTGAACTGCATTTTCACATCTATTTAATTCGTCAATAAACAAAATAGACGGAATTCCTTTTTCATCAGCCTTTATGATATCATTCATCTTATAATGTCTAGTATACTTACTAAGCATTATACCATCCTCTTCATAAGGAGTAGGAATTCCACCTATTTCTCCTTCCTTAAGAAGAGAACCAAAGATTGTTACTACCTGATATTTAATACCAGTTTCCTCTTCTAACATATCTGCAATATTGTGAATCATTGCAGATTTTCCTATACCTGCAGGTCCTTCAATATAGCAACCTCTTTTGCACTTGACTACTGTCATTACCCTCTTGACTACCTTGTTGTATTCCATAGAATACGCACTTCCTTTCATTTAATATGATATAATGTAATTTAATATAATAATTAAATTCAGATTAATTATATATACTTAAAACTTTTTTTATAAAAAAAATTAGTTATACTCTTTTAAGGGAGTATAACTAATTTAAATTAAGAGCCAAATTCATTCTTCATAACTATTTTCTTAACACTGACTTTAATTTCAGTATTATTAAATATATCATAAAATAATTTTTGATTTATATTTACAATAGAACATTCTTTAATTGTATATAAAGATGTTAATGCTCTTCTTATTTTTACTAATTCTTGTTTATTTAACTTCTCAATTATAGTTTCAATAAATACTTTATAAACCTCATCAAACATATCATTTACATAATCATTATAATATTCCATTGATATTCTTTTATCTCCACAAGTATCTTTTTTATAACTAGCTGGAACAAATTGGTCTGAATTATATAGAAAAGATTTAATATTAGTATCTATATCGATAACTTTTTTATCTTCAATAGAATTATGACATCTTATATATCTAAAATGTTTATCAGAATTATAAATTTTTATTTTATTTAATTTATAATCTATTCCTCTATTAAATCCAAAAAACCTTTCATGAAATGTTTTTTTCAGACTTCTAGTTATATTGGAAGCACCAAATTTATGATAAGGTTTATACTCATATTCTACATAAGATTCTAAGAATAATTTTGACCAACAAGGTATTCCTACTTGATAACCTTTATCTTTATCAAAATATCTATCCCAAATATTTTCTTTAATAATTTTAAGCATTTTTTTACTTGGTTTGTAATCATACAATGCATTTGCTAAATCAACTATTTTTGTAAATTGTAATACAAATCTATCTTCACTAAAATTATTATAATATTTTATATTTGATATTGAATTTGCTATCTCCATATACTTATCCATAAAAGTATTAATTATAAATTTAATCAATTCAGA
>Ga0326512_10004294_pt1 | contig 10344 bp, 11 predicted proteins | sample 1_2617_0518_D_FD_203652 | JGI IMG/M metagenome (GOLD analysis project Ga0326512, IMG submission 203652) | Bovine rumen microbial communities from UC Davis, California, United States - 1_2617_0518 | ecosystem: Host-associated > Mammals > Digestive system > Stomach > Rumen | place: USA...
TAGCTTGGCTTTGCGGTCTGTTAGCCTAATCTAACTTTGATGTCCCATTAATGGTACATGTAGGGTTTGGCCTTATGTCCGGTGTACGACCAGGTCCCGGCCCTCCTCGCCGCTATGGCGGAAATGTCATAATTTTGTTATTTACCGCTATGCGTTGTATAGTTATAATGGACTATGTAGGAGGTATGACTTATGCAAATCACTATTCATGACATCATTGATTATCTTCATTCAGATCCTAAAGGGGTATCTGATAAGTTCGGTATACCCTTGCCGACTATTTACAGCTGGTGCAACAACAGCCGTAAACCTCCGGTCTATGTACTTGGTATGATGAGGTATATCATTGCGCTTGAGAAGGGAGTCTACAATGGCAACGAAGAGGAAGGACTGGAAGGCAGAATGGGAAGCTATAGCAAAGGAAAACAGGAAGCTGGCTAAGAGAGCTAACCAGCGCCTTGTTCGTCTCAAGAGAGCATCAGAGCGCCCCGGCATGGCATCAGTCACGGAGTTTGCATACAAGGTCGCTATGCGTGATCTGACTTCATTAGGCAAGACAGGAGAAAAGAAGAGATTTACTGAAAATCCGAAGATCATGCAGATCAATGACGGCTCCAAGAATCTTACAGGAGATGCTTTATATCGTGCAAATGTAATGAGGGCCAAGTTAGAGCAGAAAATGCTCAAAAACTTCCTCTCTGCTGCATCGTCAACGATAGGTAAAGCCCGTGCTTATGAGGATGAGGGCATCAAGGCTACGGAAGGAGTCAGGGCTGTCTGGGATAGGGTCACGAATACCATTAATGATAAATACTTATCTGAGTATGATCTGCAGATGACCGACAATGACCTTAAGCGCTTCTGGGAATCCAAGAAGCAGGCCAAGCTCGAAACGGAAGTAGGCTCAAATCAGATGTTTGCTGTTGCTGCAATAATGAAGAAATACAACCTTAAGGCAAACAAAAGAGATTTTGAGCGCTTCCTGAGGAATAATATGACTCTTCCTTCCGGAGCTGACTATAAACAGCGGAAGGGTGAGAGTTTCAATGAATATCTCGAGAGAGTTCAGGAATTCGCTCAGTATACTGATGATGAGGTCCTGAATGATGCAATCAACCGTGCGCTTAAGAACGGCATTAATGTAAATAATATCTTTATCTGATAATAAAGTAGGAAGTTATGACAGATAAGCTCTATAAGATAGCTGCTATCCGTAGCAGTTATATAAAAAAGCATCATAGATACCGCATGATGATCTGGGATAAGTTCGATTATTCGATACTTACCCGGAATATCATGTATTACAAGAAAAAGGGCAAGTTTCAAAAGGGTACATGGAATGATGTAATTATTGGTGCAGATACGGAAACATCCAAGAGTCATGAGATCTCCAAGGATCCGCTTCCTAACCATGTATGCGCATGGACTATCTCGATAAGGGCCTATCATACAAATATTGTGACATTGTACGGCTCTAAGCCTTCCGATATCATCAGATGTATTGACATGATAGAACAGGCGCTCCCCGGAGATGAGACCTATGTTTTTTGGCACAATATGGCGTATGACTGGACCTTCCTGCGTCTTTTCTTCATGGAGAAGTTCGGAGCTCCTAAGAAGCAGCTCAATACCAAACCTCATTATCCGATCATGTTCGGCTTTGAGAACGGTATTGTATTAAAGGATAGTCTTATATTATCTCAATGCAAGCTCGAGAAATGGGCTAAGGACCTTAATGTAAAACATCAGAAGGCTGTCGGCTCATGGGACTATGATGAGATCAGAGATCAGGATCATAAGTTCACCAGAAAAGAGCTCAAGTATATCGAGAATGATACCTTGGCGCTCGTAGAGTGCCTTGATGCGTTCTGTACATCTCTTCATAAGAATATTAATACCATTGTCTATACGGCAACTGGCATCGTAAGGGAAGAGGTCAGGGAGCGAGCAAAGAATCATAACGGACATAGAGATTTCGAGAGACAGTCCCTGAGCTTTGACCAGCTGATCAAGTTCATGAAGCTCTATCATGGCGGATATTCTCATGCAAACCGCTTTTATATCTCCGATATCCTCGCAGATACGATAACAAAGTGTCGTGACTTTGCATCTTCATATCCGTTCTGTCTCCTGGCATATAAATACCCGTGCAGTAAGTTCGTAGCAATGGATAAGGCAGTAGATCCGGAATATATCCTGCGTAACAATGACAGATATGCGTTCATCTTTAAGATAAGTTTTGTCAACATAAGGCTTAAAGACAGATATTTTCCTATGCCTGCCCTTCAGGCTTCCAAGTGTGAGCAGACTATCAATATGAGAATAGATAACGGAAGGATCCTGCAGGCAGGGTATGTAAACTTGTATATATGTGATATCGACCTTGAGGTACTGGCTGACCAGTATATCTGGGATGAGTGCAAATGTACCGAGGTAGAGTATGCCAAGAAGGAATACCTGCCCCGTTGGTTTACTGATTATGTCTATGAGCTGTTTGCTGCAAAGTGCGAGAGGAAGGCAACGAAGGAATCTGATCCGGTCAATTACGCCCTGTCTAAGATGCGTGTCAATAGTGTGTACGGCCTTACGGTCCAGAAGCCTGTCCGTGAGAATTTTATTGAAGTCACGGAAGCAGGCGAGTATAAGATAAATAAAGAAGGTGATACTGCATTTTATCAGTCAGGGGAGTACAGGCAGGACTTTGATCAGGACATGACAAAAGAGTATGAAAAGTTCCTCAAAAACCCGAATACCGTGCTCAGCTATACGATAGGCACATATTGTACCGCTTATGCTTTCCGTAATCTCTTCGAGCTCGGCAAGTGTGTCAACTGCTATTACAATGATGAAGGGAAGCTGGCCTATCCTCCGCACTGGTATTATTCCGATACCGACAGCTGCTATTCTGATGACTGGAATGAGGACAAGATAGCAGAATATAATGAGCATTGTAAGGAGCTCCTGAGAGCAAACGGCTACGGAGCTGTCAAGGTGGGTAGTAAAGAATACTGGCTTGGAGTAGCAGAACCCGATTCCGAGTATGAGGAATTTGTCGTTTTGGGATCCAAGAGATATGCCGGAAGAGGAGCTGACGATCATGAGCTGCATATCACGGTCGCAGGTGTACCGAAGAAAACAGGCGCAAAATGTCTCAAGGATGATCTTACAAACTTCTGCAGGGGCTTCATATTTGACGGAGAGACTACAGGCAAGCTGACTCATTTTTATATATTCTCAGATAAAGGCATATACAAAGATGAGTTTGGCAATGAGATCGGAGACTCGATAGATCTGCAGCCGTGCGACTATGAGCTCGATGCAGTAGAGAAGTTTGAATATATCATGTCTGATGATTATTACTTTGAATACTATGGAGAGGAGAATTTTGACATTTATGATAGGTAAAAGCTGTGATTATGATGAAGTGAATGACATCTATTTATATGACTTTGATGACGGTTATTATCATTTTTATAAGGATGTAATTGACTATCCGGATGCTGACATCTATGTAGTCTGGTCCCGAAGAGGACCGGGTAAGACATACAGCTTCCTCCGGTATATGGTCGATTCGGAGCAGTTCTTCATCTATATGAAGAGGACTAATGACGATGTAGAGTTGCTATGTACCGGAGCATCTAACCCTGACATGAAGATAGATACGGATCCGTTTGTCCCTCTTAACCGTGACTTCGGCTGGAATATCAAACCGCATCTCATTGATAAGGGCATAGCAGGTTTTTACCATTGTGATGAGGAAGGTAAGCCGATCGGAGCTCCTATCGGGCTCATCGTATCTCTTAACCGTGTATCTAAGGTAAAGGGCTCCGACATGAGCAAGGCTTCCTGGATATGCTTTGATGAGTTCGTACCGCAGGCAACGGAAGTTGTAAGGCGCAAAGAGGGCGAGACATTCCTTAACTTTGTAATGACCGTCATGAGAGACAAGATCAAGAGAGGACAGAGATTAAGGCTTGCATTGTTTGCCAACTCGGAAGAGATCTCAACTCCGGTCACGAATGAGCTCGAGATAGTAGATGACATGGCTGAGCTGGCCTTCAGAAAACAGTCTCATCATTACAACCATGAGCGAGGTATGCTGCTGCATTACATTACCCAGCAGGAAATACCGCTTACCAAGGATGAGCTTCATTCCGGCATGTATCGACTCATGAGGGGTACAGGCTGGGCGCAAAAGGCATTTTTCGGAGAGTTCGCAAATAATGACTTTTCAAATGTAAAGAAGTTATCCATTAAAAATATGCAATGCCTGCACAAGATACATTATAAGAGTAAGGATATGTATATATACCGCAGGCCGTCTGACGGCATGTATTATATGTGCAGCTCGCAGGGACCGTTCAGCTATGAATGGGATCTCAATAAGGAGAATCACCAGAAGCTCTTTTTTATCGATCATGGTCAGGAGCTCCGGGTAGAGTGCATCGAGGACAAGATGAAGTTTGAGAAGTATTCCATGTATGACCTGATCATGAACTATCGGAAGATATTTGCCGTGTAATATAATTGTAATAATTTATACATTGCATTATACAATGTATAATGTTATCTTTATAATACATAGAGAACAGGAGGTAATAATTCTATGAGAACATCTATTAATTATTCGAGCTTTACGCAGACATCTTACTATGCTGTAGGCAGAGACATGCAGAAGGACAAGGATGAGGAATTTGACCGCTTCATTAAGGCAGTAGCAAAGTATGATGAGCTGACTCCTTATATCGAGTCCCAGACAGAGGACAGCATCATGTACCGTATTCCCGGAGATGCAGCATATATCCAGATGCTGGTAAATAAGATCGCTATGATCTCTATTCAGGGCTGCGTATACAGAGATGAGCACCAGAAGGCATGCAGATACTGCTCATATCAGAACTACTGCAAGGTAGTCAGCGGCAAGGAGGTATGATATGAACGATGTTATTTTCACTTATGATGACTCGATGATCTTTCTCTTCGGTTTTTGCTGCTTCTTTGTTGGTATAGCTATCATGTTTGCTATTCACCGTGTCATCTTTGATTACTATGACGAGGATGCCAAGCAGGAGATATACCAGCTCAAGTGCGAAGTTAAGGCTTTAGAAGGAGACAATTTTGAGCTCAAGGCCCAGGTAGAAGAGTATAAGAGGACTCTTAATACTATCAATGTAGAGATAAAGGAAGTACATACCTTTGCAACTCCGGCAGATGTAGCCGATCTCGATTTTTTGGAAGGTTGATCCTAACAGCGAGAGCTGACGGATATATATTTTTTACAGGAGGTACCCGGTTATGTTTGGTACAGAAAATCAGGAAGTTAAGGCAAATGGCAACTATGAGGTAAAGGTCCTCGCAGCGAGAGCAACGAAGAATGACAAGATCGTTATGATCGACCTCGATGTAAACGGTGTGCAGATCAAGAGCTGCATCCTCAAGGAAGTAACAGTCAAGAAGAACGGTGACAAGTACAAGGCAGGTGATGTTATCTATCTGGTACAGTTTCCTTCTGATAAGGTTGGTGATAAGTACTATAACCGTGTATGGTTTCCTATCACCAACCAGCATGTAGCTGATATCGTAAGACAGACAAAGGAGCTTCTGAAGTAACCTCATAATTATTCTCTATGTTTTTCCGTTGATTTCTATACTTGAATCACCTCGAGTATTTGCTATAGCTCCGGAAATGTCTTACTTATCAGGGCTCTCTCCTTCGGGGGAGGGCCTTATATTATTCCATAAATAATTGTGATATTATGCAGGTAATAAAGGAGGTATTTTACCATGATAGAAAAGATACTTGAATTGGCAAGGTCCCAGTTAGGATATAAGGAAGAGTCCGGTAATAGGAACAAGTATGCAAAATACTTCGATACGGAAGCATGGCAATGGTTTAATACCAAGAAGCAGGGCGCTGACTGGTGTGCTGTCTTCATCTGCTGGCTATTCTGTATGATCATGGGTCCGGAAGCTGCAAGGGTATTTCTCGGATGTCCTGCACCTGAGGATAACTGCGCTGCAGGTGTCAAGTATTTATGGGGCTACATGAAGAACAAGGGCTACAAGATCGATAAGAAAACAGGACAGCCCGGTGATGTTATTTTTCTCAATACAAAAAAATCGTCATGCGGTCATGTTGGAATAATCGATGAAGTGAAAGACGGTAAGTATATAACGATAGAGGGCAATAAGAGCAATAAGGTGGCAAGGGGCAATTATGGTATTTTCAGTTCTACAGTATATGGAATCTGCCGCCCGGCATATCCTGCATCGGTATCAGCTCCGGCATCGTCTCCTGCGCCTTCTGGTAACTCAGGCTATACTGATCAGGAGATCAAGGTAGCAAAGGATGTAATCAAGGGTAAGTATGGCAACGGACAGACACGTAGGAATAACTTAGCCAAGGCAGGCTATGACTTTAACCGCATACAGGGCCTTGTTAATAAGATCTTAAGAGGTGAAGTAAAATGAATGAAGTAATGACGATGATATCGACTCTCGGCTTCCCTATAGTGGCATGTATAGGACTTGCATACTTTTGCAAACATATGCTTGACCAGCAGCAGAAGAATGTTGATAAGATGTTCGAGATGTACGATAAGAGCAATGCCGAAAATCGGGAAGCTATCAAGGCTTGTACGGAAGCAATCAACAGGCTTTCAGATAAGCTCGAGAATATTAAGTAAGGAGATATATTATGGCCTTTACATTAAAGCTGCTTAATCTTCAGAAGAAGGTAAACAGTACAAAGCTGCCGACAGCTGCTCAGCTTGCAGCTGCATCTTCTTATGATGTAACCCTGCTTGATGATACATCTCTTCTGCATCCGACATTTAAGCTGTCGGGAGGTAACCCTATCGGTAATAACTATGCCTATGTAGCTGAATGGGGAAGGTATTACTTTATCGATGATATCAGCTCGCATCAGAATTTCTGGTATATCAGCTGCAGATGTGACCTTCTGGCTACATTTAAGACTCCGATACTTTCCGGATCTCATTATGTATTGAGGTCAGCTTCACAGCATGATGAGTATATTCTTGATACAGCTTATATCTCGAAAGTAAAGGAGTCCGGTACTTTTGTATCTATAATAGATCCGTTTGCATATACAAACGGACATTCTTATGTCTGGTGTATTGCCGGAGATGTTATCGGATCACAGACAAATAATGAGCAGATAGGCTCAAATGTTTACTATTGGATGGATGACAATGAGAGTCAGACATTCGTAAACTATCTCATGGATGTACAGCATTACGGCATACAGACAGCTGAATATTCTGAAGCTGTACAAAAGGCGCTGGTAAACCCGATGCAGTATATCAATTCTGTCATCCTTCTGCCGTTTGCCAAGAACTCATCACTTACTACAAATAACCATGTCAAGTTCGGTTATTATGATATCGAGGTAGCAGGAGGATCTGTCAAGAGACTGACTCAGGGTACAATGATCCATACCGATACTCTTACTGTAAACATTCCGAAGCATCCGCAGGCTGCATCAAGGGGTAAGTATATGAATAATGCTCCTTATACGGCTTATGAGCTTTACTTTGGTCCTTTTGGTACTATTCCTTTGGATCCTGCATCTCTTATTGATGATAATACTCTTACTATCACAATAAGGACTGAATGTGCAACAGGTGTATCACAGCTCTTTGTAAGAGGGACATCTACTGATGTCATGATATATGCAGGCACGGCTCAAGTAGGTGTTCCGGTCACGGTATCACAGCTGACAAGAGACATGCTCGGGGAGATCCAGAACAACCTCAATATGCAGTTCACGGCAGCAGGCGGAGCTCTGCAGATAGCAGGTGCTGCAATGAATCCTGCTTCAGCAGTAGGAGCTGCCGGAGGTGTACTTGGTACCGTAATGAACTATGGCTCAATGGCTTTTGATGCGGTAAGGCTTCAGTATCCTACATTATCAGGCGGAGGTGCAAACGGCTCATTCATGTCCATGCACTCAACTTCTTACCTCAATGCCAAGTTCTATGAATGTGTAGGCACGAATAATTCAGAGCTCGGCAGGCCCTTGTATCAGACAAAGACCTTGAGCAGTCTGTCGGGCTTCACAGTATGCCAGGGCGCTGATGTTCAGCTCGGAGCAATGGCAGCTGAAGCTGAGCAGATCAATGCCATGCTCAATTCCGGCTTCTTTATAGAATAAGGAATTTATATGTTATATGCCAAGCTGAAGTCAGGATATACGATATCCAGTACAGAAGGTACCAACAACATATTTGCTATCTATGATTACCTTGCACCTCTCGGCTACACTAAGACAGCTGTAGCCGGGATGCTCGGTAATGTTATGAAGGAGTCAGGACTTAACCCTTGGCTCTGGGAAGGTAACGAAGTCAATTATAGTAAGGGTTACGGACTTTTTCAGTTCACTCCGGCATCAGGCTATATCAATAACTGCTCTGATGTTTCCGGTTATGGTCCGAGCTTAGATGTCAATAATCCTACACCCGGAGCGACTTCTGATGACGGCTATGCTCAGCTCTATGTATTTGATACTGACCGTCTCGGTAAATGGGTACCTTCCTGCTGGAGACCATATTGGGATAGTTCTCAAAACCCTTGGACTTATACCATGACTCAGAATATGCTCCTTGAGTACGGGGGCTTTATCAGTATGTCTGAGTTCAGATCTATGGATGTACTGACTTATGCAACTATGGCATTCCTCGGATGCTATGAAGGACCTTCTGACAAAACACCAGCGCATCCGGAATATCAGACCATTGATGAAAACTTCGATGACCGTTACAACTTTGCGCAGCAGATATATCAGATACTTGAGCCTTACGGGGGCAGGGATAATCTGCTTGTTACATTAAAGATCCTCGATACTCAGCATAAGCGCAAGTTTAATAGTATATGATATAATCTAATTGCCTTATTTGAAGGATTCTTGCACCCTTCTGGCCCTGTCGGAATGTTGGTAGCCCCGGCAGGGTTTTATATTGGTAAACATTGAATTTACTCACAAAATATGATAATAGTACAATTAATAGGACTGTAATATATCCCTTGGGCCTTGATTAGTTTCAAGGAGGATCACACAGCCGGGGAGGCTTTCCAAGGTTCCGCTGATCCCGGACAGACCATGAAGGCCTGCAAAGAGTCCTATTAATTTTTATAAAGGAAGGTATGACATTATGGCAAAGGTAGGTTTGAAGGATACTCTGGCGCTCCTGGCAAAAGGGTACAGCAAAAAGGACATCGATGAGCTCGCTGCAATAGATGAAGCTCAGGAAGCGCAGGCAGAGCAGAAAAAAGAAGAGCCTGCTAAGCACGAAAAACCGGAAATAACACCCGAGCTACAGGAGCAGATGAACGAGCTCCTGTCTCAGATCAAGGAGAAGGAAGAACAGCTCGCACAGCTTACGCAGGCAAAAGATGCAGCGGAAGCAAAAGTAACAAAGCTCCAGCAGGATAATGTACATAGCAACTCGGCTCCTGCAGCTGCTGAAGCTAAAGCAAAAGAGCAGGAGTCACTTACAGACATGGTAAGGAGCTTCATGTAAGGAAGCACTTATATAAAACTTAAAGGAGGACTACAAAATGTCTATCAACAGAAAAGACGGCTATGCGCTGATGAACGCAGTCATGGCTCAGCTGACCGGTCAGGATAGTTTTTCTGTTATCGATGCACAGGGTTTCATGGATGCCGGCAAGATCGCAATGACTTACTCGACAGATGAGATCTTCAATGCGCTGACTATTGTAGGTGCTCGTCTCTTCACAGCGACAAGACCATACAAGGCTCCGCTCTGGCTTATCGATTCTATCAACTCCGGTTATTTTAACAACAGGATCAGGAAGATCTCCTACTACTCTACATGGGCGCTTCCTTCCGGTGCTTTCAATACTGACCTGATGACAAACTTTGCTGACGGTTACGGTAATGACGCATCCGGTGAAAACCCTGCAGGTACTAAGGACCAGTATGAGCAGCATCCTGTTCACCCTCTCGAGATGAATTTTGCCAACAGCATTGTATGGCAGGACTGCATCACTCGTTATGAGGACCAGATCAAGATCGCATTCTCCGGTGAGGATGAATGGGCTCAGTTCTGGGCAGGTGTACTCACAGAGAAGGGTAACGACATCGAGCAGCGCAAGGAAGCTCACAACAGAACAACCCTGATCTCCCGTATGGCTATTGCAGGCGCTATCGGTGATGCTAACTCTGCTATCAAGACTCTTGGTACTGTCGTAGACCTTACTGCAGCATATAATGCAAAGTTCGGTACGACTTATACAGGCGCACAGCTCAGGACTACTTACCTCAAGGAGTTCCTCGCTTTCTTCATCTCTGAGTTTAAG
>Ga0326512_10004295_pt1 | contig 10344 bp, 9 predicted proteins | sample 1_2617_0518_D_FD_203652 | JGI IMG/M metagenome (GOLD analysis project Ga0326512, IMG submission 203652) | Bovine rumen microbial communities from UC Davis, California, United States - 1_2617_0518 | ecosystem: Host-associated > Mammals > Digestive system > Stomach > Rumen | place: USA: California...
GTTCTCGTAACTTGTGTTTGCAAAATTAATTTAAGAGAAATACAAAAGGCGAAAATTTTCGCCTTTCTTGCGGGTCACGTCTTGACCCGTTTACCCATTTTTCGGGCGATGCGTTTGATGGTTGCCTCGCTGATATTGTATTGTTGCGACAGGTAGGCGAGAATCCACACTTTTTTGTGGCCCTCTTTTGTCAGCCGTTGCCAATCCTCAAAGACGGGCAGGTAGCGGGCCTCGCTGGGGGCGATACCCGCCGCCTCGCACATCCGTAGGATGCTCTCAGCCGACTTTATAAGTTCGTAGCGTATCATACTCTCGCCATGTTTTCGATGACCTGCACGCGGTTGCTAACGTCGGTGATTTCCTCCACGCTAACAACAGGTGCGGGTGCCATAGCATAACCTTTTGCGATAGCAGCCGCCAACATATCCTCGCCCATCTGCGTGGATGCGCCGCCGTGATGGAGAATCGGTACACCGCCGCCCATTTGGTTGATGGCAGACAACAGGGGCGAGAACAGGGCCGTCGCATTGGCCGTCATCACGCTCTCGCCGTTGGACACTTGTGCGGTGATGCTGTCGCTCTTGCCAGTACCGGGGCCGGTGATGAGGCCACCCTTGGCGAAGTGTGCCGACTTGACGGTGCTGATGGCCGTGGCGATGTTCGCCATGATGGTGGCTACCGTTGTGGCGATGGCTGCGATGTTGCCGGGGAACGGAACGGACTGCGCCTGTGCAACACCTGCTGCAATGGCTTTGCCAGTATTGATGGCAATCTCGGCCAATGCCAAGACTTTTGAAATCTTGGCAAAGTCGCTCTCGCTGTCACCCATAGCCTCAAAGACTTTAGCGATGCCCCCTGCGATGGTGGAATAGGCCTCAAGTTTCACCTGCTGCACCTGTACCTCTTTGTCGGCGAGTGCCTGTTTCTGGTCGAGGTAGTCTTGCTCTAACTGCAAGCGTCGGGCATTCCATGCCTCCAGCGATTCACCCTCCATTTGGCGGGCATTGTCACGCAAGTACTGGATTTGCTCCAGCTTGATACGCTCTTGCTCCAGCTCGTTATCGGCTGCGGCTTGTATGCGGGTCGTGAAATCGTTGGCCACGGCTTGTGCCATTGCATCGTCCTGTTGCTTTTGGTATTGTGCAACAAGCTCGGCGCGTTGCTTGGCATATTTCTCATAGACCAACTGCACCAGGTAGGCCCGCTCCATCTCGTCTTGGACGGACTGCTCGATACTTGCCTGTTCTTGCATCTGCTGTTGGTCAAGTTGCTGTTGTCGCAGTCGCAGTTCTTCTTCGCTGCCTTTATTGACGGTGGCCAGCATCAGTTCGATGCGTTTCTGCTCTGCTGCGACCTGTTGCTTGGTGTATTCGTCATAACCCTTTAACAACATCTGCTGCGCCTTCTCGGTGGCTTTCCGTATTGCCTCGGCCTCACGATCTGCTGCCGCCGTGGATGACGAGCCGCCCGACTTGCCAGTCTTGCCCGTCTTGCTACCACTGCCCGGTGTCGTTCCACCACCACCCGAATAGGGTGATGCCGATGTCGGCTCATAGCCTTCAGCCGACAGGTGGGCCACACCCCCGGCATTCATCGTCGCATCGTAGGCACTGACGAAAGCATTGCCCACGCTGCGCCCGTAGTCACCAGCCGCCATGACAGCGTGCCGCCACGAACCTTGCAAGCTATTCATCGCGGTGTTCCAGCCGCTCTGCACCTTGTCCCAATCCAGAGTGAACACACCTTGAATGACCGTGCCGACGCCTTTCATCGTGCCAGCGAATGCTTTTCCCGCATCCTGTACCAGCGTGAAGAATGTGCGTGCTGCACCCCATACGGTTGAGAATGCGGCTACACCGCCCGCGCGTAACGCTGTCCAGCCTTTGGCTGTGACGTTGTACAGGTCAATAAACGTATTCATGCAACTGACGTAGTACTTGAGAATCCACACAAGGCCCTTCTTCCAGTACAGCTCGGCCTCTTTCTGCATCTCTTCCCAGCCGTTCACGCCGAACAGCTCAAACGTGTACTTGTTCAGTTCCTTTTGGGTTTCAACAAGCTCGGCCTGTATGCGTCCGTATTCGCCCTCTTTGTCAATCAGCGCGTCCAGCGACATCTCAAGGTCTGCAAATGCCTTGATCTGCTCTTGGCCAGCCGTCACGCCCTTCTTACCGAACACATCACTGATGATGGCACCAGCCTCTTGGGTGTTCGCGCCGACACCTTTCAGGTGTTCGCTCACCTGTTGGATGGCTTGCATCATAGTGATGCTGTTGTTGGCCAGCTTGGTCTTCAACTCGTCGGAATTGATGCCGATGCCCTGCAATGCCTCTGCCGTGCCTTTCGTCATGTCACGCAGGTTCTTGGATGCCTTGGTGATGACATCTAAGCCGTCCTTGCCGAAGATGCCGCTGCGGGTCTGCTGGAGAACGGCAACAAGCTCCTCGGCACTGAGGCCAGCATCGCGCAAAGCAGGTGCATATTGCCTGATGTTCGCCAGGAAGTCGCCGTTCACGTCTGCACCAGCCGCAAAGCCTTTGGCAAGCAGGTCGCTCGCCTCTTGCCAGTCCATCTTGAACTGCGACGAAATCGTGTCAACGGCTTGCAGGGTTTCCTTGAAGTCCTTGCCGAAAGTGTCGGCGATGGCTTGCACGGATGAGCGGATGCCGTTCAGCTCGTCACCTGACGCGCCCGTGAATTGCTTGGTCAACCGCATGGCCTCGGCGATGCCGTCGTTGTAATCCTTCCACCACTTGTAGGCGATACCAGCACCGGCGATGCCAGCGATGGCCACGAATACGGGATTGGTCAGCAGGGTCATCATGGCCTCACCTGCCGCCAGCGCATTCTTGTTCACGATGCCAAGTGCGTTGCTTGCAGATGTTGCACCGCCAGCCATACCCATGAGCGAAGAGGCGAATTTATTGTTGCCCGTGATGGCCTGAGTGATAGCGGCTTGGTAGTTGCCCACGTTCAGCTGCATCTTGCCCGTCTCGGCCTGTAACTGCTTCATGCGCTCATAGACCTGCTTGGACTGGTCGATGTATGCCTTGTTGCGTTGTCGCTCTGCCGCATCCATTTCGTTGATTTTCTTCTTCATCTCGGTGTATGTCTGCGACAGCTTGTTGTATGAGGCGGTGTTGATGTCTATCTGCTTGGCCTCGGCTCGGTCATACTCCAGCTTCCTCTTGATCTCGTTGGATAAGACCTTGACCTCGCTATTCAACTGCGTGATGAGCGTTTTGCTTTTTGCCATTCCCTCACCATACGCTTTTTGGCTGATGTCCCCGTCCTTCCACTTCTTGTTAAGTTCAGCCTGTACATCCTTCAGCCGTTTGATTTCCGCAAGATACTCACCGACTGCCTTGATGCCTTTGGTGTAATCGACATCAAGTTTGAGGATTGTTTTGACTTCTTGGGTGTTAGTAGGCATTATAATTCCTCCATTTTTTTAAGTTTGAGTAATTTTGCGTCTGCTGTGCCGTTGCCCTTGACGGATAATTCAAGCAGGGCGAAATATGCGCCGTGCTGGGCCAGATAGATGGGGCGTGACTCGTCCACGCTGGCCAGCTCGACATCGTTGATGCGGATGGTCTCGTTGATAACAACGGGTTTAGCCAACGTCTCAGCAAGGTCGCCGTAATACTCGGCGATGATGCGTTTCATGTCCATATCGAACAGGCCGAGGGCCTCATTGTTGCTGCCACGCTCCAAATGCAACACCCTTGGCTTGACTTTGTTGTACTTGGTCTCAGGCACGCCGTTGCGGTATTCGGTGACATACATCGGCACGTTGTTGTTGTCGCTTGCAGCAAACGGGAACGTCATCACCGTGCGGTCTTGTTCCAGCGTGTCATCGTCCACTACGATGCTGCCGTCATAGTCGCCGTTGACGGTGTTGTCCTCTTTCCACCGCCACCAGTTGCGCTGCGCCCATCCGTTGACGGAGAACTCGTTTTTATTTGCCGTCGGCGTGTCATCTTCCGACAACACCCTGCGGCTCCAGTCAACGGCATTATCCCAGTCGAACAACGCAGAAACGGGTTGCATGATGAGGCGGTTTTTCGTCGATGCCTGGACGGGAAACACGCCAGTGACGGCAGCAAGGAACTTCACCAAGTCCAGCGGTTTGATTTCGGGCAGATTGCCCTCAACGGGAAACAGCTGCCCCGGCTGCACCTCGTTCTCCTTGCCGAAGATTTCACTGACATACAGGGGGCCACCCTGCACATGGAGGTCGCTTACGATTTCGAGGTTGGTCACACCGCCGCTGATTGGGGCGATGAGCATGGAGATGGTCTCACCCATCGCCATGTCCACGTTGAGCCACCCCGTGACATACAGGGTCAGCTTGCCCGACACCACGTTCTCAGTTGCGAGAAACGTCATACCTTCGGGCAAGATTTGGCACCAGTGCCATGTGTTGGCGACACGCAAGCCGAGCGAATATCCGTACCTCGCACGCACGACCGGGTATGACACACTCACAAGGTCGGTCTCGTTGATGTACATGACGAACTGATAGCGGATGAGGCCGGAGAAAGCCGTTGCACACGTCAGCGTTGCCGATTGCGGGCTTGTAGTGGTCTCTGTTATAATGGCCGAGTTTTTCGTCACCGTGAACTGGATGGAATTAACACCTCCAGGCCCTGTCGGCTCGCCTGCCGCTGCGGTGAATCCGTTGTTGTAGGTCGTTCCGTTCGGTATCTTGGACAACAACGGCACAATCATCGTGCCGATGTCATCCATCGCGTCACCCCAGTCAACGACGCAGCCGTATTTCGCCTCAAGCAATTCGAGCAACCATTTCATGCGCACGGACGGATGCAAGAATGACGATGCCGAAAAAATCTCTGAATAGTCGTAAATGCCGCTACCCATGACAACATGGGTGTGGTAGTAGTCGTTAACGCTGCCGTGACGGATGGTGTCTATTGCTGCATAGAAAACATCGTCGGCCAGTGCCTCGTCATAGGTGGACACCTGCGGCGATTGGTGGAACTCGATATAAGCTGGTGTTTCAAGGTCTGCAAGTGTTTCATCCCCTGCAAGCAATGCGTCCACCGCGGTTCTCACGCCCCACGTCACGGCGATGTTGATTTCCTTGTCAGTGACCGACATGACCCGACCAAGACCGCCCTGGATGATAGGCACGCCGTCACGGTGGAACTCCACATCGTGGAACAAATACGGATAGCCTGAATCCGACTGCACGATCTGCGCGTTTTCGATGATGCGCATATTGTGTACGGTGAACGGAATAGTGACGGTGAATGAACGGTTGCCGACAAAATCGGCTGCGCCGTTCAGCAGGTTCGACTTGAGCGAGAACGTGACGTTGGTGTTGTCGCCGATGTCGGCAAGTTGGCCGTCTATGAATAGCTGCTGTATCATAACGTCTGCACGGGGATTTCAGGCAAAACGAGGTTGCAGATAAAGTCCTGTTCGGGTTTCTTCACGTCCTTGGTGTACTGGCCCGGTTCGATGGTTACGGCTGTCCATTTCGGCACTTGGCTGGCGTAACCGAGGAACATATTCACGCAAGGCGATGTCGTGATGTCTTGCAGCATATCGAATGTTTGCTGGTCTACCAACGGCACGCAAAGCGGCTGGATGTCGTTGCGGGTGTAAGACTGGCGGCGACCTGCGTCACCCTGCCATCCGTTGCCGCTGTTCACGCCGTTGCCGCTGTCATAGTTGCTGTAGTCGTTGCGGTAGAACGCGCCGAAACGTGACGCGGCCTGTCGTGTCTGGTCTCCGGCCTTGAAAAGCCAGTAACGCCAAAAGCCATGACGGTCTACCCAGCGCAGATAGATGCCCTCGTTATGGTCATCGGTCTTGACGTTGTACTCGTTTACCGTAACGGTGTAACCCTGCCGCATGAATGAGCGGTCGATGACGAAGTTATCCAATGCCGTATTCACGGCCACGTTGACTACAGCGGGAACGGTGGGGATGATAACCGTCTCCTGGTCTTCGCCGTCACGCCCGGCAATGATGACCGTCCCCGCTGCTGGTGCGAAGATGCCCACCGTCAGTGGGTAGTTCTTGAACCAAATGATGTCACGCAACCCTGCATAGTTATCGCCGACGGCGAGGCCACCCCAAATGGCGAATACCGACACATTGAACTGCGCCAGCGTTGCGTTGTCGCTGCCAAGTGCGAAGATGGTAAGATTTACCGTCTTGCCCAGCTCGCTTGTCCTGATGTCGCTGATGCCGTCAAGGTCTTTGCCCATCTTCAAGCCGTCAAAAAACGACTGCATGAACTGACGCAGGTCGAGCGTGCCACCATTCGGCGTGTTGTATGTGGCGATATACTGGTCGCCGCCCGACTGCACATAAACCTTCGTCCGCGCCATTGTCCCGGTCAGCGTGAACAGGCACGGGTTGAAAATCATGCACGGGTCATTGGGATAGTCGAGCCGTATGCCGTTGATTGTCGTTGTTGCCATTGTTTCCCTCCTATTGTGGTGTATTGAGTTTGATTTGTTGTGTCACTGCTGCGACATAGATGCCGCTTAGACGCGAGTTTATGCGCTCGATGGCCACTGGTATCGCTCGGCTGTAAACATCGTCCCTGCCGCCGTCCCTGTAAAGCCTCGTGCCTTCCATGCGGATGGTGCGGCTGATGAAGTAGGCCATTGTGCGGTCTCCACGTTCCTGTTCGCTGTACTTGTGCGGTCGGCTTGTCTTGTAAGGCATAGGCTCGGCGTGTACACCTTTGGCTTGCATCCAGTCGTAGATGATGTTGTGAAAGTTGCGGGGGACACGGCCACCCCTGCGGCCAGTCTCCAGCGTTCCGAATGCACGACGGCCAACGAGTTCACCGATAGACCCCGACACCATCACGGCCATAGATGCAGCGGTCTTGCCTGATGCCCACTCGCCAGTGGTGCGGATGTTGTTTATGATCGTGGCCTTCAGTGTGCCCAGTTCCTCGGTGAGAATCTGCGACACCTGTGCGCCTGTTATGACCGTTCCATCGTTCAGCATGAGCCGTTGTCCTCGATTTCAAGGGTCAGCATGACACCCGTCACGATGCTGGCCAACTGGTTGTAGATAACGTCGTAGTTCCACGACACCACCCACTGGAAATGCCCGCTTGCGTTGGCGATGCGGACGAACTCCTTGGCGGCCTCCTTCATGCGCTCAAACACGGCACGCTGGTCTTCGCCTGATGCGTCACGGGCCACCTTGTCAATGAATGCCACCGACACGAACTCACGGTCATAGATGCGGCCCGTGCGTTGATGTACTCGCATAGTCCCGCCGATGGGCAGGATGTGCGCAATGGCGGGTAATGCTGCACGGCTCACGGCCTGGTCAACATCCCACCAGTCATCGAAGATGTAACTGAACTGCGGGAAATGCTTCTCGCAGATGTCCTTTATTGCTTGGTCAATCGTCATTTCTTTTTCCTCCTTGCCTCGTTAAGTGAAATCTCGTTTAATCGTCGTTGGTACTGCTCGACCTTGTTGTCCATATCCATGCACTTGTAGATGCGCAGCCACGGAACGGCCAACACCTCGTCGTGGTTGGTGATGCCCATGCGCTTGGCATACCAGTCAAGAATCCCGAACAGGCCGAACTGCAACTTTTCCACGCCCGCCTGTTTCTCCTTGGCGGTCGGCTTGGTCTGCACCTGTTCAAACAGGCGGTTAATCTTCTTGACCTGTCTGCCAATCCACGACAGGAACGCCACCACCTCCGTTGCACGGCATTTGTCCGTCTCGGCCTTGTCCATGCCCAGCACGATTTCGATGATGCGGTAGTCGGCGTCCGGGCCGTCGGCCTCGCCTATCTCTATGAGTTGGCCGATGGTCAGTGCAGACAGGTCTTCGGGACATTTCACCGTGCCGATGTATGCGGGTCGTTCAAACCCTTCCTCGATGGTGTAGTTGCAGTGCCTTGCAATCACCCGCCAATAGCCGTATTTCGTGTTATTGTCCATACTGGTATAGGTATGTCGGGTTATACTTTGCCGTTCCTCGCCGTTGCTGTTGCAGTTTGGCCGTAACCAAGTAACGCAGCGCGTCAAGGGCATGGTCAAAGTGTTCGCTCTTGGCTGGCTCGTTCTTCAGTTCGCCCGTCACCTTGTCCTCGGCCCATCGGTAGTTGCGTAACTCACGGATGATGTTCAGTGAGCGTTGCGTGACGTGCAGCTTGTATCGTTGCACCACCTGGATGCCGTTGCGCACGCTGTCGGCACCCTTGACCGATGGCTCGATGTTGCGCACTCCGTAGTTGCGCAGTTCGGCAATGGACTTCGGCTCGGCACTATCGGCCACGATCGGGCCGCTCTTCCCGGTCAGCGACTTGGCGATGCGGTCATTGGTGAGGCCGGGGGCATACAATTCCTCGTCGATGTAAAGTTCCCCGTCCATGATGTAAACCGCCACGATGCTTGTCGGGTCTGCCTGATAGCCGAAGTCAAGGCCACGGCCAACAAGTCGGGCATTTGCGGGGATGTCCTTGCATTGTTCCCAATCGGTATAGATAAGGCCCTTGCGGTTTCCAGTCTCACCGAGGCCGTACACCTTCCACCAACGTTCATCGTTGCGGTAGGCCTCGATAGCAGCAATCTGCGTCTCGCCCAGGTATGGGTTATCCAAGTACGTTGTCACTATCTCGGTGGTGTCCTCACGCCCGCTCAGACCCTGCTGCTCATACCAGAACTCGCTGTCGGGGTTCCAGTCGATGATGATGTTTCGGGTCGTGCGCACGTCCAACTGACGGAACACCTCCCAATCGATGCGGTTAGCCTCGTTCACGAACAGGATGTCCCGACGTGAGCCTTTGACCTTGCCCCAGTTGTCCGCAGCGAAGAAACGTATCTCGCTCCCGTTGGGGAACGAGTAGATGCGGTCGGTGCGGTTCAGTTCGTAGTTGCGGCCTTCAACAAGTTGGTCGTTGGCTGCGATGATTTCCTCGAAGTCGTGCAGTGCGCCACGCTTGAGGTGCGGCAGCGACTCGCTCACCACGTCAAACGTGCGGGGGATGTATAGGGCAATGTTCAGCATCATTTTCAAGATGCTGTACGTCTTGCCTGAGCGGGTGCCGCCCTTGTTGGCGATGAGGCGTGTCCCCTTCGCCAGTTCGTTTGCCGTCACCCCTGCAATCGTCTTACCCGTTATTTCGTTGCCGTTAATCTTCATTCTCTGCCATCTTCTTCAGTGCGGCCTTCTCCATCTCGTCTGCGGTGACGATGACCATGCCGCCCTCGATTTCGTGCTTGTGTTCCTCTTTGATGACCAGTTCGCCCAGCGTGTCCAGTATCAGTTTTGCCGCCTTGACATCGCCCTTGCGTGCCTTCAATAACAACTGCATCGTGATGGACTGCTGGACGGTCTGCTTGCGGCCAGTGAGCGGGTTGATGATGGGTTGCCCGTCCTTTCCCTTGTCGGTCAGCGGCAGCAGCATTTCCAACTCGTCTCTAAACTGACGCTTGCGGCGGCGGGAACGTCCGCTTGCCTTGCCGCCCTGCCTCGCTATTTCTCGTTGCTCTTCCGTTGTTCGGTCACCGAGCGAAACCAAGTTGTCATCGTTAGCCATCGCCATTTCCCCTGCTCAACGATTTAACGATTTCCATCTCCCGTTGGGACAACTCCCATCGTTCAGCCTTCTCACGTTCAGCCTTCTCACGTTCAGCCTTCTCACGTTCAGCCTTCTCACGTTCAGCCTTCTCTTTGGCGGCTTTCACTTGCTCACTGACAAGATAGCCTTTGCCATAGATGGCCTTGCCGCTTGCTTTCTGCGAGTCAAGTTGGCTGATGGGTTGGCTCTCATCCACGGGGACAACGAAGTCAATCCCGTAGCGGCTATATTGCGCCACCCTTGTACTCATGACGATATAGTCGGGATATGAGTACTTGGGCAGTTCCTTGTGCATTTCTTTCAAGTTCTCATCGTTGGCCGCTTTTACTGCTGCGTACAACGTGGGTGCGCTGCGCAGACGGGTGTTCCTCGGCTCAAGATTGGTCAAGAACGAAGTATTTACACTCGCCCCGTTTTCGTAGGTGATTGATGCACCGACAGGCAAAGCACAAGAAGAAGAAGAAGAAGAAGAAGAGAACAGTGTGAGCGTTGGCGCAAACAAGAAGAACTTGATGCCCTTCTTCTTGTAGAATTGCAGTATCTCGGCAAGTATTGAGAACGGGGGATTATCCACCACCACGCAGCCTTTTGGGTAGTCTGCATTTTGGTAGTCACCACCAGGATAGAACGGACGTTCAAAGTGTTTGCGGTCTATCCTGTACGTTTCGCTCACCCAATTCGCCACGGCCTCATAGACAACGGCAGGGGTGTAGCAGTCATCGGTGGTTTTCTTGTTCTTGAACTTTT